>Ga0247727_10017705_pt1 | contig 11306 bp, 11 predicted proteins | sample WisWelCaveWW1625_FD_202498 | JGI IMG/M metagenome (GOLD analysis project Ga0247727, IMG submission 202498) | Biofilm microbial communities from Wishing Well Cave, Virginia, United States - WW16-25 | ecosystem: Environmental > Aquatic > Deep subsurface > Groundwater > Cave microbial mat | place...
GTCGGTGGCATTGGTGGTCGTCGCCACCACGATCTCATCCGCCTGCCTGCAGCGCGCCAGCCGGCGAAGTTGCTGCGCCAGCATGGGCCGTCCCGCCACGTCCATCAGCACCTTGCCCGGCAGACGGGTCGAGGTCATTCTCGCCTGTAGGATGATGACCCGTTTCATGCGCGGGGCTTTTCGAACATCCACCAGGTCACGTCGTCCCATCCCTCGGCCTTGGACAGGAACCCCTTCTTGACGAGGCGCAGATCGGGGAACAACTGCTGATAGAAGCCGCCGAAATCGCGCTTGAACAGCGCGCCGGTTTCCCCCCGGTACGCCACTTCCATCGGTTCAGGCGAAAAATATTCCCCGCAGAGCACGAATCGGTCCGAACAGCGGACGATCTCGGCCATGACGGCCGGCAGCGACTCCGGCGGCTGATGAATCAGCACACCCATCGTGAAAACCAGGTCGAACCACCGGTCGCGGAACGGCAGTTCCCTGGCCGAGCTGTACAACGCGTTGACGCCGGGCAGCCCGCGGTGCAGCTCCTGCAGCGCTTTGGGATTGATATCCACGCCATAGACATCCTCTGGTCGAAGTTGCGACGCGATCCAGCGCAGGTTCCCGCCGAGATTGCAGCCCACTTCCAGAACGCGCCGGGCGGGAAATTCCTTGAGGATTGCCTGCCAGAACGGAGCCCGATTGCTCCCCGCCGCCTGATTCCGCCCGGTGTAGGCGTCGCCGAATTCGCCACCCCAGAGCCCTTCGAGCCGATGCGCCTGCGAGCCGGATTCACCCTTCTTCGCCATGCCTCCCCTTTCGCCGCCGGTCACAAACGAACCCGGAAACCCTGTTCCCGCAGATAGCGTTTGGCTTCCAGCGGTGTCTGCTCCGTGAAATGGAACATGCTCGCCGCCGCAACGGCCGACGCGCGGCCGTCGCGCAGCACCTCTGCCATGTGCGCATAGGTTCCCGCCCCGCCCGATGCGATGACGGGAATGGACACGGCATCGCTGACCCGCCGGGTCAGCTCGACGTCATATCCCGTCATCGTGCCGTCACGCTCGATGGAGGTCAGTAATATTTCACCCGCTCCGAGCGCTTCCACTTCCTGCGCCAGCGAAACAGGATCCTTCCTCGTCGCGACTGTACCGGAATGCGTGTAGACCTCGTGGGTCCCGTCGGCACGGCGCCGGGCGTCGATTGAGACGACCACGCACTGTGATCCGAACCGTTGAGCCATCTCGCGAATGACGGCTGGATTTTCCACGGCGGCGGTATTCACCGCGACCTTGTCCGCCCCCACCTGGAGCAGGCGCCGGACGTCCTCCACCGTCCGCACCCCTCCGCCGACCGTCAGGGGCATGAAGCACTCATCGGCCAGTTCGTCCACTGATTCGAAATCCGGAGGACGCTTGTCGGTGGTTGCGGTCACATCCAGGTAGACCAGTTCGTCCACTTCGCGCATGTTATAGACCTTGACCGCCTGCATGGCGCTGCCCACGCGACGCCAGGAATCGAACCCCACGCCCTTGACCAGCCCGACTTCCTTGAACAGGAGCGTCGGCATGACCCGGATCTTCGGCATAGTCCATTTCAGACCGACAGGAAATTCCTGAGCAACTGGAACCCTGCCCGCTGACTTTTTTCCGGGTGAAACTGGACGCCGAAGACCTGCCCGCGGCCCACGGCGGCCACAAACCCGCCGCAGTAGGAAGTCCGGGCCAGCACATCGCGCTCGTTTCGGCAACTGAGGTGATAGCTGTGAACGAAATAAAAGTCTTTGGCGCTGCCGATCCCATCAAACAACGGCGAGTTTCCGGCGACGTTCACTTCGTTCCAGCCGATGTGCGGAATCCGCCGGTCCTCCCCGACCGGCTCCAGCTTTCTGACCTCGCCGTCGATCCAGCCCAGGCCGTCGGTCTCGCCGCCCTCCCACCCTTTCGTCGCCAGCATCTGCATGCCCAGACAGATGCCCAAAAATGGAATCTGTCTTCCCACGACCTGCTCGCGCAGGATGACGTCCAGCGACCGCTGCCTGAGATTGTGCATGCCGTCGCGAAACGACCCCACGCCGGGCAGGATGATGTGCGTTGCCGTTTCGAGGTCTTCCGCCCGGTCCGTCACGACCGGCGTCCCGCCGCACTCTTCGACCGCACGCCTGACCGAATCAAGGTTGCACATCCCGTAATCAACGACGGCGACGGTCTTCATGTGTTGTCGTCGTTCACTTTCGTCAGGTTGCCGTCCTTATCCTTGGTCAGGTTTCCTCTCGAGTCGCACACGAACAATTTCTTGTTGGTGAACCGGTCGCACACACGCTGGAATTCCTCCAGCGTCATCCCGATCTCCTTCAGCACGTCTGCGATCGGATAGCCGAGATAGACCCACGGGAATTTTCCGTCGTGCGCTTTCACCATCTCGAGCGCGTCCGCGCGCGACAGCCGCCCCCGCCTGATGTGCATGCAGGCCAGATCGGTGGCCCGCCCGAAGCCGTACTTCAGGAATTTGAAGTAATCGTGAATGCCGGTCTGGACGTTGTCGAGGTTCTCGTAATTGACGAGCGAGCCCTCGACGGCTTTGTGATAGGTCTCGAATCCGTGCGCCTGCGCGTACAAGGCGTTCCCGTACCCGTCCCATGGTAGGTAGTAGCCTAGAAACAGGCCGGTGACTCCGACCCGCTTCAGCTCGTCATCGGACGGATAGGTGTATTGGATCAGGTGTTTCAGTTCGATCCTCTCCTGCCCGAACAGATCGGACACCCGCAGACCCAGCAAGCCGCCGAACTCCTCCAGCCAGCGACGGGTCAGGACGCTGTTGTCGGACGCCGCGGCCGGCCCTCCGTATTCGTTCTGCGGGTTTTCGCCCCAGATGATCAGGGGGATGTTGAACTGGACGGCAACCCGGATCGGAACGGTGAAAATCGTGACGTGCTCCGGCCAGGAGATATCCCCCACTTGCGTGAGCGCAAGCCGGTTGATCGTTCGCCGCACGACGGGGTTCGTCGTGATTTCGATATAATCCACGCCCCGCTTCTTGAGGTTTTCGATGTTTCTTCGTCCCAGATCCGACAAGTGATCAGTCGTGGCGGTGACGCACAGCGGATTCATGCCGAGTTCCAGCATGCGGAGCGCCTGGAAGGTGCTGTCCTTCCCGCCGCTCACCGGCACAATGCAATCGTAGTTGCTTCCATTTTTGGACCGATACCGGCCGAGTACCGACTCCAGTTCCAGTTTCCGGGCGTCCCAATCCACCTCTTTGCGCCGCTCAAAGCTCCGGCAGGCGCTGCAGACTTCCTCAGCGTCGATAAACAGATCTGGCTTGGTCTCCGGCATGATGCAACGTCGACAGTACTTGATCACGTTACACTCCTCGCACTAAAGCCATGACAACCACGTCTCGATGCTCGCCGTTTTTGACTACATGCTGCCGCAGAAGCCCTTCCTGGACAAAACCGAGCTTTCGATACAGGTGCAGAGCCGGCTCGTTGCCGGGAAATGCATGCAGGTACAGACGATGCAGCCCGAGCTTGTTGAAGGCATAGTCGAACAGCAGCCGGCTCGCCTCGACTGCCAGTCCTTTTCCGCGCGCCTCAGCGTCGCCGATCAGAATGCCGAACTCGGCACGGCGGTGTCTGGCATCGATGTGGTTGAGGCCGATGGTGCCAATGCTCCGTCCAGTCGCGCGTTCGACGATCATGAATTCCTGACGGATCCCCTGGGCCTGAATCTGCTCGAGCCATTGCAGATGTTCATCCCTCGTCGGAGGCTTATCACTGAATAATTGAGCCAGAACCTCCGGATTGCCCCGCATGCGCAGGACATCGTCCGTGTCAGCCTTCTCCATGGGACGCAACGTCACGCGATCGCCCTGCATCATTCCAGATCTTCCATGCGGATCAGTGCCTCGGCGGAAATCGGCTTGGCTGCGGTCCGGCCGATTACCTTCTCCAGCGACTCCGGCTGCAGACCGAACCCCAGCTTCCCGCAGCGCAGCACGGCCACATTATCCGGGCTCAGCCGCTCCCCGGCCCGGATGTCGCGAATCGAAAAAATACTGCGGCGGGCGAAGGTTCGCAATTCCTGTTCTTCCGGAAGCGGCTCCTTGCGTCCATGGCCGAGCGCCCGCTCGGCCTCGCGCACGCGCTGCACCAGTGCTTTGAGCTCATGCGGCTCAACGGCGAACGCGTGATCCGGTCCCGGCAGGCTGTTGCTCAGCGTGAAGTGCTTCTCGATCAGGCACGCGCCCAGCGCGACGGCCACCACGGGCGCCAGAATCGGATCGCGCGAATGGTCGGACAGGCCCGTCGGCAGGCCCGTCGCGTTCCGGAGCGAGACAATCGCCATCGCGTTCACCGCTTCGAGCGGCGCCGGATACTTCGCCGTGCACTGGAGCACGACGATCTGCTCGTTGCCTTCCGACCGGATCACCTCGACCGCGCGCAGCACCTCGTCCAGCGATGCGGCTCCGGTCGAAACGATCATGGGTTTGCGTTTGCGGGCGAGATGCCGCAGCAGCGGCGCGTGGGTCATCTCGTAGGAGGCGACCTTGAAGGCCGGCACATGGGGACTCAACAGGTCGGCGGAGGCCTCGTCGAACGGCGACGACAGAAAAGCCAGGTTTTTCTTCCGGCAGTACTCGGCCAGGCACGGCACCCATTCGTCCGGCGTCTCCATGTCGTGGATGATGTCGTAGATGGATCGTGGGGTGTTCAGGTAGTCGCTTTCGCCGGCGGATTTCGGATAGAGCTTGTCGGCCTTGAAGTGTTGGAACTTGACCGCGTCGGCCCCCGCCTCGGCAGCCACGTCGATCAGTTGCAGCGCCTGTTTGAAGTCGCCGTTGTGGTTGCTTCCGGCCTCCGCCACGATGAAAACGGCTTCGCCGTCTCCGATCCACCGCTCTCCGATCCGGAACCGAGTCATGATGCCGGCGTCTCCGTCAGATCCAGGAGGGCACGCGCCACGCGGGCCGCACCTTGTCCGTCAACCAACACCCGCCCCGCACGGCTCATCGCAGCACGCCTGGAGGTATCACCGGCCAGCGCTTTCAGTTCACGCGTTATCTTCGCTTCAAGATCGGCGTCGTTTACGTCACCGCCCCAGACAAGCGAGCCTGCAGCCGACAGTCCTTCGAGATTGACTGTCTGGTTTCCGGCCGTCCGTATGGCAATCGCCGGCGTGCCGGTTGCCGCCAATTCATAGGTAGTCTGGCCGCCGCCGCACAGCGCCAGATCGGATGCCAACATCAGACTTCTCATGTCCTGCCGGTTTTCGTGCAGAACGATTGAGCCCCCGAGCGTCCCGGCCTCAGCCTTGAGCGCCTCAGGATTTTCGAACAAGGGCCCAGCCACAACGTCCTGCCTGACCGATCCCAGTGTATGGGCGGTCCATCGCATCAGCCGCATGGTCAGGTTGTTCGGGTCACTCCCTCCCACCGTAATCAACACGCGCCCGACGGGATCCGCGTTCGTTCGGACCGGTGCCGAGACAAATTCAGGCCGGAGCAACATATATTGCGGCCCTAACAGGTACGCCGTCCGAGGTTCACCGCGATAGCGCAATCGCTCCGCGCCGGCTGATCCATTGATCACAAGATTCACCGGCAACTCACGATCTGCGAGATCATCAATGACTGCCACGCCACGGGCTGCCTTATTTAACTCGTGGAAATATGACGTGGAGAGCGCGTAGGAGTCCGCCACGATCGTGTCCACGCGATGGTCCTTGCACCGACGGATCGTGTCCTCCAGATCATTCTCGGACCCGATGTGAGCGGCTTCAAACCTTGAAGCCGCTGCCAGTTCAATCACTTCAGGGTCACCGTCCAACAGGAACAGGCATTGCGCTCCCAGGTCCCGAAGCGCCTGAGCCAGCGAAAGGCATCGACGGACATGACCGAGCCCGATGCGCCGCCCACCGCCTGTGCGAAACGCCACCCGTACGTCATGCGTCATGTCCGGAAATGACCGACTACTTTTTTGACGGCCGCGATGACGTCTTCGATATCGCCGTCCGTCATGGATGGAAAGATCGGCAGGCTGATCATCCGCTCGTAGGCGCTTTCAGCCACCGGCCACTCGCCTTTCTTGTAACCGAGCGTTCGATAATAGGGATGCCAGGGCACGGGAATATAATGGACATTAACTCCGATATTTTCAGCCCGAAGAGCTTTAAAGATTTCGGCCCGTCCCGCGCGCAGGCGATCCAGATTCAACTGAATGACGTAGAGATGCCAAGCCGGCTCGCGGTCGTGAAGAACGATCGGGGGTTCGATTTCTGGCATTCCGGAAAAAGCGGCCGTGTACTGGGCTGCAATCTTGCGCCTACGGGCGATCCACCCCGGCAGCTTGTCCATCTGCGAGAGGCCGAGCGCGGACTGAATATCCGTCAGGCGGTAATTGAATCCCAACTCCGTCATTTCATAGAACCAGGAGCCTTCCCGCTCACGCTCACGAAACTCGGTTGTGATCCCGTGCGTGCGGAACCGGCGGAGGCGTGCCGCCAGCTCAGGATTGTCGGTCGTGACCATTCCACCTTCGCCCGTCGTAATATGTTTCACCGGGTGCAGGCTGAACGTGGTTAGGTCGGCCAGCGTCCCCACCCGGCGCCCCCTGTATGTGGCGCCGAGCGCATGCGACGCGTCCTCGATGACGGTCAGGCGGTGCCGCGACGCAATGGCGTTGAACTCATCCATATCAGAGGGTTGACCTGTGTAATCCACGGTGATCATGGCCCTCGTCTTCGGCGTCACAAGTGCCTCTGTCTTCGCCGGATCCAGGTTGAGCGTATCCTTCCGCACGTCCGCGAACAGAACCGTCCCGCCTTGATATCGTACGCAGTTTGCCGTCGCGGCAAAGGTCATGGGAGTCGTGATTACTTCGTCGGCTGGTCCGATTCCAGCGGCAACGGCCGCCGCATGCAGGGCGGCCGTTCCGCTGCTGACCGCCACGGCGTGGCGGGCTCCGACCGTTTTCGCAAAGGCCGCTTCGAACTCAGAGACCTTCGGGCCGGTCGTCAGCCAGTCTGAGCGGAGCGCTTCGACCACTGCCTGCACATCCCGATCGTCCACGGCCTGCCTCCCGTACGGCAGCATCGCCTTCCGAACAGGAGAACCTCCGTTGATCGCCAGAACGGTCCGGGTCGTCACGCCACAGGACCCAGAAGTTTTATCAATGCTTCGGCCGTCAACTGCTGTGGATTATCGTCGCTGACATAACTGAAACCCTGGGGCAACGGTCTGCCACCCGGCCAGTTTTTCATCGCTCGCTCCGTCTCGATCGGCAGGAGCAGGAACCGATCGTCCAACTCAAGGCCGCAGCGGGACTCCTCCTCGGATACCAGCACTTCGTGCAGCTTCTCGCCCGGCCTGATTCCGATGAACTCGACACGGCAGTCTGGTGCCAATGCTTTCGCGAGTTCCATGATGCTCATGGAAGGGATTTTGGGAATGAAAATTTCTCCTCCCTGCATCTGCTCTAGGCACTGAATCACGAAGCGCACGCCCTGATCCAATGTGATCCAGAAGCGGGTCATTTTGGGGTCCGTGATCGTGAGCCGTCCTTTCCGTTTTTGCTCGAGAAAGACGGGAATCACGCTGCCCCGGCTGCTGACGACGTTTCCATACCGGGCGCAGGAGAACCGCGTGTCCCGATGTCCCGCGTAGGCATGCCCATCGATGAACAGCTTCTCTGCGCAGAGTTTGGTCGCTCCATAGAGATTGACCGGATTGACGGCCTTATCGGTGCTGATCGTGAGCACACGCTTGACTCCGCAGTCAATCGCCGCATCAATGACATTCTTGCCGCCGATAATGTTTGTCTGGACTGCCTCGAACGGGTTGTACTCACACGCCGGCACCTGCTTCAGCGCTGCCGCATGCACAACGACATCCACGCCATGGAACGCGCGGTAGAGTCGGTCCTTGTCCCGCACATCGCCGATGAAATACCGCACCGGCGAATTAGGGCCGTCAGGAAACTGCTGCCGCATGTCGTGCTGCTTGAGCTCATCCCGGCTGAACACGATCAGCTTCTGCGGGTCATGCTCTGCCAGCACAATCTCGACAAACTTCTTCCCGAAGGATCCGGTCCCCCCGGTCACTAGAATACTTTTTCCTGAGAAAGCAGATTTACTCATTCCGTGTCCCCTCTATGAAAAGCGTCTGTCTGGTCTATCTGGTTCATACTGGAACCACGTCGGAGTCATAGATTTCGACCGCGGCGGCTTGCTGGATCAAATGCACCGAGATGACCAGCCGGTGACGTTTATCCTTCCGCAACAGGATTCCGTGCACGCCCTGCAAGGGACCGCGAACCACTTCCACCGCCATACCCTCGTGCAAGTACGGATGTGCGTCATAGCGAAGGGTGCTGGCCATGAGGGTTTTCAGCGCTTCGATCTCCTCGTCAGGAATCGGCTCAGGACGATCGCCGCCCCCGACGATTTCCACCACGCCGGAAATTTTCTGCGCTGCGAGGCGGTCCGGCCAGGCAAACCGTGCGAAGCAGTAGCCCGAGAACAATGGCACTTCGACTTCCTTTTTTCGATCTTTCCATTGGCTCAGACGTTTGACGGTGGGAAGCAGTTCTTCAATACCCTGTGCCTCTAGACGGTCCCGGACGAGCTTTTCATGGCGCGAGCGCGTTCGCAATGCATACCACCTGGCGGAACCGTTTATCTGGTTTGTTTGGTTCATCTGGTTTGTCTGGTTTGTTTGGTGATCGTTCAACCAGAGAAACTAGAGAAACCTCTTAACCAGAAAAACAAGAGTGTCTCGTTCATCTGGTCCATTTGGTTTATCTAGTTCATCTTGTTTGTCTGGTTTATCTGGTTCGTCTCGTTTGTTTAGTTAATCTGTTTCACGAGAACTCAGGATGTTGTTCATAACAAGACAAACTAGAAAAACATCCCAACTAGATAAACCAGAGCAGACATAGCTTCGCCCTCTCACTTACAGTGCCTGCTGGCACAGTTCCAAGTTGCAAGCTACAGGCTGCAGGCTTGGAACCTATGAACAACCCACTTACTTCTCGGGCCCGAGGATAATGATCTTGTCCTTCGGCACCCCGGCGCGAATTAGCCGCGCGTGAATCTTTTTCGTGTCTGTCAAATCCGCAATCAGCAGGGCGTCATAGGTCCAGCCGGACAGGGCTTCAACCGGCCATAAGGGATATGAAAGGAAGGTCTGGCCTTGAGCACCGTCCACAAACCCCACCAATGTCAGATCCATTTCCCGCAGGGTCAGATATGCTAACTCGGCCAGTTCTCCGGTCCCGTACACGGCGACACGCTTGGCGCCCGCATGTGAAAGCTCCGTCAGCACCTGTTTGAGCCGCTGGCGCATTTCCTTGTAGTACGAAAGCGAATATTGCATGTACTGGTAGGTGAGCCGTGATTTCTCGGTCATCCCGCGTGGAGTCAGGAGATACTTGATGCGATGGCTGGGGATAGTGGTGATTTTGATGTAGCCCTTGTGGGCCAGACGCTTCAGATAGAGGTTAGTCAGACCAAGCGCAACCCCCATCTTATTGGCAAGAGATCGCTGGGTGACGCCCGCATCCCGTTCGACTTCGTTAAGGAGCTGGAGGTCGCGTTGGCCTTGTAAGTCCATGTCAATCCGTGTCTTTTCGAGAAAGTGTTCACGATTTGAACACGGATGGTCTCAACGGTCAAGGAGAAACTTACCTGGAAAGAGAGAGTGGGAAAGGAAAGGAGAGACAGGGAGAAACGAGCGAAACTACAATGTCTTCGAGCCGTTCTGCCATGACAGACTGAGCCGGAGTTTCATGCGCGTCTCCCGCATGCGCGCGTACCGGTCATGCCCGCTCGCGCCAGGCCTGAAACATCAGCACGCCCCAGAGCGTATATTGCCAGTTGCGATGGCCCGAGAGATGCTCGGCCCACTTTTTCCGGATCGGCTCCGGATTGAAAAACCCGTCGGCACGCAGGCGCCGTTCGTCCAGGAGCGTTTCACTCCATTCGCGAAGCGGGCCGCGCAGCCAGGAATCGATCGGGACACCGAAGCCCATTTTTGGCCGGTCGATCAACGCACTGGGCACATACTTTTCCAGGACCCGACGGAGCAACCATTTGCCTCGGCCGTTCCTGATACTCATGGAAATGGGAAGCTGCCACGAAAACTCGACGATGCGGTGATCCAGAATGGGCAGCCTGGCTTCAAGGCTCACCCCCATGCTCGCACGATCTACTTTAGCCAGAATATCGTCCGGCAAATACGTCATCGTGTCCCAAAACATCATCTGCTGCCGGAAGTCCTTGAGATCGGCCCACCGGGAATCATCGCTGAATATCCCCGGGGGCTCCGTTGCTCCCAGCACCACCTCACAGGGATTCCTCCAGATGGACACCAGCCCACCGTACAGTTCACGACGGCTGCCTGAGGGCAGAATGCCGGCAAGCTTCTGCAGCTTATCTCCGGGATGCTGCACCTTAAAGCTTTGTGGCAACAGGAATCCCGCTGCTCCGAACAGCGCATCCCACGCCTGCGGCGAGAGACCGTACATCGTGCGGCCTGCCAGTGCCCGCAAAATCCCCGGCATCCATGCGATGTTCCGCCAGATCCTTTGCCCCCAAAAATATCGGTTGTATCCGCCAAAGATCTCGTCGCCCCCATCGCCCGACAGGCTGACCGTCACCTGCCGTCGGGCCAGTTGCGACACAAGAAACGTCGGAATCTGCGACACGTCGGCAAACGGTTCGTCGTACAAGGCCGGCAACTGCGTGATGACGGCCTGCGCCTGCGCAGGAGTCACATAGAGTTCGGTGTGATCCGTGCCGAGATGACCGGCCACATTGCGGGCGTATTGGGCCTCGTCATAGGCCGCTTCATGAAAACCAATCGTGAAGGTTTTGATGGGCCGCTGGCTGTGCGCCTGCATCAGGGCGACGACAGCCGACGAATCGATGCCCCCGGATAGAAATGCGCCCAGGGGCACATCCGCCACCATCCGCAGCTTCACGGATTCGCTCAGTAACCGGTCGAGTTGGGTGCAGGCCTCTTCGTCTGATCCGGTAAACGGATCGACAATGCCGCGCTCAACCACTTCGCGCAGCGACCAGTACGGCACCGGAACCGGTCTCGATGAAAGGGCGGAGGGCGAAACCGTGAGCAGCGTGCCTGCGGGAAGCTTACACATCCCCCGGTAAATGGCATGGGGCGCCGGCACATAGTTGTATCGGAGCAGCAGCGCCACAGCACCGCGATCAATCTCGGGCTTGAAGTCGGGATAGGCCCGGAGCGCCTTCAGCTCCGATGCGAACAGAAACGTGGCGCCGACCCACCCATAATAGAGCGGTTTT
>Ga0247727_10017706_pt1 | contig 11305 bp, 8 predicted proteins | sample WisWelCaveWW1625_FD_202498 | JGI IMG/M metagenome (GOLD analysis project Ga0247727, IMG submission 202498) | Biofilm microbial communities from Wishing Well Cave, Virginia, United States - WW16-25 | ecosystem: Environmental > Aquatic > Deep subsurface > Groundwater > Cave microbial mat | place...
TGATGGTTCTCGCTTGCGGGCTTCATAACATCCGAGTCGAGCATCGCCCAAAACCACTAAAATTATGACCATTTTCCTTATTTCGGATAAAGTCTAATATATAGTAAGCCCAAGCCTCCCCAATCAAATTACTAATATTGACAACAGTATATAGTACACCTAAGATGATATTTACCCGGCGATTCACTTTAGGATTTAATGTTAGGGACAGGAAAACCATGATAGCAGGAATCATCATCAATATGGAGGCTGCTAACAACGAACCTTGAGTCACTGGAAAAGGACCCATTAGCCCTTCTATCATTTCCTCCACTTGACCCGGTCTAAATAATGAAAGTATGTCGGCATATATGTACAATAACATTATAGCTACCCATAATGCTGAAAGCTTCATCTTGACACCTATTTTCACATCTTCCATTTCGGTCGTCTTATTGATTGTATTCATTTTTTTTACTCCTTTTTGAATATTATTGATGAGTTTCATGGAATTGGACCCGATTGACCGCGACCAATGGCATTTCTAGATAGTTTACGACAATACATCCTGAAAGTTGCAAAACCTGTCTATATAGTAGACGGAAACTTTTTGAATCCCTCTGCACAATTCAAAATATCTATCTTGATTTTCACACAAACCCCAAGCCTCTCTCCTTCAACGACACCCACTTGCCCTGACCGATTATTAGATGATCGAGAACTTCCACATCTAATAACTTGCCTGCCTGCACAATAGCACGCGTCACAGCGACATCATCGGGGCTGGGAGTTGCGTCTCCGCTGGGGTGATTGTGAATCACAACGACAGCCGAAGCGTTTATACGAATCGCTTCCTTGAAGATTTCTCCAACTCTCACCTGCGAAGAATTGACCGAGCCTTTGTACACTTCTACCGTTTCCAAAACGCGATTTCTCCTATCGAGCAACATCACACGCAGATGCTCCTGCTCCAACGCGGACATTTCATATAAAACCAGCGCGGCGGCATCCGCAGGGGAGTTGATGGTCGGTCGTTCTTCTGGAGATTCCAGCGTGAGTCTTCTCCCTAATTCAATCGCGGCTTTGATCTGCGCGGCTTTGGCGTCGCCGAGTCCGTGTTGCTTTTTCAACTCTGCGAACGGCGCGCGGTGTAAACCCGTCAGCCCGCTGAACTTGTTGAGCAGTCGTTGTCCAACTGTGACGGCGTTTTCGCCTTTGACTCCCACGCGCAGGAGGATGGCGATCAACTCGGCGTTGGTCAGGGCTTGCGGTCCCAGCATGGATAACCTTTCTCGCGGGCGATCAGCTTCATGCAAGTCCATGATGCGGTAGATGGGTTTGGAATTCGATTCAGTCATAAAACTATCCTTCGATGAAAAGATATTCCTATTTTACAACCAAAACCTTGCTTGACATACCTTTCCGCCTCCATTAGAATACCGAACGCCTTAACCATGGGCCTGTAGCGCAGTTGGGAGCGCGTCTCAATCGCACTGAGAAGGTCAGGGGTTCGAATCCCCTCAGGTCCACAGGGCAGTGAGCAACGCAGTGAACAGTGATCAGTCGCTGTCCACAAAACTGTTCACTGATTACTTAATAAGTGACCTTACGTAACATATATGCTCCCGCAGGGTCTGTGACCCTGCGGTGTAACTTGCAAAACACGGCGGTCACAGACCGCCTTCGAGCACAGGTACGTAAGGTGAAGTTAATAACTGATTACTAAAAAGGGGCCCATAGCGCAGTTGGGAGCGCGTCTCAATGGCATTGAGAAGGTCGAGGGTTCGAATCCCTCTGGGTCCACACAACGTAAGTCGAAATAGTATTTCGACCAACAAAAGTCAAAGCAGGAGTAGTAGGTCATCCCGTCAGCGAGTTGGGAGATGGGCAAAGCCCAGGTGGAAGCCCAGCAACAGTGTCAACGGGAACACATTGGACTGAACTCGCCTGTTACTCGCAAGAGAGATTTCGCTGGTGAATCGAGTAGTCAGCGGCGGGAATGCCCGTTATAGCGCAAGAGAGGTAAAGCGAGATACGCAAAGCGTCTCGCTCTACAATTCGGGTGGTACCGCGGAGAGAACTCTTCGTCCCTGATGTGGATGAGGAGTTTTTTGTTTTCCCTCACCCCAACCCTCTCCCAGAAGGGAGAGGGAGCATATCGAAAAGGAGGCACGTATGAACATTCGAACCAAAACCATCTTCTGGAAGCAGGGACCTCTGCTTGCGCGCCTCCATAATGCGTCAAATGTCCAAAGTCAAACGTCAAAAGTTGAAAATATTATTCTCTACATGAGGTAAGAATGGCTACTACTAAAAAGAAGACAACAACTAAAAAGAAATCTGTACCGAAGGCGAAGAAGACTTTGAAAGTAAAGAAGGTCATTGCAGTGAAGAAGAAAATGACCAAACCTATTGCGAAGGCAAAGAAAGCCGCGCCTGCGAGAAGAAAGCCAACTAAAGTCGGCGATCCTAATAAAAAGGACAAATCCTTTAACCCGCAGGTCTTCGAGCCGACGTGGCAGAAGAAATGGGAAGCGGACAAGTTGTACCGCGCGGTGATTGACAACACCAAACCCAAGCACTACGCGCTGACGATGTTGCCCTACCCCAGCGGCGACCTGCACATCGGTCATTGGTTTTCGATGACTCCTCCCGATGCTCGCGCAAGGTTCATGCGGATGCAGGGCTACAATGTGCTGTTCCCGATGGGATTCGATGCGTTTGGTCTGCCTGCGGAGGGCGCGGCGATCAAGCACAACGTCCACCCGAAGAAGTGGACCTATGCCAACATCGAACGGATGCGTAAGCAAATGCGCACGATGGGCGCGATGTTCGATTGGAAGCGTGAGGCGGTTTCGTCCGACCCCGAATACTACAAATGGACTGAATGGTTCTTTATTCAGTTGTACAAAAAGGGACTGGCATATCGCAAGAAAGCGACGGTGGACTGGTGCCCGAAGGACAACACCACATTGGCGCGTGAACAGGTCAAAGGTGAAGATCGCGTGTGTGATCGTTGTGGCACGCCTGTCATCAAAAAGGAATTGGAGCAATGGTTCTTCAAGGCGACAAAATACGCTGATGAACTGTTGCACTTCGAAGGCATTGACTGGCCCGATTACATCAAGGTCTTGCAGACGAATTGGATCGGTCGAAGCGAGGGCGCGTCGGTGACATTCCACACTGCGCCGCCCTCACCCCCAGCCCCTCTCCCAGAGGGAGAGGGGAGCGACTCCATCGAAATATTCACCACTCGTCCCGATACGTTGTGGGGCGCGACCTTCATGGTATTCTCGCCAGAGCATCCGCTGGTGGATAAAGTCACCACGCCTGAGAACGCGGGAGCCGTCAGCGAGTATAAGGCTCAGGCGGCGAAGCAGACCGACATCCAGCGTGAAGCGAGAGATAAAGAGAAGACAGGCGTCTTCACTGGCGGCTATGCCATCAACCCAGTGAATGAGGAACGAATCCCAATCTGGGTTGCAGATTATGTGTTGATGTCGTATGGGACGGGCGCGATCATGGCTGTCCCCGCGCACGATGAACGCGACTTTGCGTTTGCGCGCAAGTATGGCTTGAAGGTCGTCCCTGTCATCCAGCCCGTAGGGGCGAGTCATGACTCGCCCTTACATGGCGAGACTATGGAAGCCGCGCACGAACACGAAGGCGTGATGATTAATTCGGGTCCATTCAACGGCACACGAGCAACGAATGACAAGGGTTTGAAGAACCCTGCCATCAAAGCCGTCGTCGAATGGCTCGAACAAAAAGGCATCGGAAAATTCGATGTCAACTATCGTTATCGCGATTGGTTGATTTCACGGCAACGATATTGGGGCGCGCCGATCCCGATGGTCTATTGCGAAACACATGGATGGAATCCCGTGCCTGAAGATCAACTGCCAGTGTTGTTGCCTGATGATGTGGAGTGGAAACCCACTGGTGAATCGCCGTTGAAATTTCATCCGACATGGAAAGATACGACCTGCCCTGTGTGCGGTGAATATGCGGTTCGTGAAACCGATACGATGGACACGTTCATGTGTTCATCGTGGTATCACCTGCGTTATTTGTCGCCGCATAACGACAAGGCTCCGTTTGATGATGCCGAGTACAACTATTGGATGCCCGTTGATACGTACACGGGCGGAAGCGAACACGCCAACATGCACTTGCTATACTTCCGCTTTTTCCACAAGGCGTTGCGCGATATGGGCATCACCGAAGGCAACGAGCCTGTAATGCAATTGCGCAACCAGGGCATGGTGCTGGCGAAGGATAACAGCAAGATGTCGAAGAGTCGCGGCAATGTGGTTGCACCCGATGTGCTGGTGAATAAATACGGCGCGGATACCGTGCGCGCGTACCTGATGTTCTTCGCACGCTGGCAACAAGGCGCGCTCTGGGACTCGCACGGCATCGAGGGGACTGCGCGCTGGATGAGAAGAGTCTGGACGATATTTACGGATCCTCCTACGCCGGCAACTGCTTCTGCTCCGTCGGGGTCTTCGCGAAGCACCCCTGTGGGGCAGACCCCGACGAGCGAGGTCTTGCGGACTCTGCGCCGACGCGTCCACCAAACGCTGAAGCGCGTCACGCATGACTTCGAGAACTTTGAGTTCAACACCATCATCTCCTCTTTGATGGAATTGCTGAACGAAATGTACAAGGCGCGCGAAGCGGGCGCGGCTGGCACACGCGCAAGCGCGGAATGGAACGAAGCCATCGAAATCTACTTGAAGATGATGGCTCCTGTCGCGCCGCACATCACCGAAGAACTGTGGACGAATCACCAGGGCAAGCCATATTCGATTCATCAACAGCTGTGGCCCAACGTAGACGAAGCCGCCGCGAAAGAAGATACCATCGAAATCCCTGTGCAAGTTAACGGCAAGGTGCGTGACCGAGTCGTCGTTCCTGTGGACGCGAGCGAGGAAGTGATCAAGTCTGCCGCCTTGGCTTCGGAGATCATTCAGAAATATCTGGAGGGGAAGGAGCCAAGGAAGGTCATCGTCGCGCAGAAGCGATTGGTGAATATTGTTGTGTAAAGAAGAGACTAGAGACTGGAGATTGGTTTGAAAGTCCCTCAAGGTTGCGAGACTGTGAGGGACTTTTGATTTGCCCATCCAGACTTTCAAGGAATGGAATAAAATCAGTTATCCGCACTTCGTTCTAGGAGGAACATCCCGTGACTGAATCTCTTTACTTCCAATGGCAAAACGATATTCTACTGAAGGACATCTATCCCATGCGGCTGGTCAAGTTGCGGGACTTCCTTGTGTTTTATATGGAAGCTGACCTGTGGGCGGAATATAAGAATAAAGACATTTCCACCCTTGCGGCGGATGTGAAGGCATACGAAGACGGCATGGACTATGCCCGCGTCGCCGCATCCAAGCGATACGCAAGCTTCAAAAATTATTTCATGATCAAAGACGCCAGGAGTTTTTACATTAAATACAAACCAATCGAAGAGGAGGCGATGGCGCTGATCCAAAAGAACCACGATTATTTCATCGCCTCATGGCCCAAGGATATCCGAGGCGAACGCACTTTCATTCAATCGCGTATCGAGTCATTCAAGACCCAGCTTGGTTTCTTGCGAGACCGCATCCGTTACCTTCATCGCCAACTCGAAGGGATGGCGGCAGAACATCCCAACCGCGCCAAGGTCGAAGCGGAGTTTAAACTCAAGAACGAGTCTGCCCTGCCCATGCTATTGGAGGAAATGGAGAAATTACGGCAGTTCGACGAGACCTACAATAAGATCGAAACGCCAAAACTCGAATGGTACAAACTCAGCAAGGCCGACCCGAACTACACAACCACCGAAGCGGAATTTCTTGTCAACTATGACCCGAAGATTCCTGCCACAGTCAGGGACATTGTGCGCCTGAAAGTGGAGCAATACGTCAAGACGCTTGAAGGTAAGGACCAGAATCAACTGTTAGCGGATATCCGCGCAAGATTCGAGAAGGAGCCGAAGCGTTTCCCACTCTGGTTGCAATACATGATCGTCCATTTTTCGGGGATGCGCTATAAGTCTGCGCATGGATCGTGGGCAAATCCCAAAGATTTGCTTGTGCGACTGCGCGTTACCGATGTCAAGAAAGGACAAGCCGCGCTGAGCGATGCCGACGTGGCGGCGAAATGTCAGGAAAAGATCGCGCAATATGAAGGCGCGGGAGCAAACAAACCCAAACTCGCCTCCGCCGCCGAAAAGGTGTGGAAAGACAGGATCGCCATGCACATGCAGGGCGTCAAAGCCAACGGACCCAAATCCAAACGCATCGGCTTGGATGGGTTGGCGGAGGAAGAAGCCAAATACGAGTTCATATCCATGACGACGGACCAGGCTCTGGCGAAGTTGGAAGCGATGCAGAGTCAATTCCCAGCGTGGGCGTGGAAGTGGATCGTCATGCTCACGCAGTTGCGAGTCAACCATGTCACAGCGGCGGGGTGGGAAATTTTCACGCCCGAAGAAGACAAGGTGCGTTTTGCCGATACGTCGCTGTATCCGCTCCTCAGCAAATGGGCTACAGATAACACTGGTAATTGGAGACCCGAACACGGACGCACACAGGAACTCATCGTTACGCGCGCGGTGTGCAACGAAACCGCAGAGCACGTGCAACATATTCGCGGACACTTGCCGCCCGGCGGACTCACCGATAACGCCGCGCGATATTTCAAACTCTTCAAAGCGAAAACACTCGGCGTCACATTCGTTCGCCCCACCGCGGCAGAGCATTACACGCAAGGCGCGAGCATCTTTTGGCTGAGGTTTGTCAACAGCGAGCCAAGCGTATGGCAAATCGCCCGAGGGGTTGAGGATGCGAATGGCGCAGGCTTGTTGCCCGGGGGATTCGTCAGTAAACGCCCCCAGCCCAAAGGCGGAAAGAACGCGCCTCCGTCCACCGCTCCCTGGAACTACAAACCCGGCGAAGCCGTCACGCGAACACGCATCACGCTCGATGCGAATAAAAAACAGGTAACGCAATCCCAATGGCTACGCTGGATTCATGAAGCCACGGTCATCGAAGTGGTGGATACCGCCGACGGCGCGTACGTGTACACCTTCGAAACATCCCTGCCCGATGACTTCCGCGGCACCTCCTGCCTCGGCTTGTTCCGCAACTCCCTCAACTGGAATCTCTCTGATGGCACGGAAGACGGTTATAACCGCTCGTTTGTTGGATTTGTGCCTGAAGGTCAAGTGCCGATGGAGCATCTCAAGATGATGTTGGATTGGAACAAGATTATTTTGAAGTAATAAATGAGCCACGCGAAAGCGTGATTTCTTATTTAAACATATTTTGGATTTTAGGATGGCTGTATAATTTATATACTTTCAAGAAAAGGGAGTAACTATGTCCATTAGAATATCTCAACACGTAGGAAAGCAGCATCTTTTGTATAAAATAACATTATATTCAATTCTCATTATAGTAATTTTTGGATGCCAAGCCACTCCTACTACAGTTCCTACAATTTTGTCTCCAACTGAGACTATGACGCCTGTCCCAACAGTAACACCTACATTGATATATCAACCTGAACCTATATCTTTTGAGAATCCTAGGGAATGGCATTTTACAAAGCCGTATGTCTTCGAAGAGTGGCCCAAACTGATTGTTCCTGATGGCGACACTCTTAAATTGGTTGACAATTTCGAAGTTGAATCGATAGAACTGTCGTATCAATGGTTTGGGCGTCTGAGTCAAACTGCCTTTAATTATCAGCAAATTCAGAAAATTGGGGATACTTACAAATTGGCAGGCAAGGTAGTTCTAGAAGAGAAAATTGTGAATCTAATGAGTTCAATAAAGAACTTGCATCCTGTTCCTCAAATGGTTTCATTAAAGACTCATTATGATGACTATCCCATCTGGGCAATTGAAATCGAAGGTGAGAATGGGACAAAGATTCTACTAACATCGCGTAGTAATGCGCTTCCCTACTTGCCATGGAATTTTATTTATAACGGCCAAATTTATGCCCAGTATGATGGAAGTGTTTTTGCCCCTTTAGTAGATTTGTTTGAAGTAGAAGAGGGCCACCCAATAACAACTTCCTTTCCTAGCAGTTTGGAGAAAGACAAAGTATTTGTAAATGGCAATCGCTTGCCCAGCGAGCTTAATGATGGTTTTTTAGGCTTATTGACAATGCATAAAGCATTCGATTATGAGGCAAATGCAAGCGCAGGAGAAATTAATGGAGTCGTGTATGGGCGTAGTTCGATTGGCGGATTTGGAAATATGATAATTGGTTCTATTATCGAACTGGAAGAAATAACATTGGAGAAGGGCGATGGCGGTCGAGTAAACTGTCCTGTGGAAAGACTTGAAGACGAGTACTACCCATCTAATGTGCAATGGTCATTTATCTGTTCTGCAGAAGAACCGAATGCCGACGGCTCTTATTTATACTCTGTGAAGGTATCTTTCCGTACTGATAAAGGGGAAAGGGTTACATCTGAGGGAGTATTATTTGGGGATTGGAATCGAGGAATATTGATTCCGCAAGTTGCATTTCCACCAGAAATTCAGAAAATTTTAGATGGATATGAACCATACATTCAGTTGCGAAAGAACCATGAAGTCCTGCTATTGAGTTTTGACACAGAAGTTGATACTGTCAAAGGCAGGCTGGATGAAGCCTTCAATGCCGATATCCTGCTATTCGGACAGTTGGCATGGGATGGAATGACAATTCCTTATACTATCAATACATCAATGGGCATCAAAAACGGAAACATCGTTCGTTGGGACGTTGATTCGTATGAATTACAGACTTTACTGACAGATGTCTTGCGCCAACCAATTACTAGGAACATTCTGAATCATGAACAAGAAGCGGTGCTCAATCTTTATCATTATAAATCCAGCAAAGGCACAAATATCGAGTATTTCCCAGGCTCCACTCTTCCTGGAAAGCATTCGACCAGAGTCGCTCCTTGTGAAGGCGTTCCCTGGAGGGAAGAACTGCCAGATGAAAACACCCCTTTGCGAGGCTTTGACTTCAATCGAAATTGGGAGGAATTTTTGATTCATATTCCGCAGTTTGTTCTACTAGATGGTAGTATTCGAGTTTTAGAATTTAATGATGGATTTATAGACAATAGTGATTCCTTCCTGAGATTTCTCCTCCCAAGCGAGTTTCATATGGATGATGAGCCTCCTCTGAAAATCTCTGGAAAATTCGATTTTGGTCCATACATCCGGATAAGTTGGTCCTATGATACTGCTCAAGAAGATAAAGACGTCTATCTTGCGATGATTGAACAGTTACCAGGAATCAAAGAGTTTGAAGATGGGAGCGTTACAATTGAAAATGCTATTTTTGTTGTAAATGACGAAGGCACATTTAATATAGTTGATTGCAGATAAAACAAATAGAATAGACTGCAACTTTTTCACCTCCAAACCTGTACTACAATTTAGCCATGACCGCGCCCACCGACCGCGACCTGATCCTGCTTGCCCGTCGCGGCGAAACTGAGGCGTTCGGCGAACTTGTCACGCGGTATCAAACGAGCGTGTTCAATGTCTGCTATCGCATCCTTCACGAGCGCGGTGAAGCCGATGATCTGGTGCAAGAGTCATTCATGCGCGCGTACGATCGCCTCAATACGTTTGATCTCTCGCGCGAGTTTGGTCCGTGGATTCGGCGCGTCGCCGCGAACTTGTGCCTCAATCACCTTGAGTCGCAGAAAGTCACTGCGCCGCTCGATGAGGAACGGGATGCCGATGAACGCCAAAGACCTGAGAAGCAGGTTGAAGTCAAAGAAAGAAGCGAGCAAATTCGCGGCGCGCTTGCGTCGTTGCCCGCGCAGTATCGAGTCGTTGTAGAATTGCGGCATTATCAGGAATTGTCCTACGATGAAATCGCAAGCGAAATGAAAATCCCATTGAGCGATGTGAAGAGTCATCTCTTCCGCGCCCGAAAAATCCTGGCGGAGAAACTCCATGCACCTGACTGAAGAGCAACTCAACGAATATCTCGATAACGAAACGACCGAACGCGCACAGATCGAATCGCATTTATCAACATGCGACGAATGTGCGGCGCGTTTGACCGCGCTGAAAACTTTATTCGCCGAATTGGATTCCCTCCCCGAATTAACTTTATCTCGCAATATCGCCGCCCGCTTCATGCCTCAGGGACAACTGACTCCACAACTCCCGCGCTGGCTCACGCTGACAGCGACCCTGCAAGCCGCTGTCGCGTTGATCACCCTCATCGTCGCCGCGCCCTTCGTCATGAATCTTTTGCCTGCTATTGAAATACCATCATTCACCGATGTGTTTATCCAACTCCAATCGCAATGGATTACATGGTTTGATGTACTTTCTGCTTTCCAACTTCCAACTACTCCGCAACTGCCCGCGCTTGAGATTTCAAGTTTGATGCTTTCGCTCACACTCGCGGGCGTATCCATGCTATGGTTGGTGGGGAATGGGTTGTTGTTGAGGAAACAATCGTAAGGGCGGGGTTATCCCGCCCAAGGGCGAGAAGACCTCGCCCCTACAAAATAAATCCGGAGACCACACATGACCGACATCCTTCGCTTACTGCTCATCGTTATCTCACTAACCATTGCCCTTGCCTGTTACTTTCTTGTTGTCAGTGCATTCTTCAATAAACGGGTATTGAAAACACTAAACGCCGCGAAACAACTGCCTAGGCGTTCCCTCGGCATTGGCTTCGTGAACTTCCTGTTCTTCGGCGCGATTGCTGTTGCACTGTTTGCAGTGGCTGAAGGCGTGAAGAATGGATTTGTTAGATTCATTACGCTGGTCCCGGCGCTTGTGATTGCCGCGGTGCTGGTCATCCTCCTCAGCCTCGGACTCTCCGCGATGGTCAGCATCCTCGGCGAGCGCGTTTTCCCCGAATCCCCTGCGTGGCGCAAGACGTTTTGGGGGACAGTCATCCTCGCTTTTGCATCCGCCATTCCTACGGTAGGATGGTTCCTACTCTTCCCATACGTTGCCCTCACTGGCTTCGGCGCAGTGATCCTGGGCTTCTTCCAACGCGATAGCACATGACCGCACAGCACGCAAAGAACGCTAAGATTCTTTCCTCTTTCCTCTTTCTTCTTTCCAAGACGCGCTCAACCCGCGTCTTTTTTACTATTATCTATTCACCATTCTCTACTCTCTTAACTGCAACTTTTCCTCCCTCACCCCTGTATCCCTTAGAAAGCGTCTGAAAACTAGCAAAAATCGAGGAGGTCGGGCAAACTTGCAGGATGACCAAATCCAAGCAACCCTACCCGACCGAGTTGAATGATACCCAATGGTCGAAAATCCGACCATACCTGCCA
>Ga0247727_10017707_pt1 | contig 11304 bp, 12 predicted proteins | sample WisWelCaveWW1625_FD_202498 | JGI IMG/M metagenome (GOLD analysis project Ga0247727, IMG submission 202498) | Biofilm microbial communities from Wishing Well Cave, Virginia, United States - WW16-25 | ecosystem: Environmental > Aquatic > Deep subsurface > Groundwater > Cave microbial mat | place...
TTCTTTTAATTCAAAATTCTCAGGATTCTCAGGCGCGAAGTTTTTTTTGCGTCTTGCGGAGCGCGCAGAAACGACGTGCCGGAATAAACGGCTTCCTTGCCCAGAATTTCCTCGATGCGCAGCAGCTGGTTGTATTTGGCGATACGGTCGGAGCGTGACAGCGACCCGGTCTTGATCTGCCCGGCATTGGTTGCGACGGCCAGATCCGCAATCGTTGAATCCTCCGTTTCGCCAGAGCGGTGCGACAGCACGATGCCAAATCCGGCCTTGCGGGCCATGTCGATGGCTTCAATAGTTTCGGTCAACGTACCGATCTGGTTGACCTTCACCAGCACCGCATTGCCTGATTTTTCATCGATGCCGCGCTTCAGACGCTTGGAATTGGTCACATACAGATCGTCGCCGACCAATTGCACCTTGGCGCCCAGCGCCGCCGTGAGCTTTTTCCAGCCTGCCCAGTCATCTTCTGCCAGGCCATCTTCAATCGAAACAATCGGGTATTTTTTGCAAAGATCTTCGTAATAACGGACCATTTCATCCGACGACAGAACCTTGCCCTCGCCTTCAAGATGATACTTCCCGTCCTTATAAAATTCGGTCGAAGCTGAATCCAGCGCAATCACGATATCGCTGCCTGCCTTGTACCCGGTCGCCTCAATCGACTTCATGATGAAATCCAGCGCTTCCTCGGATGATTTCACCGCCGGGGCAAAACCGCCTTCGTCGCCGACATTGGTGTTCAGTCCCGCATTCGACAATTGCTTTTTCAGCGCATGGAAAATTTCTGCGCCCGCGCGCAACGCTTCCGAAAAGCTCGGCGCCGAAACCGGCATGATCATGAATTCCTGGATATCGACCGGGTTATCGGCATGTGCGCCGCCATTGATAATATTCATCATCGGCGTCGGCAGGACTTTCGCGCCCTTGCCGCCGATCGAACGAAACAGCGGCTTGCCTTTCTGCAGCGCCACGGCTTTTGCCGTCGCCAGCGACACGCCGAGAATGGCGTTCGCGCCAAGGCGGCTTTTGTTTTCCGTCCCGTCGAGATCAATCATGATCTTATCGACGGCCTTCTGGTCTTCGGCATTTTTGCCCTTCAGCGCCTTGAAAATTTCGCCGTTCACATTCGCAACCGCTTTGTTCACGCTTTTTCCGAGATAATTTTTCTTGTCGCCGTCACGAAGCTCGACCGCCTCATGCGCGCCCGTCGAAGCACCGGATGGAACCGCAGCGCGTCCTACATCCCCGCTCTCAAGCGTCACATCGACTTCAACGGTAGGATTGCCGCGGCTGTCTAGAATTTGGCGGGCATGGATATGGGCAATAACGGTCATGGAACTGTCCTTTTTTAATCAGAAATACCAGCTTTGAGTACCATGCCTGCCTTGCTAAAGACAACACCCATCCACTGTCATCCCGGACGCTAGTCGAGTAGCATCTTTGATGCGTCACGAGACTTGCGATCCGGGATCCATACAATGGTGCATGTAGGCAAGATGGATCCCGGCATTCGCCGGGATGACGATTGAGAAGATTTTATCTAGATTTCTGCATCGACGTTGGTGCCGTTGGGATCGGCCGCTGCATTGCCGTTATCGCGAAGATCTTCCGCGAGCTGGCTTTGCGGGGTGCTGGCGCGGATGGCCAGGATTTTCTGCTGAACGGACTCGATCGAGGCATTGACGCTGACATTCAGCGAAAGAATGGTGTTTAAACCCGATACAGATTGATCAAGATAGGAACTAGTGAGCGCACGTGCACGGGAAGAAAGGCCTATCCCCTTGTAAGAGGTCCGGGCCGCATCCAGGATACCGAGAGCATTTCCGCTCCCTCCGTCTAAGATACTGGGCATAAGAACAATCCTTGTCTTACCTTAATTATACCAGCTTTTTAGCAATTTCGTCGAACTTTACCAGCGTCTCCAGGACCCCCGATAAATCAGCGAATTTCACCATATTCGGCCCGTCCGAGGGCGCCTTGTCCGGGTTTTCGTGGGTTTCCATGAAAACCCCTGCCACACCCACGGCCACGGCCGCGCGGGCCAGAACGGGAACCATCGTCCGGTCGCCGCCGGAAGAAGCACCCTGCCCGCCGGGCTGCTGCACGGAATGGGTCGCATCGTAAATTACGGGATAGCCTGTTTTCTGCATGATCGGGATCGAGCGCATATCGGACACCAGCGTGTTGTAGCCAAAACTCGCGCCGCGTTCGCACAGCATGATGTTGTCATTGCCTGATCCGGCGATTTTCGCGGCAACATTCTCCATGTCCCACGGCGCCAGGAACTGGCCCTTCTTTACATTGATGGGCTTTCCGGTTTTGGCGGCAGCCACGAGCAGATCCGTCTGACGGCACAGAAACGCAGGGATTTGCAGCACATCCACCACTTTCGCGACAGGCGCGCATTGATCGGCGGAATGAACATCCGTCAGCGTCGGCACGCCGAAATGCTTTTTCAGTTCGGCAAAAATCTCAAGCCCCTTCTCCATGCCGATGCCGCGCTCGGCCTTCAGCGATGTACGGTTGGCCTTGTCGTAGGAGGTTTTATAGATGAACGGGATATTCAGCTTACCGGTCAGCTCTTTCAGCCTGCCGCACATATCGAACGCATGATCCCGGCTCTCCATCTGGCACGGCCCCGCAATCAGCATGAAGGGCCGGTCGTTGGCGATCTCAAAATTTCCAAGTTTGATGCGTTTCTGCGTCATGGGCGGTATCAATCGCATAGTGCAGTGCCATACGTCAACTTGTGGATAAGTATTACAAGATCCCTTGATTTGAAGCTTAAAAATAACAAAAAATGATTAACATAACCACTTTATAAGAAAAGGGAGACTGAGTTCATGGTACAACAAGTTCGCGTCGATGAGACTTTATTGCAGCAATTCAACCGGGTTCTGGCACACGTTCCCGGCAAAACACTCAAAGAAGAAACGGGCCTGACAACAGCCAGACTGGCAACCATCGGCACGCTGAAGCACGCATTTGAAAATGAACTGAATAAAATCGGAGCGGTTGTAGAAAAATTCTATGTGCCGCCAAAATCTGCGGAAGAACTTGCCGCCACCCGCGCCTAGGAAAACCCTGAACATGTCAGCAAGAATCCTCATCGATACAAAAGTTCACAACAGCTCAAAGCCGGGTATAACCGTGCCCGACGATATCAAAGCGCTTGTCGCAAGCTTTATGCGTCATGCCGAAAACGGTGCAGAAAGACTCGCACAAGCCACGGACATACGCCCCGTCGCACTCAGGCACCTGGGCAAAGGCCAGATGGGAAGACTCACCGAAACCGATTTGGGGCGGGTGGAAACATTTTTCTTCAGCCGCGGTGAAGCCGCTTATACTTTTTAAAAGAACCCAACAAAAAACCAGCTGTTCAGTGGCTGGTTTTTTTATTGTCCTGCTTAAGCCGCCGGCGCAGCAGGTGTGGCCGCAGCATTGTCATTAAGCGGCGGCCCGCGATTCGCACCTTCACGATGATCGATATCGACGTACCTCTGACTTTTAGGACCATTATATCCTTGATCCGGTCTGATGATTTTAAGCTTTTCCGCCAGGCGCAGCTCTTCATAATGTGCCACCTGCCCTGTGATGCGCCCCAGTTCAAACAACAACGTGAAATCATCTTCATGAAAACCCATAGCGGAAAGGGCGATGCCTGAATAGAAATCAACGTTCGGGAAAAGTTTCTTCTCTTTGAAGTAAGGATCTTCAAGAGCCAATCTCTCAAGCTCTTTTGCAACAGCAAGCCGCGGATCATCAACACCAAGATCAGCAAGCAACGCATCCACAAAAGCTTTAATTTCAGCGGCGCGGGGATCAAAATTCTTATAAACGCGGTGGCCAAAACCCATAACCAGGAAGTCGTCCATTTTATTTTTTGCACGCTCAATCGCTGCGGGAATATTTTCAACAGAGCCGATAGCGGCATGCATTCTGACTGCGTCCCTGTTAGCCCCGCCATGTAACGGTCCCGATAGCGCGCCGACGCCGCCTGAAATACTGGCTGTAAGAGTGGCTGCCCCTGAAGCAATTCCACGAACAGCTTGTGTCGAACAATTCATTTCATGATCAGCGTGGAGCAAAAGAATTTTGTCCATGGCCGCGACAAGAACAGGATTTTTCTTATAATTACCCTGATCATCGGCAAAACACATACGCAGGAAATTTTCGGCGTAAGAAAGATTGGGATCCGGCTCGATGATATTTTCTTTGCCGCGTTTGAGCCTGATGATGTTCGCTACCACCGTCGGCATTTTCGCGATCATCTCTGTACCGTTGGTTTTGCTTGGCAAGGAAGGCACCACACTTTGGAGTGCCGCCATTGAATCAATATCGGGGTTTTGGGCAACTCCACGAATAGCCGTTTTCACATGTTCTGAAACTCCGGCGTTCTGTGCCAGTTCTTGGTTGTAATCTGCAAGCTCAGCTTTAGTGGGTAAATTGCCCTTACGCAGAAGATATGAAACTTCCGTGTGATTGCTGTGTTTCACCAGTTCTTGAATCGGAATGCCACGATATTCAAGAATACCTGCAAGGCCGTCGATATAAGTGATGCCTGATTCATAAAAAGCAGTTTCCGCAGAGCCCGCATCGAGGAATTTGACACCTAACTTATCTCTTGCGCCCGTTATGTTTGCATAAGGCAAACCTTGTGTGCCCTCTCTAACTGGAAAGTGCGCAGCTCTCTGTCGTCAAACACGACTGTCATGGTTGTAGGTATTGGCTTTTTCTTGGCGGCGTCAGCCATAGTCAGTTACTCCCTGGTAGTCATTTTTTATTGATTGTGGAAAATCCTAGCAACCGACGATTGATATGTCAATTGAGTTTAAAGCAATGTTCGCTGAATTATTTATAGATTCTAGACCAGGCGGGTCTGGTCGATCGCCGCTTTGATGAACGAAACAAACAGCGGGTGCGGATCGAACGGCTTGGACTTCAGTTCGGGGTGGAACTGAACGCCGACGAACCAGGGATGTTTCTCGATCTCAACGATTTCCGGCAGCTGGCCGTCCGGCGACATACCTGAGAAAACCAGCCCCTTGTCTTCCAGTTGCTTCCTGTACTTGATGTTCACTTCATAGCGGTGACGGTGGCGTTCGCTGATTTCGCGGCTGCCGTAAATTTCCTCAATATGCGATCCCTTGTTCAGTAAGGCCGGGTAAGCGCCGAGGCGCATCGTGCCGCCCTTGTCGCTGCTGCCTTCGCGTTTTTCCGTCTGGTTGCCCTTCACCCATTCCGTCATCATACCAACGACCGGTTCTTTGCAATCGCCGAACTCTGTCGTCCCGGCGTTCTTGATGCCGACAAGATTGCGGGCCGCTTCGATCACCGCCATCTGCATGCCGAAGCAAATGCCGAAATACGGGACTTTCTTTTCACGGGCGAACTTCACCGCGCAGATTTTGCCTTCCGCGCCACGCTCACCAAAACCGCCCGGAACCAGAATACCCTGCACGCGGTGCAGGTATGAGGCCGGGTCTTCCCGCTCGAAAATTTCGGATTCAATAAATTCCAGTTTCACGCGAACATTGTTGGCGATGCCGCCATGGATAAGCGCTTCGTTCAGCGATTTATAGCTGTCGGTCAGGTTGGTGTATTTCCCGACAATCGCAATGCGCACTTCGCCTTCCGGTGCCTTGATGCGTTTGACGATATTATCCCAGATCGAAAGATCGAGGCTCTCGACATCCTTGATGCCGAAACTGTCCATGACCTGCTTATCAAACCCTTCCCGGTGATAGGTCTGCGGCACTTCATAAATCGTACCGACATCCAGCGCGGGAATGACTTTTTTGTAATCGATGTTGCAGAACAGCGCGATTTTACGGCGCTCATCGTCTTCAATCTCGCGGTCCGCGCGGCAAAGCAGGATATCCGGGCGGATACCAGCGCCCATCAATTCCTTGACCGAGTGCTGCGTCGGCTTGGTTTTCAACTCGCCTGCTGTCGGGATGTAAGGCAGCAACGTCACATGAATATAAAGCGCGCGTTCCTTACCGACTTCGTTACCGAACTGGCGTATGGCTTCCAGAAACGGCAGGCTTTCAATGTCGCCGACCGTGCCACCGATTTCGCAAAGAACGAAATCCGCTGTGCCCTCTTTCTCAAGGATGAAGTCTTTAATCTCATTTGTAATATGCGGAATAACCTGGATCGTCGCGCCCAGGTAATCGCCGCGGCGCTCGCGGGACAGAACGCTGGTATAAATGCGGCCCGTGGTGGTGTTGTCGGAAGCGCGTGCCGGAACCCCGGTAAAGCGTTCATAGTGGCCGAGATCCAGGTCGGTTTCCGCGCCGTCGTCGGTCACGTAAACTTCGCCGTGCTGGAACGGGCTCATGGTGCCGGGGTCGACGTTCAGGTAAGGATCAAGTTTGCAGAGGCGGACTTTGTACCCGCGCGCCTGAAGCAACGCGCCAAGAGCGGCGGAGGCGAGACCTTTTCCTAAAGAGGAAACCACGCCGCCGGTGATAAAAATATATCGTGTCATTACCTATTCCGCGATGGGTGCTGAAGGCGCCCCCCCACTTTCAGAAGCGCCGCCTTCATCTTTATTGCTTTCGGATTCTGCTGCCACTGGCTGTTCAGCCGTCGCCGGGGCAGGTTCGCTTAATGAATCAAGAATGCTGGTGCTCGACTTGCTGCTGGAGCCCGCCATGATGCCCAGAATAAGACTGGTGCAGAAAAACGCCGCTGCGCAGATGGCTGTCGCGCGCGAAAGAATATTGGCCGCACCGCGCGGAGAGGTTAACCCTCCCATGCCGCCGCCCATACCCAGGCCACCCCCTTCGGAACGCTGGAGCAAAACCAGGCCAATGATGGCCAACGCAAGAAAAAGGTGAATAACGAGAATAACTGAATCCATGGACGCCTTTTCTAATCTTTTCAGGCGGCCTTGGCAATAGCAAGGAACTGCCCGGCATTAAGGCTCGCGCCGCCAATCAATCCGCCGTCTACATTGGCTGTGGCCAGCAATTCTTTGGCATTTTCAGGCTTCATCGAACCGCCGTACAAAATACGCATATTTTCAGAATCCGCAAGCTGTTCCTTCATTTTCAGGCGGATAAAGGCGTGCATGGCCTTCACATCCGCCGGGGTGGCGGTTTTGCCCGTTCCAATGGCCCAGACAGGCTCATAAGCGATGATGGTATTTTTGGCATCCGCACAGGGCGGGATCGAGGCCTTCAACTGGCGCTCGACAACCTTCTGTTCATTGCCCTGCTCGCGCTCCTGCTCCTTCTCCCCGACACAGATAATGGTGATCAACCCATGCGCATGGGCCCGGACCGCCTTGGCCGCCACAAGCTCGCTCTTTTCGCCATGATGCTCCCGGCGCTCCGAATGGCCGAGAATGACATAGCCGCACCCGGCGTCCTTCAGCATCGACGCGGAAATATCACCGGTATAGGCGCCGCTGTCATGCACCGAGCAATCCTGCGCACCCAGCATCAGCGAACCCCCAAGCGTAACCCTTGCCGCCGCCAGATGGACAAAAGGCGGGCAGACCAGCAGATCGCATTTTCCGGACAGGGTTGAATCCCCGAGGCTGTCGGCCACGATCTCCTGGATCAGGCGCCCTGTATCGGCCAGCGAACCGTTCATCTTCCAGTTCCCGGCAATCAGCTTTTTCATGCGGTCCGTCCTTAAATGGGTTGCCCTGCTATGGACTGCATCTTATAGTGCAATCGCGTAAAATTGAAGGGTCCAAAAGGGTTATTAATCATGGTTATGAAAGCAATGCGCCAGGGCGCGGCCGGCGGAATTTTCAAGTTCGTCATATTCGGATTCCTGATGATGGCGGTCGGCGGCATGGTCCTGATGGATGTCGGCGGGTTTTTCCGCAGCGGCGGCGTCGGTGGCACGAATGTTGCCAAGGTCGGCAAGGAATCCATTTCGCTGCAAAGCTTCGACCGTAACCTGCGCCGCTCGCTGACCCAACTCGGCATCCAGCCGCAGGAAGCCTACAAAGCCGGCTATATCGACCAGATGCTGACTTCGGAAATCCGCTCGCGCCTGCTCGAACAATCCAGCCGCGATCTCGGCGTACTGATCGATACCAAGCGCGTGGCTTCACAAATCAAAACGCTTATCGGCCCAATGGTCCAGCCTGGTCAGGACCCCCGTGACGTTCTAAAACAAATCCTGATGAGCCAGAATATGAGCGAAGCGGATCTTTCGCGCGCCATCGGCCAGGAAATCACGCTGGGCGTTCTTCAAAGCACGCTGCGCGGTGGATTTGCCGCCATCCCTGACGCGCTGGCGGAAGGCTTGTACACATTTGAAGCCGAAACCCGCAATATTATTTTCGTGCCCTTCCTCGAAAGCGGGGTCAAGTCCGTCAGCGCTTCCGATGAGCAGTTGCAAGGCCTGTATGAAAAAACCAAGGACATGGTTTACGCCAGCGATGAACGCCGCGTTCTGCAACTCGTCAAGCTCAACAGCGACGCGCTGAAGAAAACGGTCGAAATCGACGAACAGGAAATCCGCGACGCCTATGACGACAGCATCGATCTCTACACGGAAAAAGAACAGCGGCTCCTCGACCAGGCTCTGTTCGATTCCGAAGACAAGGCAAAACAGGTCGCTGAAAAAGCGAAAGCCGGTGCAAGCCTTCAGCAGGCCGTGAAAGAAGTCACCCGGCGCGACAGCGACTATATCGGCGAAAAAAGCTTTGAAGCGGCAAGCCTGCCGATTGAAATCCGCGAAACCGTTACCTCGGTTGAGAAAGCCGGAGAAACTGTCGGCCCCCTCAAGACATCGATCGGCTGGCAAGTTATCGTCGTTAAAAAGATAATACCGTCGAAGGTCAGACCCTACGAACAGGTCAAAAAGGAAATCCGCGAGGAATTGCTGGAGACCAAGACAATCGACCACCAGTATGAAATGGCGGGTGTTGTCGAGGATCTGCTCGCGGGCGGTGCAACCCTTGATGATGTAAAAAAGGAAGCGGACGTTACCATCACCTCCCTGCCCCTGATCAACGCCTACGGCCAGGGCAAGGACGGCAAGGATGCGCTGAAAAACTATGAGAAATCACGCAGCATCATTCTTGAGAACGGTTTCAGCCTCGGTCAGGGCGAAACATCGCCGATGAGCGAAAATTCCGACGGGGAGTTTATTGCCGTCCATGTCGGATCCATCGAACCGAAAACCTACACGCCGTTTGAAAAAGTCAAAGACGACATGCAGAAGCGCTGGGTAAACGACCAGCGCATGGCCGATAACCGGATGCAGGTTATGGTGATGCTCGATGAAATCAAAAAATCCGGCGCGACGGCAGAGGATTTCGCCAAATCAAAAGGCAAAACCCTGCAGACGCAAAACAAGATCTCGCGCAAATCCGCGCCGCCAAAACCGCTCAATGAACGGTCATGGCTGAACCTGTTCGAAGCGGAGCCCGGCCAGCCCTTCATTCTCGACATCGACGGCGGGACATCCATCGCCTGGGTCACCAGCGCTGAAATCCCCGACAAAGTGGCCACGGACAGCAAGGAATTCAAGGATTTCAAAGCCGGGCTTCTCGCCAGCACCCAGAACGAAGCCGTGATGATCTATGGCGAAAACAAGCGTAAGAAATACGGGGCCAGCATCAACAAGCGGCTCCTCGATCAGGCCTACGGTCAGGTCAATGACTCTTACTGATCTCGAAGCGAACTTTAAAAAAACCTTCAGCGAGGGGCGAACCCAACTGGTCTGGCAATGGCTTTCCGCCGACACGGAAACGCCCGTCTCCGCCTATCTGAAACTCTGCGGCGAGTCGCCTTATTCATTTCTGCTGGAATCGGTTGAGGGCGGCGCCAGTCTCGCGCGCTATTCGATCATCGGCTACGCCCCCGATAAAATCTGGAAACCCGAAAAAGACAAAGCCGCAACGCTGGAGTCTTTAAGAAAAGCCATCGCGTCCAGCCACATCGACGAAGTCCCCGCCGATCTGCCGCCGATGGCGGTTTCCGGCCTGTTCGGCTATCTCGGTTATGACACCGTCAGGCTGATTGAAAACATACCGGACAAAAACCCCGAGGATCTGAACATCCCCGAGAGCATTCTCGTGCGCCCGACGATCCTCGCGATCTTCGACAACGTCAAAAACATGATCTGCCTCGTGACACCCGTCTACGAGCACGGCAAAAATTCAAAACACAGCGCCGATGATGTTTTCAAACAAACCTCCGCCCGCATTGAAAAAGCCGTCTCAAATCTCGAAAACAACAAGGAAGATTTAAGCGCCGCTTCCACTCTTTCCTTGCCGCTGAAGATTTCCTCGAACATGAAACCCGGAGAATATAAAAACACGGTCACGAAAGCCATCGACTACATCCACCAGGGCGAAATCTTTCAGGTCGTGCTGGCGCAGCGATTTACCGTCGATTTCGACCTGCCCTCGTTCGATCTCTACCGCTCGCTCCGCCGCCTCAATCCCTCGCCCTTCATGTTCCACCTGCAATTCGAGGATTTTTCTCTCGTCGGCGCCAGCCCGGAAATTCTGGTGCGCGTGCGCGGCGGCGAAGTCACCATCCGCCCCATCGCCGGAACCCGCAAACGCGGTGCGAACGACAAAGAGGATCAGTTCCTGTCCGAAGATCTTCTGGCTGACCCCAAAGAACGCTCCGAACACCTCATGCTCCTCGATCTTGGCCGCAACGATGTTGGCCGCGTCTCCGAATATGGCAGCGTCAAAGTCACCGACCAGTTTAAAATCGAAATGTATTCCCACGTCATGCACATAGTCTCGAACGTGATTGGAAAGCTGCGCAAGGAATTCGACATCGTTGATGCCCTGTTCGCAGGCTTCCCCGCCGGAACCGTCAGCGGCGCCCCCAAAGTCCGCGCCATGGAAATCATCGATGAGCTGGAAACCACGCGCCGCTCCTATTACGCAGGCGCAGTTGGCTACTTCTCCGGTCATGGCGAAATGGATACCTGTATTGCCCTGCGCACCGCTCTCGTTAAAAACGGAAAAATGCACGTTCAGGCAGGCGCGGGAATCGTCGCCGACAGCAACCCGGAATCAGAGCATCAGGAATGCGTCAATAAGGCAAAGGCTGTGATACGGGCAGCGGAGCTGGCGGTTGAGCAGGCCCAAAATAAAACGGCGAAGAAGACCGCACGCTAGCCTCGATTTTTTCCGGAGCAGGCTTCGAGCGCCGCACGACATCACTCACCGGCACCAGTTCAAATCCGCGCCCCTTCAATGTCGGCAACCACTCTTTCAAAGCATTCAGCGTCGAATCCTTCGGATGGCCGATGGCAATGGCATAACCTTTCTTCATCGCCACGCGTTCCAGCTGGCGCAGCGCCGAC
>Ga0247727_10017708_pt1 | contig 11304 bp, 15 predicted proteins | sample WisWelCaveWW1625_FD_202498 | JGI IMG/M metagenome (GOLD analysis project Ga0247727, IMG submission 202498) | Biofilm microbial communities from Wishing Well Cave, Virginia, United States - WW16-25 | ecosystem: Environmental > Aquatic > Deep subsurface > Groundwater > Cave microbial mat | place...
AATAAACCGGTCCGTATCGGCGTCAATTGGGGTTCGCTGGACCAGGAGCTGTTAACGAATTTGATGGACAAAAATGCCAAACTGAAAAACCCGAAAGACGCAAAAGAAGTCACCTATGAGGCGATGATCCAAAGCGCTTTAAACAGCGCGAGATTAGCGCAGAAGATTGGACTGCCTAAAAATAAAATCGTTCTCAGTGTCAAAATGTCGATCTTGCAGGATATGGTTTCAGTTTATTCGCAACTGGCGAAAGAATGTGATTACGCTCTTCATTTGGGATTGACCGAAGCGGGTAGTGATGTTCAGGGAATTTCTTCAAGCTCGGCGGCATTGGGAATATTGTTGCAGCAAGGAATCGGGGACACTATCCGGGTTTCGCTGACGCCACAGCCGAATGTTCCCCGCTCGCGAGAGGTGGAAGTCTGTAAAGCGATCTTGCAATCTTTGGGACTGCGTTATTTTAAACCAAGCGTCACCAGCTGTCCGGGCTGCGGGCGCACGAGCAGCAATTATTTTCAATATTTGGCCAAGGACATCAACGAACACATCCAACGCCAAATGCCCATTTGGAAAAAGCAATACCAGGGAGTGGAGCGATTGAAGATCGCCGTCATGGGTTGTGTGGTCAACGGCCCCGGTGAAAGCCGCCACGCGGACATCGGCATCAGCATGCCCGGCACCTCCGAAAAACCCATCGCACCCGTTTATGCGGATGGAAAACAATTAACGACTCTTAAGGGTGAACGTATCAAAGAAGAATTCATAAAGATTCTAGAAAATTATATTAAGCAAAAACTTTAAAATTAAATGCAGATAAAAATCATTAAGCACAAGATTTCAAAACCCGAAATAACCAAACTCGCCCAGGAAACATACGGTGAAATGGTCAAAGGCGTGGTGGATATTAAACAAAATATCATGGCCTTAGGCGGCGAATTGCATGCCGATTGCGAAACAGTTTTGTTGGAGCAGGGATCACGGCAGGCTGATTTGTGGGGCTTTAATATTTATCCGGCCAAGAGCTTAGACGATCGGATTGAATTTACTTCACTCATCAATATCCGGCCCGCTCAAGGCAACCGATCCATAGAGATCCAGGATAAAAATTTACAAAAGCAAATCAGTGTGATTGTGAATAATCTGGTGGAATAATATGATCACTCTCGAGCGCTGGTTAAAATTCTCTTTTGCCGAACAAATTGGTCATGTCGGGAGTGAGATTTCACGGGCAAGGTACTCGAATGAAAAAAATGAACCGATCCGCAGAGAGAATGCGCTTATCAGATCCATAGAACTTATTGACTTAACAATACAGGCTCAATCGGGGAAACGATCGCTTAAGGAAATTGTGCGTCTGCGGGAAGTTATTTGTGACTGGTTATTCGAAAAGAAAGAATACGATATATCTTTATCCAGTCTACAAAAATATTGCGAAGCTTTCTATTTATCCGTGCAACTTAAAAAAGCAAATTCATCAGTTAACTGATGAATTGATTAAAGAGTTTTTAAAATTTCCAACACTTCCCCGTGATGCCCATCAGGTTTGACTTTACAAAAAACGTGGGCGATTTTGCCTTCCTTGTCTATGACAAACGTCGTGCGGGCAACTCCCGTGTAATTCTTACCGTACATACTTTTTTCAACCCAAACGCCGTAATCCTGACATAACTTTTTATCTTCATCGGCCAGAAGAAGGAAGGGGAGGTTAAACTTTTTGATAAATTTGTCATGCGCGGCAATACCATCGGGACTAACGCCCAAAACAACCGCGTCAACTTTTTCCATTTCCTTAATCCCATCACGGAATTCGCAGGCCTCGACCGTGCAGCCGGGCGTGTCATCTTTCGGATAGAAATAAAGCACAACGTTTTTCTTGCCCTTGAATTTTTTTAGTGAAACATTTTTCCCGTTACTGGCAGGAACATTAAAATCAGGAGCTAAAGCTCCAGCTTTTGGTACCGGCATTGTAAACTCCTTTTTTACATAATTCCGGCGGCATTTGGTCTTCCAAAGGCCAGGCCGTGATCTCAAGTTTATTCCCATCCAAATCATAAAAATAAAGCGACCAGGATTTCTCTCGTTTTTTGGCAAATTCGATCTTGACATGATGTTCCTCCAGCCGTTTAATCATGGCATCGAAATCTTTAGCATGAACGCGAAAGGAAAAGTGATTAGCACCCAAACCTTCGTTGGCGAAAGGATGATTCGCGTCTAGATCTTTGGCTTGAATAATGCCGATCAAGGAGGGACCGCAATCCAGGAAATATTCAATGCCGGGCTTGGACGGTTCGCGCTGGGTTATGTTCAACCCAATTACTTTCGTGTAAAATTCAACCGCTTTATCAATGTCGCGGACATTGATGGCGACATGGTCGATGCCGAGGATTTTAATCATAGTTTTATCACTCGCTCAATTTTTCGTTTTCTAAAAACCAAATGTTCTTTATAACCAACTTCTTTGGCCATCCCTAAGGCTTTGTCAAAATCACGGCCCACATCGGTCGGCACATGCGCGTCCGATCCAAAGGTAAGAGGCACTCCCGCCTCACAATAAATTTTTAGCATGTGGGCCGCCGGATACATTTCCTTAGCGGGTTTGCGCAGTCCCGAGGTATTGATCTCAACCGCCACCCCGGATTGTTTAAACACCTTGGCGGTTTCTTTAATTTCATCAGTTATGTCTTCGGTCGGCCGATGGCCGAATTTTTTGACCAAATCTACATGCGCCATGATGTCAAACATTCTGGATTCAGCGCATTGACGTAATAAAGAAAAATATTCGCGGTAAACATGATTGATGTCCTGTGCCTGCCAGCCCTCGCGCTGAGAGGGATCATCAAAACCCCATTTACCGATGAAATGAACAGAACCAATCACGTAGTCATAAAAGTAATCCGCCAGGATTTCTTTCGTCTTGGCTTCATAGCCAGGAATAAAATCCGCTTCGATGCCCATCTTGATGGTCAACTGGGGATAATTTTTTTGAACTTCTTCGATCATGGCGTAATAGGTCGGCAGTTGATCGAAATCCATGGTGATCGTTGGATCCCGATGGGAAACGAGGGGGGCATGGTCCGAAAAACCAATTTCTTTTAAGCCCATCTTTAGTGCATGTTCAACATATAACTTTGGTTCCCCTTTGGCGTGTCCGCAAAGGGGGGTATGCATATGATAATCAACACTGGGATTCATGTGCGGTATTATAGCATAGTCACTTGGTTTGACAGAAAAAATCCTATATGTTATGATGCACACCGCCATGGAAGAGCTCGAATCACTTTATAAAAAATTACTCCAAAATATCGGCGAAGATGTCGGCCGGGAAGGGCTCAGGGCCACTCCCAAGCGCGCCGCCAAAGCGCTCGATTATCTTACCGCCGGTTACAAACTCGACATCCAGGAGATCATCAATGGCGCGGTGTTCACCTCCGACACCGATGAAATGATCATCGTTAAAGACATTGAATTATATTCCCTCTGCGAGCATCATCTTTTACCTTTTTTCGGTAAATGCCATGTCGGCTACTTACCCAAAGGCAAGATCATCGGGCTTTCTAAGGTCGCCCGGATCGTTGATGTCTTTGCCCGCCGCCTTCAAGTCCAGGAAAATCTGACCAAACAAATCGCGGAAACCATCATGAAAGCCATTGGTGCTTCTGGTGTGGCGGTCGTTATAGAAGCCCAACATTTATGTATGATGATGCGCGGCGTTGAGAAACAAAATTCCATCATGAAAACGTCTTGCATGCTTGGCGCGTTTCGAAGAGAGATATCAACTCGTTCTGAATTCCTAAGCTTAATTAGATAATTGACCGTTTCATGAGCAAATCAGCCCTCACTTTCCTTTACACAACCTTATTAGAAGAAGTGAGGACCGTACTTGCTTCATCTTTTAGAAAATGTTAAGGAAAGCAAGTACAGCCCTCATTACCGGTGGCGCCAAACGCATCGGCCAAGCTATTGCTTTGGATTTGGCCCGGGTGGGATTTGATATTGCCCTACACTATAACTCTTCACAAAAAGAAGCCGAAAGAACCGCAAACGCGATCCGCCGACTCGGAGTTTCCTGCCAACTTTTTCGCGCCAATTTGGCTAATGAAAATCAAACGATAAAGCTCATCAGTCAGGTAAAAAAACAAATTCCAAATCTTGAAATCTTGGTTAACAGCGCCTCCATCTTTGAAAAATCAAAATTAACCATCAAGGATATTAAACTGCTTGATCAGCATTTTAAAATTCACTTAAAAGCCCCGTTTATCTTGACCTGTGAATTTGCCCGTTTGTGCACGCAGGGGCAGGTCATCAACATTCTGGACACCAACGTTACCAAAAATAGGACCTCCCATATCACCTATTTGATGTCCAAAAAATCGTTGGAAGATTTGACAAAACTTTCCGCCGTTGAGCTTGCGCCCAATATTCGTGTCAACGCGATTGCCCCCGGATTAATACTGCCTCCGCAAGGACAAAACAATCTTTATCTCGATCGATTGGCCACCCGGATTCCATTAAAACAAAAAGGAGAGGTCCGTAACATCACACAGGCCGTCCGATTCTTGATTGAAAACAAATTTATCACCGGCCAGGTTATTTACGTGGATGGGGGAGAGAATCTAATATAGGACATCGACCTACGCGGTTAACCAATCGCATTCGACCATCAAACCGCGTAGGTCAATCAAAAAAATGAACCGACCAAATAAACAACGTCAGTCAGCCACTATTCGTATTACCGATTTAAAGCTGCGCGCCATTATCGGGATTTTCGATTGGGAGAGAACCGAAAAACAAGATGTCATTATCAATGTCCTGATGGAATACGATGCCGGCAAGGCTATCAAAACCGATAAAATTAACCACGCCCTGGACTACAAAGCCATTACCAAGAAAATCATCACTAAAGTCGAAGTTTCTAACTTTTTCCTTTTGGAAAAACTGGCTGACATGATCTTAAACATTGTCATGGAAAATAAAAAAGTACTTAAAGCCCAGATTCGAGTGGATAAACCATTGGCACTCAGATTCGCTAAATCCGTGTCGGTTGAAATATCGGCCCAACGTTAATATTATATAGAGAAGTCACCATGAATACCGTCGTTGTTGGTTTGGGTTCTAATATTCATCCCGCCGAAAATATTCAAAAGGCTAAAACGCTCCTCTCCCAGGAGCATCAACTCATTGCTGAATCCCGATTACTCGAAACAGCTCCCATAGGTATCAAGGAACAAAACAAATTTCTCAACGGCGCACTTTTAATAAAAACGACATTAGATTACCCGGCGTTTAACCAAAATCTTAAAGAAATTGAGGCGCGTTTGGGAAGAGAGAAGGTCCATTCCAAATCTGCCTCGCGAACTATCGACTTAGATATCCTTATCTGGAATGAAAAAGTCGTGCACCAGGATTTTCACAATCGCGAATTTGTCAAAAAATCAGTTTTGGAACTTATTCCAGACTTAAAATCCTAATTTCGGCAGCCATAATTCGGCTTTTAATTTTTTATATTTTCACAGTAAATTTTAACCGCATTTGCTTCAATGACTTATGATATTTTCAATAAATAATTTTTCTTGCCGCTCCCATTATCATATGTTATTCTTGCAACACCTATGACAAAGAAAATCCGAAGAATAACATTAATTACAATCCTCGCAATTTTCATGGGATTATTTCCCAGGGCGAAGTCCGGGAAACTTGATGCGGCACCAACCCGCAAATTTACCCGTACGGGCACCGCGTCATTTTATTCTAAAAATTCTCCCGGGGTTAAAAAGACGACCGCCAATAATGAGATTTTTGATGACAATGCTCTCACCTGCGCCATGTGGGGTGTTCAATTTAACCGTATGATCAAAGTCACTAATCTTGCGAATGGCAGATCAATCACTGTCCGCGTCAATGACCGCGGACCCCACGAACGATTTGTCCGGGCCGGGCGAATTGTTGATCTGACCGAAAAGGCCTTTGCTTTATTAAGTCCAACCCAAAAAGGCCTCATCAGCGTCCAAGTCGAATTTCTATAATTTTTCCCTTGCAATCCCACTTCAGCCTGTTATCATACCGACGTATTTAACACATCTTCCCTAAAATTAAATTTATGCTACTCAAAGATCAGGTCGCTCTTATTACCGGTTCAACGCGGGGAATTGGAAAATCCATCGCCTTGGCTTTTGCCAAAGAAGGCGCAACCGTTATTGTCTGCGGTACCAACGAAGAACTGGCTGTCCAATTTGCTCACGAACTCTCTCAGAAGGGACTTACAGCTCATCCATTTGTCTGTGATGTTACCAACACCCAAAAAGTCGAAGAAATGGTCAATAAAATTCTTGACAAACATAAGTCCATTGATATATTAGTTAACAACGCAGGCATCACCAGAGACAATATTTTACCAAGAATGAAAGAGGAAGACTGGGATGCCGTCATCAGTGTCAACCTCAAAGGCGTTTTTAACTGCACCAAGGCAGTTACCAAGGCAATGTTGAAGGCCCGAAAGGGAAAAGTCATCAGCGTTGCTTCGATCATTGGCATAACAGGAAATGTGGGTCAGGCCAACTATGCGGCCAGTAAAGCGGGGATCATCGGTTTTACAAAATCTGTTGCCCGCGAATTTGCTTCCCGCGGAATTACCGCGAACGTGGTCGCGCCCGGATACATCCAGACCGAAATGACCGATAAACTCGGAGAAAAAACCCAAGAAATGCTCCTCAAAAATATTCCTCTTGGCCGGTTAGGTACCCCGGAAGATGTGACAGGTGTTTGTGTTTTTCTCGCTTCTAATCAAGCTGATTATATCACTGGACAAACCATCCTCATTGACGGAGGAATGGGAATTTAATAAGCGTAAATAGGCAGGACAAAAAGGAGGCTGGTACATGTCATCAGAAATCGAAACAAAAGTTAAGTCCATTATTGCAGAACAATTAGGCGTAAAACCGGAGGAGGTCACGGCTCAAGCATCGTTTATAGATGATTTAGGCGCGGATTCGCTGGATACGGTTGAACTCATTATGGCTTTGGAAGAGGAATTCAACATTGAAATTCCTGATGAAGATGCCGAAAAAATGGCCTGCGTCGGTGACGCTGTTAAGTATATTGAGACTAAAACAGTTACCAAATAATTCGTGTCCAAAATTTCTCACTGATTATCCTTGCCCCGATTTCTAATCGGGGCAAAACTGTTTATATCCTATGAATAAAAAAAGAGTTGTCGTTACTGGAATGGGTGTCATTTCACCCGTTGGCAGCGGGACTGAAAAGTTTTGGAAGGCTTTGTTGGCCGGCCAAAGCGGAATTCGGCCTATTACCCACTTTGACGTCAGTCAATTTGACTGTAAGATTTCCGGACATGTCGTTGATTTTAATCCCTTGGATCACTTTTCGACAAAAGAAGCGAGACATTTATCGGAATTCGTCCAATTTGCGGTTGTGGCTAGTAAGGAAGCTATATCCCAATCAAAAATCGATTTAAACCATATGGACTTAAATCGAATGGGTGTCATCATCGGATCTGGGATTGGAAGCCTTAAAACAATGGAAGAAGAATTCACCAATTATTTACGAAAAGGGCCGCATCGCATTTCACCGTTTCTTATACCAAAACTCATTGTCAATGAAGCGGCGGGACAAGTTTCTATCGTTACGGGAGCAAAAGGTCCCAGCACCTGCGTCTCCACGGCCTGTGCCACAGCTACTAATGCGATTGGCGACGCATTCCGATTTATTCAATATGGGGATGCCGATGTCATGATTGCCGGGGGAACGGAAAGTGCTACGACTATATTAGGCGTAGGCGGTTTTACAGCTCTCAAGGCATTATCGCTTCGAAATGATGAACCGGAAAAGGCCAGCCGCCCGTTTGATTTAAATCGGGATGGATTCGTCATGGCGGAAGGCGCGGGAATCGTGATTCTGGAATCTTTGGAACATGCTCAAAAAAGAGGGGCACCTATTTTTGCGGAAATGATCGGTTACGGACGCACCTCGGATGCCTTTCATGTCACAGCCCCGGATGATACCGGTGCTGGTGCTGCCATGGCCATGGAGCTGTCCATCAAGAACGCGGATTTAAAACCCGAGGATATTTCGTATATTAATGCCCATGGAACATCCACCAAGCTTAACGATCAAGTTGAAACATTAGCCATTAAAAAAGTTTTTAAGGAAAAGGCCAAAACCATCCCGGTAAGTTCGATCAAATCCATGACCGGTCATCTCTTGGGCGCGGCTGGAGGAGTTGAGTTTATTGCCTGTGTTAAGTCGGTCATGGACGATATTGTCCCACCGACAACCAATTATGAAACCCCTGATCCGGAATGTGATCTGGATTATGTTCCAAATACAGCAAGAAAACTGACCGTTAATTTTGCCTTGTCCAATTCTCTTGGTTTTGGTGGACATAATGCCACCGTTATCATAAAAAAATATAAACCTTAAACCAATTCCACCCCTAGGTGAAACGGTAACCTAAAATGAAAAAATATAAAATTGCCGTAATCCCCGGTGATGGAACCGGACCAGAGGTTGTTCGCGAAGGATTAAAGGTGCTTGAGGCCGTTGCCCAGAAATGTGGCTTCAAATCTGAAACAGTCACATTTGACTTTGGCGGAGAACGCTATTTAAGGACCAAAGAAGTTCTACCGGAATCCGTGGTCAGCGACCTTAAAAAATTTGATGCGATTTTCTTGGGTGCCATTGGTCATCCGGATGTCAAGCCGGGTATATTAGAGAAGGGGATTTTACTGCGCCTGCGATTTGATCTGGATCAGTATATCAATTTGCGTCCCGTCCAACTTTTTGATGAACGGTTCTGTCCACTAAAAAATAAAAAGCCGGTAGACATTGACTTTACCGTGATTCGGGAAAATTCCGAAGGCCTTTATAAAGGATTGGGTGAATTTAAAGATAAGGGGACTTCAAACGAAATCGCCCTTCAGATTTCGCATAATACCCGCAAAGGTGTGGAGCGCTGTATCCGTTACGCATTTGAATACACTCGCAAATTCGGCAAGAAAAAAAAGTTGACCCTCTGCGGAAAAACTAATGTTCTAACCTTTGCCTGGGATTTATGGGAAAGAACTTTTCATGAAGTCGGCAAGGAATATTTAGATATCACCACGGATTACGCGCATGTGGACGCCACGACCATGTGGTTTGTCAAAAATCCGGAATGGTTTGACGTCATTGTCACAGATAATATGTTTGGCGATATCATCACGGACCTTGGCGCGATGATCCAAGGTGGGATGGGTATTGCCGCCGGCGGGAACATTAATCCCGAAGGCGTGTCCATGTTTGAACCCATTGGCGGTTCAGCGCCCAAATACACCGGTAAAAACGTCATCAATCCTTTAGCCGCGGTTTGCGCGGCCGCCATGCTTTTACAGCAAATCGGAGAATCCAAAGCGGCAAAAATGATCGAAGATTCAGTAAAATCTATCGTTGTCAATAAACTCAAAGATCTGGCGGCTGGAAAGATGGGATATTCGACCAGCAAAGTTGGGGATTTGGTTGTAAAGCATTTATAGCCATTTCACACCTACGAGGTGTAAACGGTCATAGAAAGAAAAATCTCATGAAAAATTATAACGTTGCAGTTATAGGTGTCGGCGCGGTTGGCGAGGAAATGCTTCGCGTCTTAAAACAACGTCGATTCCCCATCAATCAAATCAAGGTATTCGCCCGGCGCAATCGTGAGATTACCGTTGACGGCGCAAAATATCAAGTCGAAGAATTAAAACCAGAATCTTTTAAAGGTATTGATATAGCCTTATTCGCCGGAACTGAAGGCGATAAAGGGGCAGCTGTGCAATACGCGTCGGAAGCGATTAAACATGGCGCGGTTGTTATTGATAACGGCGCTGATTTTCGCATGCGTAAAGATGTCCCGCTGGTTGTGCCGGAAGCGAACGCCGCTGATATCAAAAAACATAAAGGCATCATCGCCAATCCAAATTGTTCCACCATCCAAATGGTCGTGGCCTTGGCACCCATCAAGAAAAAAGCCGGCCTCAAACGAATCATTGTCTCCACGTACCAAGCGGTTTCGGGAAGTGGCCGGAGTGGAATCGTCCAAGCTCAAAATGAATTCAAATCCTGGGCCTCGGGCTCCGGCGAACAGGTTCCTATCTCGATGTCGCAGTCTGTTCGGTTTAATATCTTTCCCCATATCGGAGGCTTTAATGAGGATGGTTCAACGACTGAAGAGATGAAGATGGTCCATGAAACTCATAAAATCCTCCATGACAGTAAAATTAAAATCACGGCCACGACTGTCCGCGTGCCGGTTTTAAACGGACATTCAGAGGCGGTTTACATTGAGACCCAAAAAACTATTTCTCCCGCACAAGTGCGTTCGCTCCTTAAAAAAGCCCCGGGCATCATTGTCATGGATGATCCCCAAAAAGGCGTCTACCCAATGCCCATTCATTGCGATGGTAAAGATGAAGTCTTTGTCGGCCGTATCCGCTTGGATCCGTCCATCAAAAATGGTCTTTGGCTGTGGGTTGTGGCCGATAATCTTCGCAAAGGCGCCGCCACCAACGCGATTCAGATCGCCGAAGAATTAATTAAGTGACCCCCACCCGCACCATCAAACTTACCATTGAATACGACGGCACGGATTTTCAAGGTTGGCAATTCCAAATTCCGCCTAATCGAACGATCCAAGAAGAAATAGAAAAAACTCTAAAAAAAATTACCAAAGAAAATATCCGGGTGATTGGCTCGGGGCGCACCGACAGCGGGGTCCATGCCTTAGGCCAGGTCGCGCATTTTAAAACCAAAACAAAGCTATCCAATGCCACTCTTTTAAAAGCCCTGAATTATCATCTGCCCAAAGACATATCAGTTCTACGCGTCCAGAAAGTCAAGAATACGTTCCACGCCCAATTTAGTGCCAAGAAAAAAACCTACCGGTATACTATTCTCAATCGCATCGCCCCCAGCGCCCAAGAACGAAACTTTGCTTATCAATTTCCTTACCCCTTAAATGTCGCCGCCATCAAAAGGGAAGCCAAAAATCTGGTCGGCCGAAAGGATTTCAAGTCCTTTCAGGCGTCCGAGGCCCGTGATACCAAAGAGAAAAGTTCAGTACGCACCGTTAGCAAGGTCTCGATTCAAAAGAAGGGGGATTTCATCTACTTTGAGATCGAGGCCAACGGCTTCCTTTATAAAATGGTCCGCAACATTGTTGGCACCTTATTGGATATTGGAACGGGGAAACTCCCTCCAGGCAGCCTGAAAAAAATTCTTGCCCAAAAAAACCGCGCCGCCGCCAGTAAAACCGCCCCGGCACATGGGTTG
>Ga0247727_10017709_pt1 | contig 11304 bp, 6 predicted proteins | sample WisWelCaveWW1625_FD_202498 | JGI IMG/M metagenome (GOLD analysis project Ga0247727, IMG submission 202498) | Biofilm microbial communities from Wishing Well Cave, Virginia, United States - WW16-25 | ecosystem: Environmental > Aquatic > Deep subsurface > Groundwater > Cave microbial mat | place...
GCGTTGGCAGCCGGCAATTCGTTCGCGCCGTGCTGGAAGCCGGCGCTCCGGTTCATGGGTAGGGCCGGGGAGAGGGGTTGTTAAAGCAGGCTGGAAAAGGCACCTCCTCTCCCCGGCCCTCTCCTCCACTTCGCGGAGGAGAGGGAGAAATCATCGTGCCACGACTGCCACGATTTGGACGGACGAGTCGCAACCTTCGCCATTCTACCATGCCCAAAATCGTCATTGATATTCGCGCACAGCCCGAGGCCTTGCGGCGACTCGAATCGCTGCCGGGGGTGCGGGTGGTTTGCGTCGGGCCGGCGAACGAGGCGCGTGAGTTGCCGCCGGAAATCATCCGCGACGCGGAGATGCTCGTGTGCATGGTGCCGCCGAAGAACCACGCCGAGATGTGGGCGCTGAAGCTCGTCCAGTTGTCGTCGGTCGGCTTCTCGCAACTCTACAAGCTCGACCTCGTCCGGCGCGGCGTGCGCGCGTGCAATGCCCGGGGCGTGTATGACACGGCCATCGCCGAGTGGAGCGTGGCGATGATGGTGAACCTCGCGCGCGACCTGCGCGGGATGATTCGCAATCAGGAGCGCGGTCACTGGGAACGCGCGCCGCGTTTCGCCAACGAGATTCGCGGCAGCGTGCTCGGCATCTGGGGATACGGCGGCATTGGCCGCGAGACGGCGCGGCTGGCGAAGTCGCTCGGTCTCACGGTCCACGTGCTCACGCGGCGCGGCATCGGCCCGCGTGAGAATCTCTACGGCGTGCCCGGCACCGGCGATCCCGATGGCAAGCTGCCCGACCATGTGTTCACCGCCGGGCAGGAGCAGGAGTTTCTGCGCGGCCTCGATTTCCTCGTGCTCGCCATGCCGCACACGCCGGCGAACACCGGCATCGTCGGGGAACGCGCATTGCGAGCGATGAAACCGACCGCGTTCCTGCTGAATCCAGCGCGCGGGGCGCTGGTGCAGGAGGCGGCGCTGTTGCGCGCGCTGGAGGAGAAGTGGATTGCCGGCGCCGCGCTCGACACGCACTTTCATTATCCGATGCCGCCCGAACATCCGTTGTGGCGGATGCCGAACGTCATCATGACACCGCACATTTCCGGTTCCGACATGGGGCCGCATTTCCTCGACCGCATCTGGGACATCGTGCTGCACAACGTGGCGAATTTTTTCGCGGGCAAGCCGTTGTGGAATGAGCTAACATCGGAGGAGTTGAACGAGCGCAAGCCATGAAAACCCTCACGACGAATAGAGTCAGAATGAGGTGCTCCGTCTGGTTTATTTCATGCCTGGTCGGCTTTGGCGTGTTCCCTCCGGCGGATGCCGCGCCGTTCAAGAAGATTCTCCTTTTTGATGACGAGAGCGTCCTTTACCGCTCCGGCACAAAGAGAGTCCTTCACCCCCTGACCAAGTTCATCAAGGCGGATCGCTACGGACTCAACGGCGGTGTGATGCCCTTCTATCCCATCGTCGCCGAGGGCGAACCGGTGCGCCAGCCGTGGGAGGCCCAGATCGCCTTCGTCAGCGTCTGGCGAAATCCGGTTCCGGGGCCGTCGCAGTACCAAATGTGGTTTCAAGCTTATGCCGGGAAGAAGAGCTCGGACAAAAGGAAGAGGTCCATGGTGGGTTACGCATTCTCCGCGGATGGCATCACCTGGAAGCGACCGGGTATTTCTCCGGGAGTGCCCGGATTGGGGCAGTTTGATTTCGTGCAGAACCGGTTTCCGGATACGAACGGCAACCTCGTCACGGTGGATAGCACTGACCCGCGCTATGAGCGGACGCCGGAATCAGACTCGAACATCGTATTGATCGGCTCGGGTGGATACGGCGACCGTTTTGATAACAGTGTGATCGTGGAACCGGGCGATCCAAATCCGAATCGTAGGTACAAGATGATCTTCACGGATTGGGCAAACACCACGTCGTCCTTGGGCGATCTCAATGATCCTCACACCGAGCCCAACAACATCATCCCCAATCCCAATCCCGACCCAGGCCACATCGGATCCGGCACGCAGGTGGCCTTCTCCCCGGATGGGATCACTTGGACAAAAAGCGGCGCTGGCGGCGCCCCGGTGGTGGTGAGCCGGATCGGCTACGGAGCCACCGGGCTGACACTCCCCACAACCACCCAACATGCCACCAATTCCGAGGACTACACTCTCAGCGGCGTACATCACCGATGGAGCAGGCCCCTGACGATGGCCGATGCCCAAAATGTCATCTACGACACGATTCTTGGAAAATATGTGATCTACGGCAAGATGTGGGTTGAAAGTCCCACGGGCAAGATGTCGTGGAAACACGCGATGGGCCGCATGGAGAGCAGCGACTTTGTGAACTGGAGCAACCCGGAACTCCTCCTCACCACGGGCGACCAGGACGCAAACAACGTCAAGCTGCACACCTCGCCCGTGTTCCTCTACGAAGGGGTGTATTTATGTTTGAACCAGATTTACACCCAGCCGATGTACGTTGGTCTCGACGACGCGGATTTGGAAGTCATCGACATCGAACTCATGTCCAGCCGCGATGGAAGGCGATGGAACCGGAACTTTCCCGTGTTGAGCCGCTCGAACTCCGTCATCGCCGGGAATCTGATTCTCCCGCGGGGTGCCGTTGATACAACGAAAGAGCCGGGTACGACCGGGCCGACCGGCTATTACAAGGAATTCGATTCGAAGATGATCTTCACGAGTTCATGCCCGGTCATTCTGGATGGCGAGATTCGGTTTTACTACGGGGGCTATGGGTTCAAGAGCGGTGTGGGATTCGCCACCGCGCCGCGTGATCGGATCGTCGGAATCCGTGCCAATGCACAATCTTCCGCGGGAGCGCCGGGCGACAAAATCGGCCAAGTGACACTCAAGCCGGTGGACCTCACCGGCTATAGCAACATCGCCATCAACGCGGTCGCTGACGCTGGCAGTCTGCCGACCCAAATCACCATCGAGATTCTAAACGGCCGGGGTCAGCGAATCACCGCCTGTGGAACGGGCACGCCGACGGGCGCGGCCATTGCGGGAGATTCGCTCAACCGCCTCGTCGTGTGGGCCGGGGGCGGCGGCCTGGCGGCGGTTCCGACAGCCGATTTGTCCGCGTGCATCATCCGCATCCATTTGGAGAATGCCGAGCTTTTCAGTTGCTCGCTGGTGCCATGAGCCGAAACGCACCCATCACCCGAGTTGTGGCTCTCGGCCTTGCAGTCTTGGGATTCATTTTTTCTTCCACGTCCGCTCGCGGCGCGATTCTCGTAAAGAAGATTTTGTTCTTTGAGGACGACGAAGTGCTTTTTCGCTCCGGCACGAAACGGGTGATCTCACCGCTCTCGAAGTTCGATGCCGATCCTGCCACGCCGGATGTTCATGATGCGGTGCTCAAGCCAAGTGGATGGGACGCGAACGGGTCCATCACGTTGTGCAGCGTGATCTTCGATCCGGCCGCCTCGCCCCAATACCGGATGTGGTATCAGGTGGACAGCACCGCCGAAGGGTTCACGGGAGCGAACACGATTTACAACACCGTGGTCGCCTACGCCTATTCCGCCGACGGCAGCGTGTGGACCAAGCCTAACCTCGCTGCCGCCACCGGATTCCACTATCCGCTGGGCGCCGGGCTCACGAACAACAACATCGTCCTGGTCGGAGCCGGCGCGTCCGCGGGCAATCGCTCGGGCTGCTCGGTGATTTATGACCCGGCGGATTCGGCGAGAAAATACAAGATGATCTTCACGGATTGGTCCGACGCGGCGGGCGATCCCGGAGCGGGGCTGAACATCGCCTTCTCAGCCGATGGCGTCTCTTGGACGAAATCCACCAACGCGGCCTTTCCCTACAACTGGAGCCGCATCGCTTCGAACGTGAAGAACCGCACCGTGCCGGCCAACACCGATCCGGTTTTTGATCTGCTCGGCTCCGGGGGAACTCCTTCCTGGCGGATACCGCTCTCAATGTCCACGGCGATGAACGTGTTCATCGAACCGGCACATCGCGAGAACGGCGTCTTCATCCCCAAGCGATACGCCTGTTACGGGGCGATGTATCTCGATGGACCCGATGGAAAAATGGGCTGGAAACGGGGCATGGGCAAAATCACCAGCCCGTATGACCCCGGCGCGGGCAACAACTTTCAATCCTGGTCCCTCGGAGAACTCATCGCGACCACCGCCGACTTCGACGCGGACGACGTTGATTTTCAGAATTCACCAGTCCTCAACTACGACGGGATTTATTTTTGCCTCAATCAGTTGGCCATCCCACCCGCGGGCAATCCGCCCGCGCCGGGGGACGTGGTGCCGCCCTTCAAGGACACAACGCAGATCGAATTGATGACGAGCCGCGACGGCCGGCATTGGAATCGGGGTGCCGCGGACATCCCGGTGTTGCCGCTCGGAACGTGGAACCCTCCCGCGAACTCGAATTCCTACTCGACCTACAAGGAATTCGACTCGCGCCACATCTACACAAGTCCGAGCATGGTCGTGGGGACGAATCTGCGGTTCTACTATGGCGGATACGGGTTCAAAACCGGCATCGGCTTCGCGCAGGTGGAGACGGATCGCATCGCCGGGATTGCCGCGGACTGGACTTGGGTGACGGCCACCACCAACCGGATCCTTCCCACGGGACAAGTCACGCTGCGCGCGACGGATTTGACCGGCGTCGCCAGCTTGCGGATCAATGCCGCCATCACCGGCGCGGGTGGGTGGATCAGAGGCGAGGTGGTGACTCCGGATGGATACCCAGTGACGGGCTTCACGCAGTTCGAAGCGACGTCAATGAGCGGTAACATGACCAACAGCGAGGTGACGTGGGGTTCCTCCACCATCAACGGCGTCGCTCCACGCGGGGACTATCTGATTCGCTTCTACCTCTATCAAGCCACCCTCTACAGCGTCAGCTTCTACGATAACAATTCCGGCAACAGCTCTCCGCTTTCCGAATGGCGGCTCGCGCATTTCGGGACCAGTCAATCCGTGGGCGATACCGCGAATGGGGCCGATCCCGATGGCGACGGAGATCCGAACTTGCTGGAATACGCTTACGGATCGTCGCCAACGCAGCCCGATGCACAGGCGGGACTCACACTCGACTTGAATCCGGACTGGTCCCGGCTGCGGCTGCATTTCAATCGAATCAACGATCCCGGATTGCGCTACGGCGTTCAGGGAGGGAACACTCTCGGCCTAGGCGCGTGGACGGAAATATGGTCGAGCACCGGCGCCGGCAACGTCTTTGGGCCGGTCACGGTGGAAGATGTCGTCCCTCTGAGCGGGACGGACAAAAGATTTCTGAGGCTCCAGGTAACTACACCATGAATATCATCCAAAGAGCGGAGACGAGTGGAGTTGAACGAGAGGAAACCATGAATGCACCGACGACCGCCATCGGCTACGACCGTGTAAATATGGACTGCGGTGGCAAGCGAAGCGCGACACCGCTTTGGATTTCGACTACGCGTGCTGACGTCGCGGCTAAAGCGCCGTCGCCGCTTCGCTCTGCCGGCGCACTCCCAATGGCGTTGCTCCTTATCGCGCTTTTCGTTTCACCCGGGCTTTCTGCCACAGCCGCCGAGCCGAAGCCCGTGCTCGCCAAGGGTCGCACGCTCGTCTTCGTGGACGACCACGACATTCTCTACCGCTCCGGCACCCGGCGCGTGCTGCGCCCGCCGACCAAGCATCCGCAGAATCCGCTCATCACCGAGGACAAGCCGTGGGAGATGACCATCGGCTGGACGAGCATGCATCGCGACGCGAAGACGGGGAAATATCAGCTCTGGTATCAGGCCTACGCCGGCAAGCGCGCGCAGTTGAAGACGCACGAATGCACCGTGGCCTACGCGGAGTCCGAGGACGGCCTGACGTTCACCAAGCCGAACCTCGGCCTGCACGATTTCAACGGCGACACCAACAACAATATCGTCCTGCTCGGCAGCGGCGTTTATGGCGACCGCTATTGCAACTCGGTCATCGTGGATCCGGCCGAGCCGGATCCGAAACGCCGCTACAAGATGGCGTTCAGCGATTGGTCGGTGGACGACCAGGGCGAGTATTGGGTCGGCATGCACGTCGCGTTTTCGCCCAACGGCATCCGCTGGACGAAGCATCCCGGGCCGCCGCTCCATCGCTCCTTCTACGGGGCGAAGCAAATCCAGCCGCCCCTGCTCGGCGAGCATCCCTATGGCGAAACCAGGCTGCCCGACGGCCGCGTCCGCCGGCGCGCGCTGCTGCCGCTCACGCACTCCGACGCGGCGGACGTGATCTACGATCCGAAGCGCAAGGCGTTTGTGATCTACGGCAAGATGTGGATTGACGGCCCGGATGGCGGCATGGGTTGGAAACACGGGATGGGCCGCAGCGAGAGCAAGGACTTCCTCCACTGGTCGAAGCCGCAACTCGTTTGCGCGCCCGACGACCCGGATGGCGCGCTCGAATTCCACTCGTCGCCGGTCTTCATTCATCGCGAGCGCTATTTCAGCCTGAACCAGATTCTGAACCGCGCGGGCGGCGGCGTGATGGACATCGAACTGATGGTGAGCCGCGATGGCCTCGCGTGGGAGCGGCCGTTTCGCGCGCCGTGGTTCATTCCGCGCAGCCCGGGAGAAGCGTTTGACAGCGGCACGATTGTCACGACGTCGAGCTTCATCACAAACGGAAACGAAATGCGGTTCTACTATGGAGCCTACAGCAGCGGCGCGATCGGCGGCGGCACCAACATCACCGGCGACCAGCAGAAAAGCGGTGTGGGCCTCGCGACGTTGCCGCTGGATCGTTTCGCTGGCATCCGCTCCGAGCCGCAGCCGCCCACGGCGAAGACGAAATCGCCGCCGAACATCGGCCAGATCACGCTCAAGCCCTTCGACCTCCGCAACACAAAGGCAATCACGATCAATGCCGACGCTTCCGTCGGTGCCGTCCGTGCCGAGTTGCTCACCGCCGACGGCTATCGCGTGCCCGGTTTCACGAAGGCCGACTCGGCGGTGCTGCGCGGTGACAACTTGCGGCACAGCGTGAAATGGAAGAGGGGAAACCTCGCGAAGCTCCCGCGCGCCAATTACCTGCTGCGCCTGCATCTGGAGAACGCCGAGGTGTTCGCAGTCACCTTTGAATGAACCAGCCGCTACACATCACCCGGGGCAAATTCGGCCGGCAGCCACTTCGGATACTTCGTGCGCAGCAGCTCAACGAACTGCTCGAACACCTCTTCGGAGACGCTCGCATAAGGTGGCAGCAGGCGGAGTGGAAACCGCCGGTCGTGCAGGCGGCAGAACATTTTGTCGTAGGCTCCGTCCATGTGCGCGGAGTCGCCCACGAGCTTGATGAAGTCGCCGATGAGATTGCGCATTTCACCCTGCATCGCCGTGAGCGTCGCCGCGTCGCGCTCGACTGCCGCCCGCACGTAGCGAGCCGCGAGCGCGGGCTGGACCGACGCCACGGAAATCAGCAGGCTGCATTCACCCACCAACCCAGCGTGGCCGAAGCCGATCTCCGTGAGGAAATGCTGAAGTTGCGGGGCAACCTTGAGGAGTCCGGCCACGAAGGCTGCGTCCTGCGAACTGTTCTTCGTCGCGACGAAATTCGGATGCCGTTCCGCCAGCCGCGCGTAGTCCGCCGCCGTGAGCAACCGCCGGCTGCGGCCGACGTTGTAGTGCATGAACTCGCAGTCCAGAAAGCGGCCACAAGTCTCGCGGAAGAACGTGTCGAGTTCCGCGTCGTTCAGCGCGCCCCAGGCCGGCAGCGAGATTTGAAACCGCCGCGCCCCCATCGCCCGCGCGCGTTCGATGCGTTCGATGACCGTCGGCAGCGAGAGGCTGATGATGCCCACCAGCGATTGCACGCCGGGATGCGCCGCCGTTTCGTCAAGAAATGCGCGCGTGATGCGGTCGAACTGCGCCTCCGTCACCGCGTAGCCCTCGCCCGCCGTGCCGAAAATGTAGAGGTCGCGGATGCCGTGGCGCACCAGATGCCGCGCTTGCCAGCGGAACAATTCCTCGGCGAAGCTGAAGTCCTCGTTCCATGGCACGCAGACGGTGCCCATGATGCCAGGTCGGTAGCGTTTCATTTCGCGTTCTCGCCGCCCGGACCACGTCGTCGCGGGCGCCGGTATGGTAGGCGGCTTGCGGCTTCCGGCAAGCCTGCGAGGCGCCGCTGCACGGCGGCAGGCAGTCAACGGAGCTTTCCCGGCTTTCCTCCGGTTCCAAGAGCTGCTTAATCTTCCGCCCATGCGTTTCCCAATGTTCATCGCCCTGCTTCTCTGCGCTGTCGGAAACATCTCCACAGCGGCGCCAAAGTTGAACGTCCTCTTCATCATGGCCGATGACTTCCGGCCGGAGCTTGCGTCGTATGGGTCGCGCGCACTGACGCCGAACCTCGACCGGCTGGCCCGGCGGGCGCTTCAGTTCGACCGCGCCTATTGCCAGCAGGCGGTCTGCAATCCCTCGCGCTCGTCGCTGCTCACCGGCCGGCGGCCGGACACGCTGCGCATCTGGAACAACAGCGTGCATTTCCGTGAACTGAACCCCGAAGTGACCACGCTGCCACTGTGGTTCAAGGAGCATGGCTACACGACGCGCTGCGTCGGAAAGATTTTCCACAACTGGCACACGAAGGAAAAAGGCGACGCGCGTTCATGGAGCGCCCCCGAGTTCCTGCATTACGCCAACCACGGCGACGACACGCCGCAGGTGTCCGGCCCGCTGCCGCCCAATCTCGCCCAACACAGCCCACGCAACTACGGCGCCTCGCCGCTCTGCGAATGCCGCGATGTGCCCGATGAGGCCTACTACGACGGCCGCGTTGCCGCCGAGGCCGCGCGCGTGCTGGACGAGGTGAAGAACCAGCCGTTCTTCCTCGCCGTCGGTTTCTGGAAACCGCACGCGCAGTTCAACGCGCCGAAGAAGTACTGGGACCTCTACGACCGCGCAAAGCTGCCGCCGCTGAATCCGGCGCGGCCCACGGGCGCGCCCGAGATCGCCTTCCACGATGGGCGCGAGATTCGCGGCGCGCCACCCAACCAGGTCACCTTCACGCCCGAGCAGGCGGCCGAAATCCGCCACGGCTACTTCGCGAACATCAGTTACATGGATGCACAGTTGGGCAAGGTCCTCGACGCGCTCGACCGCAGCGGCGTGGCGGACCGCACGATCATCACGTTCATCAGCGACCACGGCTACCACCTCGGCGAGCACACGTTGTGGGGCAAGACGTCCACCTTCGAACTGGATGCGCGCGTGCCGTTTTTCATCGCCGCGCCCGCCATGAAGTCCGCGGGCAAACGCACTGAATCGCTCGCCGAGTTGGTGGACCTGTTCCCCACGCTCGTCGATCTCTGCGGCCTGCCGAAGCCGCGCGGCCTCGAGGGCGCGAGCCTCGCGCCCGTCCTGCGCGACCCGGCGAAGGCGGTGAAGCGCGCGGCGTTTACCCAGCATCCGCGCCCGGCCTACTACGACCGTGAGCCGGACAAGCAGCCCAAGGCGATGGGCGTCAGTGTCCGCACCGCGCAGGTGCGCTACACGGAGTGGCGCGATTGGAAGAGCGGCGAAGCCATTGCCCGCGAGCTTTACGAAAACGCCGACGAGCCAGCGGAACTCCGCAACGCTGTGGACGATCCGCGGCTGGCACGGGCGCAGCGTGAAGCCGGGGCGCTGCTGCGGAAACAGTTTCCGCGGACGAAGCACTAGCCCCGAACTCCGAAGTCCGAAATCCGAACCAGATCCGAAGGCCGAAGCCCGAAGGTGTGACGATTGGGCCGGCGGGAAGATTCTTCGAGGCGCCGGGACTTCGGGTTTCGGTCTTCGGAATTCGGCCTTGGTTCGGATTTCGGAATTCGAACTTCGGAGTTCGGGCCAGGTCGTGGCTTCAGCGGGCCACGCGGGCGCATTTGACTCGTGAATAGCTGCCCGTCCTGTGCAAGTCTATCACTGACGACCGTAACGACCCTGCCGGACGAAACCATGAACTGCAACGACCACCAATTCCTCGGCCTCGATGCCGCCACGCGGATGGCGCTCACGCGGCGGACGTTCCTGTCGCGCTCGGCGGCGGGGCTTGGACTTGCGGCGCTCGGCTCGCTGCTCGATGAGAATCTTTTCGCCGCCGGTGCGGCCAAGTCCGCTACGGCGGGCGATGCACTCCCCGGTTATCCGCATTTCCCCATCAAGGCCAAACGTGTCATCTACCTCTTCCAGTCCGGCGCGCCGTCACAGATGGATTTGTTCGACCCCAAGCCGCAGCTCGCCGAGAAGCGCGGCGAGGAATTGCCCGATTCCATCCGCAAGGGCCAGCGGCTCACCACGATGACCTCGGGCCAGAAAAATTTCCCGGTCGCGCCGAGCATCTTCAAGTTCGCCCGGCACGGGAAAAGCGGCGCTTGGTTGAGCGACTTGATGCCGCACCTCGCGACCACGGCGGACGACCTGTGCTTCATCAAGTCGATGCACACCGAGGCGATCAACCACGACCCGGCGATCACGTTTTTCCAGACGGGGCGGCAACTCGCGGGTTTTCCGAGCATGGGTTCGTGGTTGAGCTATGGGCTCGGCAGCGAGTGCAAGGACCTGCCCGCTTACGTCGTGCTCACGTCGTTCGGCACGGGGCGCAAGGACGACCAGCCGCTTTATGACCGCCTGTGGAGCAGCGGCTTTCTGCCGACACAGCATCAGGGCGTGAAGTTTCGCAACACCGGCGATCCGGTGCTCTATCTCTCGAACCCGGCCGGCGTGGACCGCGCGACGCGGCGCGAAACGCTCGATGAAATCGGCGCGCTCAACCGCAATCGCCATAACGCGATGGGTGATCCGGAAATCACGGCGCGCATCGCCCAATATGAGATGGCCTTCCGCATGCAGGCCAGCGTGCCCGATCTCACGGACATTTCGAGGGAACCCAAGAGCGTGCTCGATCTCTACGGCCCCGAGGTGAAGACACCCGGCACCTACGCCGCGAACTGCCTGCTTGCGCGCCGCCTCGCCGAGCGCGACGTGCGCTTCGTGCAGCTCTTCCACATGGGCTGGGATCACCACGGCGGTCTGCCGAAGGCCATCAAGGGCCAGTGCAGCGACACCGACCAGCCCACGACCGCGCTGATCAAGGACCTCAAATCGCGTGGGCTGCTCGACGACACGCTCATCGTCTGGGGCGGCGAATTTGGACGGACGATCTATTCGCAGGGCACATTGACCGAGGATAACTACGGCCGCGACCATCACCCGCGCTGCTTCACCGTGTTCCTCGCTGGCGGCGGCGTGAAGCCCGGCATGTTGATCGGCGAAACCGACGACTACTCCTACAACATCGTGAGCAACCCCGTGA
>Ga0247727_10017710_pt1 | contig 11303 bp, 10 predicted proteins | sample WisWelCaveWW1625_FD_202498 | JGI IMG/M metagenome (GOLD analysis project Ga0247727, IMG submission 202498) | Biofilm microbial communities from Wishing Well Cave, Virginia, United States - WW16-25 | ecosystem: Environmental > Aquatic > Deep subsurface > Groundwater > Cave microbial mat | place...
GCGATCGTGGTGCTCGGCGGCCTGGGCAGTGTCAAGGGCAGTCTGGCCGGGGCGTTCATCATCGGCTTCGTCGAGGCCATCACGGTGTTCGCCCTGCCGGCCGGCGCGTTCCTGAAAGGCGCGGTGGCGCTCTCGATCATGGTGCTGGTGCTGTGGCTGCGGCCCGAGGGGCTATACGGGGTTGTCTTCGAGGAGGAGGAGCGTTGAGGTACTGGCTGCGCCGTCTGTGGATGCAGTTGAGGAACGAGGTCCTGGTGCTGCCCTCGAGGACGCTGGTGCTGGTCTGGGCGATCGCGCTGCTTGTGCTCCCCTGGGTGTACGCCGATGCGTACGTGCTGAGGATCGTCACCCTCACCTGCCTGTTCGCGATCTTCGCCGCGAGCTGGGACCTGCTCGCCGGCTACTCGGGCCAGGTGAACTTCGGCCACGCCCTGTTTTTCGGCGCCGGCGCCTACGCTTCGGCGCTGTTTTCGCTCAAGCTCGGGCTGTCGCCGTGGCTCACGGTCTGGGCGGGGACCGCGGTCGCGACCTTGTTTGGACTCGGCGCGGGCTACGTATGCCTGCGGCTGCGCGGCTCCTATCTGTCGCTCGCGACGCTCGCATTTCCGCTCATCGCCACGGGGCTGCTGTTTGCGTTTCCGGACTTCTCCGGCGGCGAGCTGGGGTTTTCCGGCGTGCCCCGGCTCGCGAACAGCCTGCTGGGCAACTATTACATCGCGGTGATCGCGATGCTCGCGCTGGTCTTCGGCCTGTGGCTGATCACGGACTCGACGTTCGGCCTGGTGCTGCACGCGATCCGCGACGACGAACTGGCGGCACGCGCCTCGGGCATCAACACGCCGCGCTACAAGCTGGCGGTGTTCGCGCTGTCCGCGTTCGCCGCCGGCCTGGCGGGCGCGCTGCTGGCCCATTACATGAGGGTCACCGGGCCGTTCACGCTCGAGACCGCGCTGTCGTTCCAGGTCGTGATCTGGGGCATCTTCGGCGGCGTGGCGACGATCTACGGGCCGGTGGCGGCGGTGTTCGTGCTCTATCCGCTCACCGAGTGGTTCGGCGGCTTCCAGGCGTTCGGCGAGCGGCGGCTGCTGTTCTTCGCGGTAATCGTGCTGCTGGTGCTGCTCTACATGCCGCGCGGCCTCATGCCTTGGGCGCGCGACAAGATGGAGACCCTGTGCCCGCGCTGCAAACAGCGCAACGGGACGTGGCGCTCTGCCTGCCGCCTGTGCGGCGCGCCGCTGGCGGCGACCGACCGGCCGCGCGCATCGGAACCCGGCAAGGGGTAGCTACAGCATCCCCAGATAGCAGGCGCGCAGCGACTCGTCCGCGAGGAGCTTCGCACCGGTGCCTTCGCCCCACACCCGGCCCTGCGACAGCACGTAGTTGCGGTGGGCCAGCCGGAATACCTGGCCGACCTCCTGCTCGACCACCAGCACCGAAATGCCCTCGGCGTGGATGCGCGAGATGGTGGCGAAGACTTCCTCGCGCAGCTTCGGCGCCAGCCCGAGCGAGGGCTCGTCGATCGCGAACAGCTTGGCGTCGTACATCAGGGCCCGCGCGGTGGCGAGCATCTGCTGCTCGCCCCCGGAGAGCGTTCCCGCGATCTGCTCCTTCCTCTCCGACAGGCGCGGAAACAGCGCGAAGCAACGCTCCAGGCGGCGCCGGGTCTGCGCCGCGTCGCGCGAAAGATGGGCGCCCGCCATCAGGTTGTCGAGCACGCTGAGTTCGCGGAACGGCCGCTGCCGCCCCGGACAGAGGGCCAGTCCGCGCAGGCGGATCTCGTGCGGCGGCAAGGCGTCGATGCGCTCGCCGGCGAACCGGATCTCGCCCTCCAGCACGACCTCGCCGTGCACGCCGCGCTGCATCCTCTCCTGGAACCGGATCAACCCGGAGATGGCGCGCATCACCGTGGACTTGCCGGCGCCGTTCGGGCCGACGATGCCGACGAACTCGCCCTCACCGACCGAGAGCGAGACGCCGCTGAGAATCACCGCCTTGTCGTAGCGCACTCCGAGGTCCTTGACCTCTAGCAGCGGCTCGCCCGCTGTGCTGCCGCTATGCAGCGGCATGCGCGCCTGCCGCCGGCTGCGCGGACTCTCCGCTGCCGAGATACGCCTCGATCACCTGCGGGTCCTTGATGACCTCGGCGGGCGCGCCGTCGGCGATCATCTCGCCGTGGTCGAGCACGATGACGCGGTCCACGATGGACATGAGTTCCTTCAGCTTGTGCTCGATCATCAGCACCGCGGGGCCTTCCGAGTGCAGCCTGCCGAAGCGCCCGCCCTTGTGGATCCGCCGGATCGATTTCACCAGCAGCCCGGAGTCCACCGGGCCGATGCCGCCGAGCGGTTCATCGAGCAGCAGCAGCTCGGGCTCGGCCGAGATCGCCCGCGCCACCTCCAGGCGCTTGAGTTCGCCCTGCGACAGGCCCGAGGCGGACTCGAGCGCCAGTTCGGAGATGCCGACGAACTCGAGCGCGTCCATGGCCCTGGCCTCGATCTTCTTCACCCATTCGCCGCGGCTCCTTGCGCGCGGCGCCAGCAGCGGCACCATCACGTTGGCGATCACCGGCAGGTGGCGGAACGGGCGCATCATCTGGAAAGTGCCGGCGATGCCGCGATTGGCCACCTCCCAGGGCTTCAGCTGCGTGACGTCCTCGCCGTTGAACACGATGCGCCCCGCATCGGGATTCAGGATCCGCGTGATCAGGCGCAACAACGTGGTCTTGCCAGAGCCGTTCGGGCCGATCAGCCCGGTGATCTGGTCGCGGCGCAATTCGAAGCTGATGTCGTCGACCGCGGTGAGGCCGCCGAAGCGCTTGGTCAGGTGCTCGACGCGCAGGAATGGCGTGGACACGTTGCGTCGCCTATGCGTGCTCTTCGCGCAGCTCGCGGCGCGAGACTTTGCCGACGTCGGTCTTCGGCAGTTCGCCGCGGAATTCGACGATCTGCGGCACCTTGTACTCGGCAAGGCTCTCGCGGCAGTAGGACTTGATCTCGTCTTCCGAGACCTTGCCGCGCGCGTCGCCCTTCAGGACCACGATTGCCTTGATCAGCTGGCCGACCGCCGCATCGGGGACGCCGATCACCCCGGCCGCCTTCACCCGCGGGTGCGCGTAGAGGACGTCCTCCACATCCTTGGCGAAGATCGAGTAGCCCTTGTGCTTGATCAGGTCCTTCGAGCGGTCGAAGAAATGGAAATAGCCTTCCTCGTCCATGCGCACCAGGTCGCCGGTGCGCAGCCAGCGCAGGCCGCCCGCTTCGAGGAACGAATTCGCGCTCTCCTCGGGTTTTTGCCAATAGCCGCGCATGACGTTGGGGCCGGCGAGCACCAGTTCGCCGGTCTCGCCCACCGGCAGGAACTCGCGCGTCTCCGGTTCGATCACCGCGGCCTGCATGTTGGGCACCGGGCAGCCGAACGAGCCCGGCTTGGGCCGGCGCGGCGGATTGACGTGGCTGATGGCTGAGGTCTCCGACAGCCCGTAACCCTCGGTGATGGTCGAGCCGGTGCGCCGGTTCCAGTCCTTCATGGTCGATGCGTGCAGCGTGTCGGCCCCCGAGAGAACCAGCTTCAGCCGGCGCCAGTCCGCCTTGCCGGCGTCCTTGTGGTCCTTCAGGTATTCATACAGCGTGGGCACGCCGTAGAAAACGGTCGCCTGGTAGCGCTCCATCGCGGCGAGGATCTGTTCGGTGTCCGGGGTGGTGAACAGCACCAGCAGGCTGCCCTGGCACAGGCCGTTCAGCATGATCACGGCCTGGCCGTAGATGTGGAAGAACGGCAGGAAAGCGAGGATCACCTCCTTGCCGACCTCGAAATCGGGAAACGCGGCCTGTGCCCCGACGCGCGCCGCCATCATGTTGTAGTGCGTGAGCATCACGCCCTTCGGATTTCCGGTCGTGCCGCCGGTGTAGGGCAGGGCGGCGAGGTCGGTCTTCGGATCGATCGCCACCGCGGGCGGTTGCGGCGCGTGCGCCTTCAGGAGGTCCTGCAGCCAGTGCAGGTTCGGGGCCGCGGGGATCGCGGGCGCCTTCCTGCCGAACAGGCGCTTGAGCGCCGGCAGGTATTCGTTGACGTTCGTGAGCACCGCGAAATCGAGCGGCACCCCGCACTTCACCACCTTGTCGTAAAGAATGTCCTGGCACACGATGGCGCGCGCGCCGCTGTCCTCGAGCTGGAAGCGCACCTCGTGGCTGGTGTACACCGGGCTGATCGGCGTCACCACCGCGCCGCACTTGAGGACCGCGAAATAGGCGATGATGAACTGCGGGCTGTTGAGCAGGTACAGCGCGACACGGTCGCCTTTCTTCAGCCCCAGGCTGGCGAGCGCCGCGGCGAGGCGGTCGCTCGCTTCGCGCAGTTCACGGTAGGAAATGTCCCGGCCGTAGAACGCCACGGCGGTGCGGCGCGGATCGCGAGCGCAGGCCTCGTCGAATGCCTGCGGGATCGACACGTCCGGTACTTCAACGGTGGGCGCAATCCCCGGCTGATAGTGTTTCAGCCAGGGCTTGGCGAGATACTGATCGAGTGCGCTCATCTTTCTCCTCCCCGATTTCATGCTACTACGCATTTGCTTGCAGACAGGCATGGGCTCATTTCCCTGCCGGACGCAGATCATGTTCGATCCGCGGCCCGCGCTGCCGCAGGTCAGGGCCGGCAAACCCGCTTCGGCGCGGTGGTGCGCGACGCCAACATCCGCGCCGACTAGGGAGCCTGCGCGCCCAGGCCGCCTTCGCCCGTGCCGCAAAAGGCCGCGCGCTAGAACTTCGCCATGACGTGGCGCACCACGGTGTAGTCCTCGAGCGCGTAGCTGGACAGGTCCTTGCCGTAGCCGGAGGATTTCAGACCCCCATGCGGCATCTCGTTCACCAGCATGAAGTGCGTATTGATCCAGGTGCAGCCGTACTGCAGCTTCTTTGCCACGCGCATCGCCTTCTTGATGTCGCGTGTCCACACCGATGAAGCCAGGCCGTAGTCCGAGTCGTTCGCCCAGGCGATCGCCTGCTCGGTGTCGGCAAAGCGCGTCACCGACACCACCGGGCCGAACACCTCGCGGCGCACGATCTCGTCCTCCTGGCGCGCGCCCGCCACGACGGTGGGCTCGTAGAAAAAACCTGCACCCGCGCGTAGCTTGCCGCCGGTCGTAATCTGCATGTGGCTGCTCTTCTGCGCGCGCTGCACGAAGCTCGCCACGCGGCCGCGCTGGCGTTCGGAGATCAGCGGGCCGATTTCGACGTCGGCTTCGTCCTGTGCGCCGACCTTGATGCCCTTCACGGCGGAAGAGAGGTCGGCGACAAAATTATCGTACAGCTTCGCGCCCACGTACACGCGGCAAGCGGCGGTACAGTCCTGCCCCGCGTTGTAGTAGCCAAAGACGCGGATGGCCTCGACTACCTCGGCGAGATCCGCATCGTCGAACACGATCACCGGCGCCTTGCCGCCGAGTTCCAGGTGGGTGCGCTTAAGCGAGCTCGAGGCCGCTTGCAGGATCTTCCTGCCGGTGGCGACGTCGCCGGTGAGCGAGACCATGCGCACCAGCGGATGCTCGATGAGCGCCTGGCCGACCGTCTGGCCGCGCCCGCAGACGACGTTGAGCACGCCCTTGGGCAGGATCTCCGAGGCGATGCGGGCAAGCAGCAGCGTCGTGAGCGGCGTCTGCTCCGAGGGCTTGAGTACCACCGTGTTGCCGGCAGCGAGCGCGGGAGCCGTCTTCCACGCCGCCATCATGAGCGGGTAGTTCCAGGGCGCGATCGAGCCGACCACGCCCACCGGGTCGCGGCGGATCATGCTGGTGTGGCCGGCGAGGTACTCGTTGGCGACGGCGCCCGTCATGCAGCGCGCCGCGCCGGCGAAGAAGCGAAAGCAGTCGGCTATGGCGGGAATTTCGTCGCCGAGCGCACGCGCGTAAGGCTTGCCGCAGTTGAGCGACTCGATGCGCGCGAACTCCCCGGCGCGCGCTTCGACGGCATCGGCGAGCTTGAGCAGCATCCTCGAGCGCTCCATGGGCGTGGTCTCCGACCACGACTCGAAGGCGCGCGCCGCCGCCTGCGCGGCGCGCTCGACCTGTGCGAGCGATGCTTCCGGCACGCTGGCGAGCAGCTCGCCGGTCGCGGGGTTGAGCACCCGCTCCGCTTCTCCCTCGCCCTTCACGAACTGACCGTCGATCAGCAGCTCGGTGGCCAATACCAACTCGCCCGGTTTGCCCATGTCATTCCTCCATTCTGTGAATCGAATCTGTCAGCGGTGATAGGTGTCGCTCGGCCAAGGTCTCGCTCAGCGCGCCCCTGGCTCGTCCGCGCGCGTCAGGTAATAGGCGAGCAGGATCGGCACGAAAGTGAGGGCGATGATCACCACCGCCACCACGTTGGTCACCGGCCGCTGGCGCGGGCGCACCAGCTCGGCGAGCATCCAGATCGGCAGCGTCGTCTGCTGCCCCGCGGTGAAGGTGGTCACGATCACCTCGTCGAAGGACAGCGCGAAGGCAAGCAGCCCGCCGGCGAGCAGCGCCGAGCCGAGTTGCGGCAGGATCACGTGGCGCAGCGTCTGGAAGCCGTCGGCGCCCAGGTCCATCGAGGCCTCGATCAAGGACGGGCTGGTGCGGCGCAGGCGCGCCACCGCGTTGTTGTACACCACCACCACGCAGAAAGTCGCGTGACCGAGCACGATGGTCCAGAAGCTGAACGGGATCTCGAGCGTGGAGTAAGCCGAGCGCAGCGCGATGCCGGTGATGATGCCGGGCAGCGCGATCGGCAGGATCAGCAGCAGGGAAATCGCCTCGCGGCCGAAGAAATGGGTGCGCGCCAGCGCCGCCGCGGCGAGCGTGCCCAGCACCAGCGCGAACGCGGTGGCGTAGCTCGCCACTTCGAACGACAGCCTGATCGCGCGCCAGACATCGGGCCGGTCGTTCCAAGCCACCGCAAACCAGCGCGTGGTGAGATCGGGCGGCGGGAAGACGTAGGACTGGTCCTCCGCGCTGAAGGCATAAAGCACGATCAGCGCCAGCGGCACATGCAGAAACGCGACCACCGCCCACGCCGCGGCGCGCAGCCCGAGCGGCGCGCGGCGCGCGTCGCTAGAGCGCATCGAAGGCCCCCAGCCGCTTGGCGCCCCACAGGAACAGGGCGATCACCACGATCGGCACCAGCGACAGCGCGGCGGCGAACGGGATGTTGCCGGCGGTGCCCTGCTGCAGCGACACCACCTGGCCGATGAACATCGAGGAGTCGCCGATCACGCCCGGCACGATGTAATCGCCCAGCGTAAGCGAAAAGGTGAAGATCGCGCCGGCGGCGATCCCCGGGACGGCGAGCGGAAACACCACGCGCCAGAAGGTGCCCGCCGGGCGCGCGCCGAGGTCGCTCGAAGCCTCGATCAGCGAAGCGGGGACGCGCTCGAGCGCCGCCTGGATCGGCAGGATCATGAACGGCAGCCACAGGTAGACGAACACGATGAAGGTGCCGAGCGGCGAGAACGAAAGCGAATGCCCGCCGATCACCGGCGTGGCGAGCAGCGCCTCGAGCACCCAGGAAAGGTGCAGCTTTGCGAGCAGCCAGGAGATCGCCCCCTCCTTGGCGAGCAGCAGCTTCCAGGCGTAGAGCCGCACCAGGTAGCTCGACCACAGCGGCAGCATGATCGCGATGTACAGCGCCGCCCTGGTGGCGCCGCTGGCGTAGCGCGCCATGTAGTACGCCACCGGCAACGCCAGCGCGACGCAGGCGAGCGTGACCGCGAGCGCCATCGCCACCGTGCGCGCCACCACGTCCAGGTTGGCGCCGGAGCCGAGCTCGGCGAAATTCGTCAGCGTGAACTCGCGCACCACCTGGCCGCTGAAATGATCCAGGCCGAAGAAACTGTTGGCGAGCAGCGCGAGCAGCGAGCCGACATACACCACGCCCACCCAGAGCAGCGGCGGCACCAGCAGCAGCAGCACCAGCAGCGCGCGGCGCCGGTAGAGCGTGTCGGACACACGCAGCCGCAGCGAACGCGGCGCGCCTTCGAGCGCCATCGCCGTCATGCACCGCCTGCCGCGCCGACCCCGAGGCAATGGATGGCGCTCGCGTCCCAGTGCAGATTCACTCGCGCGCCGCTCGGCGGTGGTGCGCCGGCGGCCGCCCCCAGGTCCACGGCAAGGGTCATGGCCTCCACCTGTACCCGCAGGCGCACGAACGAGCCGAAGTACTGGCTGTCGGCGACGATACCGCCCACGCGCGCGCCGTTCTCCGCGCCCAGCCGGATCCGCTCGGGCCGCAGCAGGGCGCACTCGGCGCCGTCGGCAAATCGGCGCGCGGCATCGCCTTCGAGCAGATTGGCCGCGCCGACGAACTCGGCGACGAAGCGCGTCGCGGGCGAGTCGTAGATCTCGCGCGGCGTGCCGACCTGCTCCAGGCGCCCGCGGTTCATCACGCCGACGCGGTCGCTCATGGAAAGCGCTTCGTGCTGGTCGTGGGTGACAAACAGAAAGGTGATGCCCAGGCGCCGCTGCAACGCCTTCAACTCGGCCTGCATCTGCTCGCGCAGCTTGAGATCCAGCGCCCCCAGCGGCTCATCGAGCAGCAGCACGCGCGGCTCGTTGATCAGGGCGCGTGCGAGCGCGACGCGCTGGCGCTGTCCGCCGGAGAGCTCGCTTGGGCGCCGCCCGCCCACGCCCGGCAGGCGCACCAACTCGAGCATGGCGGCGGCGCGGCGCTCGCGCCCCTCGCGCGGCACTCCGCGCACCATCAGACCGTAGGCGACGTTGTCGCGCACGTTCATGTGCGGAAACAGCGCGTAGTCCTGGAACACCGTATTCACCGGCCGCGCGTAGGGGGGCGCGTCGGTCAGGTCGCGGCCCTCGATCAGCACCCGTCCCGCGGTCGGCAGCGCAAAGCCGCCGATCATGCGCAGGCAGGTGGTCTTGCCCGAGCCCGAAGGGCCGAGCAGGGTGAAGAACTCGCCCGCGGCGATCGCGAGCTCGACGCCGTCAACAGCCTTGACGGCGCCGTAATCGCAATACACCCGCTCCAGCGCGACGGCGTGAGTCATGAGCGTGCGCGGACGCCCGCCGGCCGCGCAGGCGGCGGGCGCCCGGCTTTCAGGCGCCGGCTAGCGTCCGCCGAGGATCGCGATGTAGTCGCTCACCCAGCGGTAATACGGTATGCAGGCCTCGCCGTGCGAGGCGCACTTGGCGGTCGGCGTGCGCCAGAACCTGATCTTCTCGAAGCTCCCGAGCCCGCGCGCCTCGCAACCCTTGTCGCCGAGCAGCGCGTTGCCCTTGCAGGCATCCAGCACCACCGGCACCGAGCCGAACCAAGCGGACAGGTCGCCTTGCAGCTTCTTGTTGATCGAGTGCTCCAGCCACAGGTAGGCGCAGTTGGGGTGCTTCGCCTCGACGTGCATCATGGTCGTGTCCGCCCACCCGGTCGCGCCCTCGACCGGCACCACGGTGGCGATCGGCCGCTTTTTCGACGCCAGGATGTTGGCCTGGAACTGCCAGGAGCCCGACACCACCACCCCCTCGTTGGTGAAGTCGTCGATCTGCACGAACGCGTCATGCCAGTAGCGGCCGACGATCTGGCGCTGCTTGCGCAGCAGCGCGAGCGCCGCCTTGTACTGCGCGTCGTTCAGCTCGTAGGGGTCCTTGATGCCGAGCGCGGGATTGGCCGTCATCAGGTAAAGCGCCGCATCCGCGATGTAGATCGGCCCGTCGAAGGCCTGCACGCGGCCCTTGTTCGACTTACCGTCGGGGAGTTGCATCTCCTCGAACACCACCTTCCACGACGTCGGCGGCTTGTCCTTGAAGGCGTTGGTGTTGTACATGAGAATGTTGTAGCCCCACTGGTAGGGCACGCCGTAATGCTTGTCGCCGACGTAGTGCCACGGCGCCTTCTGCAGCCGCGGGTCCACCGTCTTGTAGCTCGGCACCAGCGCGACGTTGATCGGCTGCGCCTTCTTGCCCGAGATCAGGCGCAGGCTGGCGTCGCCCGAGGCGGTCACGAGGTCGAAGCCGCCTTCGTTCATCAGCGCCACCATCTCGTCGGAGGTGTTGGCGGTCTTTACCCCGACCTTGCAGCTGGTCTTTTTCTCGAATTCGGTGACCCAGTTGAAGTTCTTGTCGGTCTCGCCGCGCTCGATGTAGCCGGGCCAGGCGACGATGTCCACCTTGCCTTCGCCCTTGCCGAGCTTTTGCACCATCTTCTGCGCCAGTGCCGCGCCGCTACCGAATGCGAGCGCGACCGCGGCCGCGCCGACCAGACTGCGAATGACGTAAGCCATACAGGGACCCTCCTCTATTGTTCAGCCAGCCCAGGGAAGCAAACTTTGCACACCAGTGCCGGGCAATGTCAAGGCGCAGATGGATTCAGGGCTTATAGTCCGTGCATGGGCTCGTGGATCGAAAGCTCGGACGTCCTTTCGCTGTTTCCCACCCTGGTATGGAAAATCCAGCTGCGGGCCGAGGTGCACGAACCGATCGACGCGAGCGCACTCGGCTTGCTGCATGCGTTGCGCCAGGGGCTGCCGGTGCTGAAGGCCGGCGAAGCCTGGCAGTCGGGCCATGCCCTGCACGGGCGCGAGGAGCTGCATGAGCTTTGCGGCTGCGTCAGCCGCGCGGCGGCGAGCGTGCTGCAGTTCCTGAAAATCGGCGCCGAAACGATCGACATCACCGGCTGCTGGGGCAATCTTTATGCGCCTGGCGCCTCGCACCGCGCGCACAGCCACCCCAACAATTACCTGAGCGCCGTGTACTACGTGCGCACCGGGCCCGGCGCCGACAGCATCAACTTCCATGACCCGCGCAGCCAGCCCGGCGTCATCAGGCCACCGGTCACGGAACTCACTTCCGCCAACACCGATCAGGTCGTGGTTCGAGTGGGAAACGGCATGCTGCTCGTCTTTCCTTCGTATCTGCAGCACTCCGTCGATGCCAACGCGGGCAGCGAAAGCCGCGTGAGCGTGAGCTTCAACCTGATGTTTGCCGCGTTTGCGGCGGAGTTGAGCAAGCCGCTGTGGGGCGATGCTTGAAACTTCCTGCGGCGAGGTGTAGTCTGGATTCATTGGTCACCGCGTCTTGCCTATCCGCGCATCACGGCGCGGTACGCGGGGCGCCGCACCGGATCCTGGTTTCGAGAGAGTACTTCGGCGAAATCGGGCATCCCCCGGAGCGCGCGACCGCGAGGCGCGGTGCATGTGGCGGTAGTCCATGAACCAAGGAGGGGCTATAGACGAAAATCACTACAGCGCACTCCAAAGGCCGGCGCCAATGCGCCGGCATACGTCGCGGTAACGCGGCAAAACGAGGCCACTGCGATGTGGCTCTCCTGCGAAGCCCCGCC
>Ga0247727_10017711_pt1 | contig 11303 bp, 6 predicted proteins | sample WisWelCaveWW1625_FD_202498 | JGI IMG/M metagenome (GOLD analysis project Ga0247727, IMG submission 202498) | Biofilm microbial communities from Wishing Well Cave, Virginia, United States - WW16-25 | ecosystem: Environmental > Aquatic > Deep subsurface > Groundwater > Cave microbial mat | place...
TCTGGGAGCAACATGGAAAAGAACCTATGAATTTTGCTATCATGTTGATCAGCTTTCAAAATGGATTTTTTTGGCAAACAGTCTTGGAAAAAGTGAAAGGCTAAACGGCTTTTTATTCATGCAAAAACCCCCCCAAAAAATAATCCTCCTCGGCAGCTCCGCGCTCAAGATCGGCGAGGCCGGTGAGTTCGATTACTCCGGCAGTCAGGCGATCAAGGCGCTGAAGCAGGAAAATATTGCGACGATTCTGATCAATCCGAATATCGCGACGATACAAACCTCCGAGCATCTGGCGGACAAAGTTTATTTTCTGCCGGTCAATCCGTATTTCGTCGAGAAGATCATTCAAAAGGAAAAGCCCGACGGCATTTTGTTGGGATTCGGCGGGCAGACGGCGTTGAACTGCGGCCTCGCGTTGGCCAAGAGCGGCGTCTTTGAAAAATATAATCTCCAAGTGCTCGGCACGCCGATTTCGGCGATTGAAGCGACGGAAGATCGCCAGATTTTTGCCGACAAGCTGCGCGAGATCGGCGTCAAAGTGCCCCGCAGCGTGGCGGTTACTTCTCGCGCCGAGGCCATTCGTGTTGCGGGGGAAATCGGCTTTCCGGTGATGATTCGCATTGCCTACGCGCTCGGCGGACTTGGCTCCGGACTTTGCACCAACGAGCAAGAAGTGAGCGAGTTGGCCGACAAAGCGTTTGCGTACACCAACCAAATTCTCGTCGAAGAATATCTCAAAGGCTGGAAAGAGATCGAATACGAAGTCGTGCGCGACAGTTACGACAATTGCATCACCGTGTGCAACATGGAAAATTTCGATCCGCTCGGCATTCACACCGGCGAGAGCATCGTCGTCGCGCCCAGCCAAACGTTGAGCAACAACGAATATCATAAATTGCGCGAGCTGGCGATTCGCGTCATTCGCCATCTCGGCATCGTCGGCGAGTGCAACATTCAATACGCGCTCGATCCCAAATCCGAAGATTATCGCGTCATCGAAGTGAACGCGCGGCTCTCGCGCAGCTCGGCGCTCGCCTCGAAAGCCACCGGCTATCCGCTCGCATTTATCGCCGCGAAATTGGCGCTCGGTCACAGCCTCGTCGATCTGAAAAATCAAATCACCCAAACCACGATGGCCTGCTTCGAGCCGGCGCTCGATTATGTCGTCGTCAAGATCCCGCGCTGGGATTTGAAGAAATTTCGCAACGTTTCCAAACGCCTCGGCTCGGGCATGAAATCCGTCGGCGAAGTGATGGCGATTGGCCGCAACTTTGAAGAGGCGTTGCAAAAAGCGTTGCGTATGTTGGAAATCGGCGTCCACGGCTTGATCGGCAACGATCATCTTAAATTTGAAAATTTGGAAAGTGAGCTGCAAAACCCGACGGACGAGCGCGTTTTCGCGCTGCCGCTCGCGATGCGGACCGGTTTGTCGATTGATCGCATTTACGAGTTGACGGATATCGACAAATGGTTTCTGTATAAACTCAAAAACATTTTGGATATTGCGGCGAAGCTGCAAGTTTATGCCAACGGCGTTTGCCCGCGCGGCATTTTGCACGAGGCGAAAAAACTGGGATTCTCCGACGGGCAGATTGCGAAAATTCTCGGCACCGATGAGGCGGACGTTCACGCGATGCGCCGCAACTACGGCCTCGCGCCAGTGGTCAAGCAAATCGACACGCTCGCCGCGGAATATCCGGCGCACACGAATTTTCTTTATCTCACGTACAACGGCAGCGCCGATGATCTCACCGCCAGCGCGAAGAAAACCGTGATCGTCCTCGGCTCCGGCGTTTATCGCATCGGCAGCTCGGTGGAGTTCGATTGGTGCTGCGTCAACGCGGTGATGGCGCTGAAGAAGCTCGGCTACAATACGATCATGATCAATTACAATCCGGAGACGGTGAGCACGGATTACGATGAGTGTGACCGGCTGTATTTTGAAGAGCTGCGTTTGGAGACGATTGCCGAAATTTACGAAAAAGAAAAAGCGCTCGGCATCATCATCGCGATGGGCGGACAAACGCCGAACAATCTCGCGCTGAAGCTGCACGAAGCCGGCATGAAAATTCTCGGCACCTCGCCGGAGATGATCGACCGCGCCGAAGATCGCCACAAATTTTCCTCGCTGCTGGACGAGCTTGACATCGATCAACCGATCTGGCAGGAATTGAGTTCGATTGCCGAGGCGAAAGCGTTCGCGCAAAAAGTGTCATATCCGGTGCTCGTGCGCCCGTCGTATGTGTTGAGTGGTTCCGCGATGAGCGTTGCGGTGAACGATCAGGAGTTGGCAAAATTTTTAGAGAAAGCCGCGGCGATTTCCGCGGAGCATCCGGTGGTGATCAGCAAATTTATTGAGAACGCGAAAGAGATCGAGTTTGACGGCGTCGCGCAAAACGGCGAGCTGCTGGTTTACGCCATCTGCGAGCACGTGGAAAATGCCGGCGTGCATTCCGGCGACGCGACGCTGGTGTTGCCGCCGCAGCACGCCTCGCTGGAAACGATTCGCCGCGTTCGCTTGATCTCGAAGAAGATTGCCGCGGCGCTGGAAATCAGCGGGCCGTTCAATATTCAATTCATCGCGCGCGACAACGACGTGAAAGTGATCGAGTGCAATCTGCGCGCGTCGCGGAGCTTTCCGTTTGTTTCCAAAGTTTATCGCGTCAATTTCATCGAGCTGGCCACGCGCGTGATTATGGGCGCGCCGGTGCAGAAAATCGATCGCTCGTTTATGGAGCTGGAGTACGTCGGCGTGAAAGCGCCGCAATTTTCGTTTACGCGTTTGCAGGGCGCTGATCCTACTCTTGGAGTAGAGATGAGCTCGACCGGCGAGGTCGGTTGCTTGGGCGATGATTTTGGCGAAGCTTTTCTCAAAGCCATGCTGTCGGTCGGCTACAAACTGCCGATTCGCAGCGTGCTGCTCTCCACCGGCCCGCTTGAAGGCAAGGCCGAATTTGTCGCGAGCGCCAAAGCGCTGCAGAGCACCGGCATCCGGCTTTATGCCACGCGCGGCACCGCGGAATTTATGCGGCAATACGGCATCGCCGCCGAGGTGCTGAATTGGCCGACGGAAAAGGAAAGCCCCAATGTTTTGGAATATCTCAGCGAGCGCAAAATCGATCTCGTCATCAATATTCCGAAAAATTATCAGGAAGAAGAATTGACGAACGATTATCTCATCCGCCGCAAAGCCGTGGATTTTGCGATTCCGCTGATCGCCGAGCTGCAACTGGCGAAACGATTTGCCGAAACCCTCGTATCGAAAGGCATCGAGGCTTTGCAGATCAAAAGTTGGGACGAATACGGCGGATAAAAAAGATAAAAAATAATAATGCGAAAAAGATGAAATGCACCGCCCATATGCCGGATCGAACGCAGTTGCCGCTTGCTTTTTTTAAAAGAATTGCTTAAATTGAGCTTTGCCTTTGAACAGGCCGGAGTTTTAAACAAACTGCGAACTAAAGTTTTGCGGTGGCACAAATCCCCGCTGATTGAAGAAGCCCACAGATGGCGTTTTCATCCGTGGGCTTCTTTAATCCGTGGAGGCTCCTTTTCCGCCATGCCGGTTAAAGACTTTTCCAAGTTTGCTCGGCGCAATGTTTGACCAAATTCCGCCTCATCATAGCGGATGAGAAATGAATATTTTTTTAAATTGACGAGGATACGATTTTGAACGAGTGGATTCTCTGGGCTGTTTTCGGCGTGTTTATCACTGCGATGCTGCTGCTCGATTTGGGCGTGCTGAATCGCAAAGCCCACGTATTGTCGATTAAAGAAGCAACGGCGTGGTCCCTCGTCTGGATCGTTTCCGCTTTGCTGTTTGCTCTGGCGATTTTTTATTTGGAAGGAAAAGCAAAGGCAATGGAATATCTTGCCGGGTACCTGATCGAAAAATCGCTCAGCATGGACAACATCTTTGTTTTTATCATGATTTTTGCTTATTTCAAGGTTTCACCATTGCAGCAGCCGCGCGTGTTGAAGTGGGGGATCCTCGGCGCTATCATCATGCGCGCGTTGTTAATTGCCGTCGGCGTGACCTTGATCACAAAGTTTCACTGGATGACTTATGTTTTCGGCGTGTTGTTATTGATTACCGTCATCAAAATGATGCTGCAAGGCGACGAGCAATTCGATCCGGGCAGAAGCTTCGCGCTGAAATTGTTGCGGCGCATTCTCCCGATCAGCAAAAAATATTACGGCGAAAAATTTTTTGTGAAAAACGGCAAGGGCTTTTTTGCCACGCCGCTCTTGATGGTGCTCGTCGTCGTCGAAAGCTCGGATCTGATCTTCGCGCTCGATTCTATCCCCGCGATTTTCGCGGTTACCACCGATCCTTTCGTCATCTACACTTCGAATATTTTTGCCATTCTTGGCCTGCGCGCGCTTTATTTCGTGCTGGCAGAAATGGCGCGCCTGTTTGAATATTTGAAACCCGGCATCATCATTATTCTCGCGTTTGTCGCGGTCAAAATGCTGATCGTCGATTTCTATAAAATTCCCATCGGACTGTCGCTCGCCTTTATCGGCGGAGTTCTGGCGGTTTCAATAATGGCTTCGTGGCTGAAGCTGCGCAAGAATGGCGGCCAATCGCCTCACAAACTCGATGTGCCCGCCTCGCCGCTGCCGGTCCATTCGAAGCATGAGCATCCAGCCAAAGCCGTGCCGCGGTAAGCATTGTTACAAAAACCACGGCACGACGTTATTGCCAAGCAAGGCCGTTGCTTCGTTCGTTGCCGCGACAACCAGCCCGCGTTGTTTGGGCCGATTTGCTAGTTCCTTCCATTTATTCAAACCCTCGAAGTGCCCCGGCAAAACGGTTTGCGTTGATTTGATCTCGAATGGATATAAACGATTGTTGCGCTCGATGAGCAGATCAACTTCCAAACTGTCATTCGACCGCCAATAATACAACGGCGGCGGCTCGCCATGATGCTGAAAATTTTTCACCCAATTGGCAACAACCATCGTCTCGAAGAGCGGACCAAGCATCGGACCTTTCATAAGCGGCTCGGTCTCGTGCAAGCCCAGCAGAAAGCTGGCGAGCCCGGTATCCATGAAATAAAGTTTCGGGCTTTTGCTCAAGCGCTTGCCAAAGTTGTTGAAATAGGGCGGCAACAAAAAAATCTGATGGCTGGCTTCGAGCACGCTCAACCAGCTTTTGATGGTTGGAACCGCGACGCCGACGTCGCGCGCCAATTCGGATTGATTCAAAATTTGCCCGGTGCGGCCGGCGCAAAGCCGGAGAAAACGCTGGAACGTGTTCAGATCGCCGACTTTGACAATCTGCCGAACGTCTCTTTCCAAATAAGTTTGAATATAGCTGGCGCACCACAATTGCCGATCCACTTCCGCGTTCACGCTGATCTCAGGATATCCGCCGCGCAAAAGCCAGTTTTCCAGTGGCAGCGTTGTCGTCGCGGAAATGCCCGGCGCCGGCGGCCATTTGGAGTTAAATTGTTCGTCAAGCCTTTGGTCGATCGTGCGGCCTTTTTGTTGCATAATTTCTTCAATCGCCAAAGGCAGCAAAGCGAGCACGGCGCAACGCCCGGCGAGCGATTGACTCACGTTTTGCATCAGCGCAAAATTCTGCGATCCCGACAAAATCCATTGCCCCGGCTTGCGTTTCGCGTCGATGGCGGATTTGATGTAGTGCAATAATTCCGGCGTGTATTGCACCTCATCGAAAATGACCGGCGGCGGTGTTGCATTAAAAAAGGCAACCGGATCAGCCAGCCAGCGCGCGCGTTGGTCGGGGTTCTCCATCGAAACGTAACGATGCGTTTTGGCAAACAGCTTTTGCAACAGGGTAGTTTTCCCGGATTGCCGAGGCCCCGTCACCAGAATCGCCGGAAAGGTTTTGCCGGCGCGTTGAATCGTGCTTTCGAGCGTGCGGGTGATATAATTTTCCGTCATATGCTCACACTCCTTTGTTAAGTCTATAAGATTATCGGGTAGCCATGACGGAATAATATACGTCTTGCAAATTTAAAATTCAACTTTAAATTTGCAAAAACTAACCAACAGCAAAAACTTACCAACTGAAACTCAAATTTGCACTGCGACTCGTTGGCGTGAGTTGCCATTGCACCCCGCCCATTTCTTTTCCACTTTGCTTCGCCGCCAACCACTTCGAAACCGAGTTGACGCCCGCGATCGCCATCGCGTTGCCGAGCACGACGTCGGTCAGCCAGTGATCGCGATTGTAAGTGCGCGCCAGCCCGCCGGCCGCGCCGAGACTGTAAAGCGCAATTTTTGCAGCCGGATGATCGATACGTCTGGCAAGCGTGTGCGACATCGTCATCGCCACCATCGTGTGCCCGGAAAAGAAGGAATAATAATTTTCTTCGCCGCGAAACGGATCGAACTCATCGTGGCCGAGACCGACGTGCGGCCGCGCGCGACCGGTAGCGACTTTCGTCGTCGATTGAATGATGCCGCCTAAGAGCAATGACGCCGAGGCAATCACACAGGATTCGCGCAGCCATTCACTATCGGCAATTAAACCGGTGAGATAAAGCCCACCGGTTAAAACAACAACCGTTCGCGGCTCGCCGTATTCAATGCCGACTTCAGTCAAATCATCCGCAAGCCGGCTGCGATTTCGTTGCATCAAATCATCAAATGGCTCGTCTAAATAGGAGAGCGCCAATGTGCCCGCCAGCACCGAGCCGAAAAGCGCCCAGTCTTTGCCGCGCCAGCGTGCTGGTGAAGTCAGAACATGTTTCGCGCCGCCGATAACATGCGAGGCATCCGAAATGAATTTTTCTGGGCAGGAGGTTTGTGCGAAAACGACATGAGACAGCACGAGCAAGTTTGCCAGCGCGCTAAAGCGAAAAGAGTGAGGCATGTGGGCTCCTTTTGAGCATCAGCTCAGGCACGAAAATGAAAAGCGCAACATGAATGTTGCGCCACAAATTCACTGGCGGAGGAATAAAATTTTCCGGGTTATTCGTTTGCTGCCAAAATTCACTTGCAAAAAATAAACGCCGGAAGTGAAATTTAATTTTTCCGGCAACCATTCACTCTGCCATGTTTCATTCGGCGCAGACTGCATCGCAAACTCGGCGACGCGCGCGCCGGCGAGATTGTAGACGATAACTTGCGGCGCGGCGACGGCGGTTTTGCCGGCCGCGCGCAACGAAATGCGCAACTGTTCGCGAAACGGATTCGGATGAGCATTTAATTCAAAAGAATTGGGCGGCGTTTTGGGATTCACCACGACCGCGCTTCCAGTGCCCTGAAAGAAATTGACGCCGCCGTCGCCCTCACCCACAAACAGATCGATGCGGCGATCGCCGTTGATATCAACGAAGACCGGAGCGGCATAAAAACCGACGTCGAGGCCGGCGAAATCTTTTTGCACAAACGCGAAGGAGTCGGCAGTCACGCCGCGATAATACAAAATCCCGCCGCTGTTCTCGCCGATGAAAAGATCCAAAAGGCCGTCGCCCGTCCAATCATGCAGAAATGGAATGGCGTCATCAACGTTGAACGCATGGCGAATTTTCTTTTTAAACAGAAACTGTGGTTGGCCGCCACTGCCGCTGTTTTCGTAAAGATGAACGACGCCGCCGATTGAGGCGCCGATGAAAAGATCGAAGTCGCGATCTCGGTCGTAATCCACAAATTGGGGCGCGCCGGAACTGCCGATGCTGATATTTGCAAAGGCATTTGTAATGAAAGCGAAATTGGGGTTGAGCAATGAGCCTTGATTTTCATAAAAACTGATGCGGCCAAATGAGGAACCGGCAAAGAGATCAAAATCACCGTCGGCATCGAGATCGGCAAAAGTGGGCGTGGCGGAGAAATGTTGCGCCGGTTGAATGTTCGGCAGATTGTCGGCAATCCACCGGAACGCCGGCAACGTCGCAGTTCCGCTGTTCTCATAAAAACTGATTTGCCCGTCCAGATTGCCGATGAACAAATCCTGGTCGCCGTCGGCATCGATATCGGCAAATGCCGGTGCGCTGTTGCTGCCGGCGTCGAGCATGGCCAGAAAATTTGCCGTCGCGAGCTGAAAATCGGGCGCGGTTGCCGCGCCGGAGTTTTTATATAAAAAGAAATTGTGCTGATTTTGTTGCAGGCTGGCGATGAATAAATCGCTGTCGCTATCGCCGTCAATATCGGCGAAACGCGGAACATTATAGCCGAAAGTTTTGATCGGCTGCGCCCGCGGAAAAAGCGTGTCGGCAATCGCCACGCTCGGATTGTTCGGCGCGCCGTCGTTGCGCAGAAAGTACAGCCCTTTGTGAAAAAGGTCGCCGTAGAAAAAATCGAGATCGCGGTCGCCGTCGATATCGGCAAACTCAATCGCGTTTGCGCCGTGCAACTGCTTTTTGCTAAGTGCAGCGCTAAATGAAAAAATCAACAAATCCTGCCATTTGCCGGTGGCAAATTCAAACACCGGCGTTGTGCGGTTGCCGATATTTTGGTAAAACGCGATTTCGCCGGTGATGATGCCGGTAAAAAAATCCAAATCGCCGTCGGCGTCGATATCGGCGAAAGTCGGAATGCTCGTCAACTGGCTGAGGACTTTTTGATTGTCGCCGGTCACGACGGCTGGCGTTTCAATCACGAAATCCGGGCGAGTTTTGGAGCCGACATTGCGGCGGAAAACGAGTCCGTTGTCGCCGTTGGCGTGATACAAATCGAGATCGCCGTCGGCGTCAATATCGACAAAATAATACCAACTCGACACATTCAGATTTTTAAAAACGCCGGAACTCAAACGAAACTTGTGCGCGCGCGATGAGCCGATATTTTCCATAAAAATCAACTGGCCGTCTGCTTCCGAAATAAACAGATCGAAATCGCCGTCGCCCTCGACATCGATGAATTGCGGAATGAAGCGATCCAATCCGCCGAAGAAAGGCAGTTCGGTGCGTTCGCTGTTGCGTTCAACAACAATGCCGTCGATATTGCGCGTGAAAGTTTGCGCATTTGCCGGATGTTGCAATAAAACGCTTATCAGGAAGGAAAACAGCCAACGCACAGCCTTATATTTTCCGCGGAGTGAATCCTGCGAAGCGGGACGAGCATAATGCGCATCAGCGGGCTTCGTCAATCTGCGGGAGGTTTTTAAGGTTATAGACTTCAAGAATTTTTTATACGTTCGAGCAGTTAGCGCCTGAAGGCGCGACTACGAAACTAGTTTATTTTTATTTGGGACGTCACCTGCGCCATATCCACAATCGGGACTTTGGCGACAAGATTGCCCAGACCGAGCTCCCGCAGAAAATACGGCTGCAACGTGCGGAAACGCAGCGCCACCTCGAGTGTGATTTCGCCGGCCAGATTTGGCGGCAGCTTGATTTTGTAATTCACCGTTTTTTCAGCCAATGGCGCAAGCAAATTATTTTCTACTGATCGCGCCTGCCAGAAAAATAAAACTTCTTTGCCGTTTTCATCGCGCAAGATCTGGTGAAAAATCGTCAAATCGGGATCAGCGTTGGGAGCGAGCGCGCTGTGATGATCCAGCAAATCGCCGTTTGCATCCAGTTGGCCGCTTTGATAGAACACGCGCCCGCTTTGATCGCGCGCGCTAACGGCAATCCACATTTGCCGTTCCGCCGTCACGCCGGATGGGAGGCTGTGGCCGGCGCTGAACACGCCCTGATATCTGTTTGCCACAGTGACAGCGAGTTTAAGTGTGTCGCCGGCGGCAACGGTTGCCGGATGGGCAACGCTCAGGTCTGCCGATTTTTTTAATAAATCTTCCGCCAGTTGCCGGTGCAAAGCGGCGTCGGGAAAATCTACCAGCGGCACGTCGACGCCGGCGAAATAATGGCGGTGCAATTTGTCGCGCTGCGGCCCGTTTGTCGCGGCCTGCCCGGAGTAGGTGGGCATGTGACAATGCTGGCATTGGAACGCCATGCCAGCGAGCGAGGCGCGATTCCATTCGCTGTAGGTTTCTTCGACCAAAACGCCAAAAGTATTTTTCACATCATGGCAAGCACCACAAAATCGCGAACGATCAAATTCGGCGTTGAAGGCCGATTGATGAAAACTGTTCGCGGCCGGATTCGCAAGCGAGCCGTATTTCGTGTTGCCCGGCGTCAATTCGAAATCGGCATTGTTCGGATTATTGATTTTCGTGATCGTGTGACAAACATCGCATTGCACCCCGTGATTTGAAATTGGCGACAGTGAATTGCGGTTGAAAAACGGCGGCGTTTCGCCGGCGAGGCTCGCAATCGGGCTGTGGCACTTCGTGCAGAATTGATCGAGCTTGCCGTTCGTCTCTTTTTGCCCGCGATCGTGCATCGCAAAAAAAACCGGATCGACGAAAGCATACGCGTGCATCGAGCCGCGCCACTCGTTGTAATGATTCGGGTGGCAGCTCGCGCACTGCTCCGGCGCGGTGAAATCCGTGGTCTTGAATTTGGGCGTTGGCTCAACCGGCGGCGTCGGCAATTGGGGATCGTTGTTTTGGCAGGCGGCGAATAAAAGAGTGCAAAGGGCAAACAAACTTCCCGGCAACTTTCTTGATTGTTTCATCTTTTCAAAAAAATACTTGACTTTTACATTTCAACAATGTATTTTGGTTTAAAGAGAGCGGGTAAGGCCTGTATAAGCACCTGCGGTGTTCCCTTCCATAGGTAGGTAACATAGCCGTGGGGCGTCGCTATACAGGGGTCGCTCTCTTTTTTATTTATCTGGGTATATCCGCTCAAACTTGATCTTCTCTTGAAATACATCATACCATTCAGTATCTCCTGCTTCATACTTGCGATAAATTCCCCACGAAAACAGATCAACCGCTTGTAAAGGCCGCATCGCGTTGGAATTGCGATGATCGCTAAAAAGCGACACTTGTGGCGGAAGCTGTGATTCTATCTGCAAACGCAACAATTTATTAAACTCTTGAATTGCCGTGCCGCCCATTCTTTGATCTAAAACAAACAGCGCTCGCGTCGTAGCCGCCTCAAGAGGAAGAGATTTGATCACCAAGTGCGCTCCACGGCTTTCTCAATCGCCTTTTTGTCTTTGTCATTTGTCACTTCCAACACGGTGATGACAAAATACTTTGAAGCGCCCGGACTCTCCGTGTAGTGTCCGAGGTCGCCTGATTCATCGAGATAAAGATAATACAAAATTCAACCTCGCCGGCGTCGCTTTTTGAAAAAATTCTTGACTTTTACGTTTTAACGACGTATCTTGATTCAAAGAGAGTGAATAAGGCCTGTATAGCCCCTGTGGTGCTCCCTTCTGAATGTAGGTAAATAGAGCCACGGGATCTAGCTATACAGGGATCGCTCTCTTTTTTATTTATCGGGATACACCCGCTCAAAAGCGATCTTCTC
>Ga0247727_10017712_pt1 | contig 11303 bp, 4 predicted proteins | sample WisWelCaveWW1625_FD_202498 | JGI IMG/M metagenome (GOLD analysis project Ga0247727, IMG submission 202498) | Biofilm microbial communities from Wishing Well Cave, Virginia, United States - WW16-25 | ecosystem: Environmental > Aquatic > Deep subsurface > Groundwater > Cave microbial mat | place...
AAGCGCCTTGTTGACGGCGTTCAGATAGGCGCGGGCGCTGGCGTCCACGATGTCGGTGCTGGCGGCTTTGCCGGTGTAGGAAGTGCCTTCGAACTCGACGTGGACGAAAACTTCGCCGACGGCGTCGGCGCCGCGCGTGATCGAACGCACGGTATAATCAATCAGGGCGCCCTGCAACCCCGTGATCTTGTCGATCGCCTGGAAGACGGCGTTGACCGGGCCGTCGCCCGCGGCGGTCTGCGTCTGGGCTTCGTCGCTGCTGGTGTCGCCGAGCGTGACGAGCGCCGTGGCCATCGCCGCGGTGCCGGCAGTCGCCTGCACCGCGCGCAGTTTGTAGCGTTCGGGAATCTGCGCGAAGCCGTCCTGCAGGATCGCGAGCAGGTCTTCTTCGAAAATCTCTTTCTTCTGATCGGCCAGCTTGGTGAAGAGCTTGTAGGCTTTGTCCAGTTCCGGCCGCGAGAGCTGATAGCCCATCTCTTCGTACTTCTTGTTCAGCGCGTGACGGCCCGAATGTTTGCCGAGCACGATGCTGTTGGTCTTCACGCCCACCGACTCCGGGGTCATGATCTCGTAGGTGATCCGGTTTTTCAGCACACCGTGTTGATGAATGCCCGCTTCGTGGGCGAAGGCGTTCTTGCCGACGACGGCTTTGTTCGGCTGCACCATCACGCCGGTGATGTTCGAGAGCGTCTGGCTCGAACGGAAAATCTCTTCGGTGGTGATGCCGTTTTCAAACGGGATCAAATCTTTGCGCACGCGCAGCGCCATCACGATCTCTTCGAGCGAGGCGTTGCCCGCGCGCTCGCCGATGCCGTTGATCGTGCACTCGACCTGGCGCGCGCCGGCGGCGACCGCGGCCAGGGAATTGGCGACCGCCAATCCCAGGTCGTTGTGGCAATGGACGCTGATGACGGCTTGGTCAATGTTGCGGACGCGTGTTTTGAGCGTCTGAATGATGTGCGTGTATTCGGAAGGGATCGTGTAGCCCACGGTGTCCGGAATGTTGACGACCGTCGCGCCTTCGTCAATCACGGCTTCGATGACCTCGCAAAGGTAGTCGAGGTCGGAACGCGTGGCGTCTTCGGCGGAAAACTCGACATCGTCCGTAAAACGCCTGGCCATGCGCACGGCTTCCCGCGACATCGCCAGCACTTCCTCGCGCGTCTTTTGCAGTTTGTATTGCAGGTGAATGTCGGAGGTCGCGACGAAGGTGTGGATGCGCGGGCGCGCGGCGTCGGCCAGCGCCTCCCAGGCGCGTTCGATGTCTTCGCGCGTCGTGCGACACAAGGAGGCGATGATCGGGCGACGGCAGGTGCGCGCGACCTCGCGTATCGCCGCGAAATCGTCGTCGGAGGCGATGGCGAATCCGGCTTCGATCACATCCACGCCGAGCGCGTCGAGCTGCCGGGCCATCCGCAGTTTCTCTTCCAGGTTCATGCTGCAACCGGGCGACTGCTCCCCGTCCCGCAGCGTTGTGTCGAAAATGGCAACTCGTTCGCTCATTCGTGAAAGCTCCTTCCCTCGCGAAAATGGAGGCCTGGTTGAAAATTGAAAAATTAATTACCGGGTCAACGTAAATTCTCTGTTTGAATGGACTGCGGATTGTGGTAAGTAGTTGGCGCTCGCCCCGCATCCCCTGTATCTTATTCAAGTACCCCTGCCTTGCAAAGTTTATAATTTTTACTAAACTATAAGCGCCGTTTATATCCTCTCGTTGCCCAGATGAGGGCTTATGAACAAAATCAAGAGATGGTGGACGGGCGTCAGCGGCCGGCTGGTTGATGACGCTTCGGTCCGGGAAGATGTAACCGCGCGTGAACTCTGCCGGATGATGAAACGATGCCCCGTTTGCGCCGGAGATTTCGACGAACACGCGTACGCGCACTTCGCGGTGACGGTGCTGGCCGACCAGCAGAAACACCGCGCGATGAACTTCATCGATGCTTGCGAAGAACATCGCTGGGAAGAGGCGCGCCGCTATCAGGAATTCGAAACGGATCGCGATGCGCTGGTGGCGTACGCGGTGCGCTGTAACACGGGGCGATTGACATTGCTGCTCGAACGAAGCCCGTTCGAGGTCTATGAATCAGACCGCCTGATCGCCTGCAACGTTCTGGACGAGACGAGCGGATACAGACTCGAACGGCTCGTCGCCCGGAGCGATTGGAAACGATTGAATGGACCTGGCGCAATTAGAGATATTCCTGTCTATAGCTGAAGAGAAGAGCTTTTCGCGGGCGGCGGAGAAGATGCTCCGCACGCAGCCCGCCCTGAGCATCGCCATCAAACGGCTCGAGGAAGAATTGGGCGAAACGCTCTTTGACCGCAGCAGTAAATCGGGAACGCTGACCGAAGCCGGCAAGATCCTGCACTCCTACGCCCAGCAGATGATCAATCTGCGGGATGAGGCGAAAGAATCCATCGGCGAATTGCGCGGCATGTACCGCGGACGCCTGAGCATCGGCGCGAACGAAAGCACGTCGCTCTACCTGCTGCCCGAACTCCTGCTGGAGTATCGAAAGAAATACCCGCGCATCAAGATCGAGGTCTTCCGCAACGTCTCCGAAAAGATTCCGGCTGAAGTCCTCGAACGCAGCCTCGATTTCGGCTTCCTCTCCTACGACCCGATGCATCCGCAGTTGCAGTCGCTCGCGGTCCATCGCGACGAGTTGACGCTGGTCGTGCCGCCCAAACATGCCCTGGCCAAACGCAAGCAGGTGACGGTCAAAGACCTGGGCGGTGAGCAGTTCGTCGCCCACAACGTCAAGACGCCTTCGCGCACCCGCATCTTCGAGCTCTTCGCCGAGCACCACACGCCGCTCAACATTTGCATTGAACTAGCCACGCTCGAAACCATCAAGGAATTCGTCCGCCTCAACGCCGGCATCGCCATCCTGCCGCGACTCGCCGTCCAGGAAGAGATCAAGACGGGAAAGTTGGTCGAGGTAGTAGTCAAAGGAATGAAGATCGAAAAGATTCTGCGGTTGGTCTATCGGCGGGAAGCGTCGCTCTCGCACGCGGCGCGGTCGTTTCTAGAGATTGTGAAGAACTCGCGCAAAGTCAACTGAAGACTGACCAAATGATGAACAAGCATCAGAATTCTCCTCAGAAAATCTGCCTGCGGAACACGCGGATGACGCGAATGATCTGACAGATATCAGCGTCATTCGCATGATCCGCGGGAAAAATTTCATCGTTTCACGGCATCGCATTGCGACATGAACGAACTTCTAATTAGACAGCTTTCCATTCAGAGTTACATCTTGATCGGTTCTTAGAGTGTGCGGTTTGGCGCGCCCTGGTTGGTTCGCGCGCCGACGAACCTCGTCATCCTGAGGAGAACGTGTCGCTTCGGCGTCCCCTCGTGACCGTGCCTCACGGCTTAGCGGCGGCCTTTCTGAAGCGTTCGGTCAGCTCGCTCACGTGGTCGAATCCCGTGAGCTTCCGCGCCAGCGTATTCTGATCGGCTGTGAGGCGCTGGCCGCTCTTTTTTCGCTGCGAGAGCAGCTCGGCCAGATCGTACATCGGCAGCGTGCGCGATCCGCCGGACGACACCACCTCTCGGTCGACGGCAAAGCCGATCGCGGGAATTGGCTTGTTCTTCACGAAATCGGTGTTGAAGAAGACGAAGTTCTTGAACTCGCTCATCGCTTCGCCCAGCTTGTAGAGATCGAGGGCGAGGGTCGTCGCGGCGTTCCAATCGTCGGCGGACGCCTGGTTCCCCGATTTGAGCCCCTTCAGCCGCCCGGCGAGAGCGATCGAGTTGGCGTCGAACAGCGCGATGCCCTTGAAATAGTCGCCGGCGATTGCCGCATTGTTAGAGATGCCCCAGCCCTGCGAATCGAGGAACGTCTTCCAGATGGCTTTCTTGAAATCGGCATCGGAACGATTCGTCTTCACGGACAGCTGCGGCAGCACGGCCAGAAACAACATGTGGGACACGTCGTACACCGTCGTAAACGCGAGGCCGCCCCATTGGAACGCTGCGGCCACTTTCTCGTCGTCGGTCGGCGTGCCCTGCGGCTTGATGTCTCCGGGCGGATAGACTTTCGCGTTGTTGACCAGGAACGCCGCATTGTCGAAGAAGACGATCAGGCACATGTGGTTGAGGAACGTCAGGAACCGGAATTCCAGCGTCAGGTTGGGCGTTCCGGCCACGGCGCGAAACAGGTCGTAGGCGGCCTGCACGGCGTAGACGCCGCAGTCGTGGAGCTTCCGGTTGGTCAGATCGGTCGGCCACTTGCTGTCCACATATGGCGTGCCGCTGTCGCGCAGGTTGAAATACGAGTGCCTGGTGAAGAGAGCCAGATATCTCTGGAGGTAGGCGATCAGCACCCGGACCGCGCTGCGGTTACCGTTCTTGGCGAGCTCTTTGAACAGGACGGACCACACCTTGACTCGAACCTCCGTATTCTGAAGGTTCAGGTTCTTCCCTTTCTTCAGCGACGTCGCGAACGCTTTGCGGACCTCCTCGTGGCGCAGGAGGTCCGTAACGAGCTCTCGCTGGCCCGCCAGCGTTTCCGCGACGCTGAACACGCCCTCCTCCTCCTCGCGGATCTCGCGAACCGCGGCGCGCTGCGATGCGTCGGTCGAGCGCCTCCACAGCGGCAACTGTTCGAGGTTTCCCTTCCGATCGGTCTGCGCAAATCGGAGAGGGAACCCGACCAGCGCACGATAACCTTCCGAATGGGGAACGATGGAAGTGGCTTCGATCTCGAGGGTCTTCCCGAGTCCAGTCAACGAGCCCTCGACGATGACGCGGCGGGCAATTCCAATCGTTCCACGCGCTCGCACGTCGCGCTCGGCGCCGATCGCGATCGGCGACTTTGTCATCTCGTCCGTCAGCTTCGTCCCCGAGGAGTTGATCAGCCCGAACACCTTCACGTTCATGCCGGCGAGCGCGACCTCCTTGGCGCGCACGTCGGCAACACTCAACGCCGCGCGGTTCGCCTGGTTGTCCGGATTGGGACGTCCAACGTATGCGAAAAGCGTTTCCTTGACGCGATTGACGCCCTCGACGATGTCTTGATAGGCAAAGCGGCCGGTCTTGTTCTGCTTCTCGAAGAAACTCAGCAGGACCCGCGTTTCCTGGCGTCTAAGCGAGTAGCGCGTCGCCATGTCGTTGACGGTCAGGTGGCGTGCGCTGAGCAACCGATCGGCCTCCTCGTTCTTGCCGGCGAGAACCGCGGCGCGCAGCGCATCGTCGAATATCCCTAAGACCTCGTCCGCGATCACCTTCACTGGCCGCAACGCGGCTTCATACCATCCGTCGACGTCTGATTGGCGGGTCTGATCGTTTTCCCATCGCAGCTTGATCTCCAACTGCGCGAGCAGGAAGACCACGCCGAGCAGATGGTCGGTGGAGGTGCTCACCCGCGCGTCTTGGGTCGAGCTCCCGCGGATTCGTTGCAGGTCGCTCTTGACGGCGTCCTTTGCGGCCTGGCGCGGGTTGGATTTCATCGTGATCGTGAAAGGATCGATAGCCATCTTCCTGAGATAGGGAAGGTTGATCATGTTGGATATCTTCGGGAGAAATCCGTGGTTGTCCTTGAACGTCGCGGGATTGATCAACGGGCTTCCGACGATCCAATCCTCGATCGTCTGCCGATAGAGGTCTTCGATCGGCTTGATCGAGTTGGGACTCGGCGCGTCACCTCTGTTTTTCGGCTGACGTGCCTCCTCCACGGCTTCGATGTAGACATCGTCGCAAAACAACTTGAAGGCGATCAGGGCCGACAGATACGCGGCCAAGAGGGAGGCGCGGCTATTCTGATCCTGGGCCCAGAAGACCGAGATCAGCTTGCCCAGGAACGCCTGACACGCTTTCTGCATTCGCATCAGGCGATCGACTCGCAGGCCCCCGTCGACGCCGCCAAGGCCCGACCGCAAGGAGGCGATTTGCTGCTCCACGCGGCTCATCCATCGAATGAGTTCATGATCTTTGTCCCGGACTTGGGATGCGTTGCTCATGGGGGCGGGCGCTGAGAATAGAGAATAGCTCGGGCTAGACGCCGCTTCATCAATTAGGCCAAGGTGTTCGTAGGCATCCGCAGTCTCTTCTTCCTCGACGCTTATCTCTTCGACTTCGATCTCATCATGCGCAAACTCTTCTTCGAACTCTTCATTCACTTCCGTTCGGTATTCGTAGGCATCCTCATCTTCGGTACCCCACAATCGCTCGTTTTCGGACGTCCACTGGCCCGGGTCAGCCTCCTGCGTAAAAGCAACGGGATCGGTTTCGCCACTGTGTATCGAAACCCTTTCGAATGGACTCTCCTCCGCAAGCCTCGTGACCCTGGGGGCTAATTCTTGTCGAGGTTCAGCGGCGAGAATCTCTTGATCGAGGAACGGTGATTCAAGACTGTTCGGTAATTGATTCATCTAGACACCAATGTCAAAACCAGTTTGCTCGGGAGGATAGGCAACATGAACGACATCCGGCGGCGGTGAGCGTATTCGAAGCTGTCGTCGCCATTGCGAACGGATCATTGGTCACGGGGGGTGCATCAGTTTGATGGGGACTGCTACTGCCGTAGTAGTCGGCATAGGCGCCAGGGGACCTTCAACCACCCGACGCCCAGAGGTCGTGGCGAGCTGAACCAAACCTGGCCGAATTCGGGAAGCTCGACTTGCTTACGTAGCGCGTGTGGTACCGTTCACTACACGTTCCACCAGCCTGACTTTTTGAGGCCCGTGTCTTTCTTGACCACCGGGTCCGACTGGTGGGGGAACTCGTGCAGGTGGTGACTCCCGTTTGGTATGTTCTCGCCATCTGCCTTGCAAACGCGGCGGGGGTGAATGCCGTAGCGAGCCCCGACCGGCATCTGCTTGCCACCAAGCGCGTTGAGCTTCAGTGTGATCAGGTCGTACAGGGCTTGCACGTCGAAGCCGTAAGGGTCTCCGTGGTAATTGTGCGGCTTGTCGCGAGCCTTGCCTAAGAAGGAATCCTTCTTGGCGCTGCGGATCTCCGCCGCCGAGTACTCCCGCCAGATAACTGACTGGCCGAGGTTACGATCCATTTCCTTATGCACCGTAATTGTGAGCAGGTGCCCCGCCCGAACCGAAGCGAAGATATACAGATCCGCCAAGACGTCGAAAGCAGTCTTGGTCCACTTGTAGTAGGTGACACCCTTCACGCCGTTCTTCTTCGCCGGCTTGTAGCCGATCGACGCATATAGGTCGGCGTTAGACGGTTCGCCGTGCGAACCGCCGGCTGTGTCGCGCAAGAAAGACTCGACGTCGGGGACAGTCTCGATGTTGATTGTGCGTCCATTCGCAATTTCACGCCCCCTCTTACTGAGGAACTCGTAGACAGTGCCCTGCCTGTTTTTGGTGAAGTCATGCGTGGCCGTGTAGTAGCTAGCGCGGTTAAGGAAACCATGCACGGCGCCTCGCTTCGTTTTGGGCTGACTGGCCTTAAAGCGCTTGTCCGTAAGCGACGCCTTCGCGCCGACGTCGTGAATGACGAACCAGGCCTTGATGATGTCGCTGGTCTTGAGGTCCGCGTCGGGTTCGTTCGCCGCCTCCTTAAGCGCAGGGTGCTCTTCGAGCCACTTTGCAATGAACTCGCGGCGGTTTCTTCCTTTCAAGAACACGTCGAATTTCGTTCCGTCCATCTCGACGGTTGGGTCTCGCTTGGGGTCATCGAAACGCCCTGGAATCTCAAGCATCTGCTTCAGATGGTTCGGGATGGGGAGGCTGACCACATGGCCATGCACGATGCTCATGCGCTCGACCTTGTTCCCTTTGCCGTCCTCGAGCGCGAACCCGATCTCCACCGCGTTCCCCTCTTCGAGAATATCCTGGCGGGGGATCCAGAGAGGGAAAGCGTTCTTCCCCAGCTTGAGGATGAAGTCAGCGCTGCGAGTGGCCTTATAACCCTTTTCCAGAGTGGGGTTGGCCCACTTGGCCTTGGTCGCGGACACGCGAGGAATGCCCGGTTTGCTGGGATTCTTGACAAATTCGGGGTTTGGCGCCAGGTCCAGGCTGAACTCAGCAATTTGAACATTCTGGGCCGTGGCGGCATCCGTGCGCCCGGCCTCGCCGATGTCGCACTCATAGAGCTTGAGGCGGGCGCCGCTGATCTTGGTGTTCTCGGCCCTACCCCATCGGTGGATGGTCAGCGCCACCTCTGCCGGCGTACGGCCGGTCATGGCTTTTTGGATTAGGATCTGAGCGGCGTGAGCCACGTCGAGCGGCGCTTCAGAAGCGGCTTCTTCGGACAGCTCGCCGTCCAACTCGATTTCGCCGTAGTCCTCTTTCTCGGAGTCATCAAGATGGTTCTCAAACTCGCCGTATTCCTCTTCCTGGCGTTCGCCTGGGTGGGCAAGAGAGGCCTCGGTATCCTCCGCTGCCTCCTCTTCTCCTTCAGCCTCTTCCAGTTGCGGCGCGCGTTCATGGCTCCAAACGTATTCCTCTTTGGCCGCTGTGTCTTCAGGCCAGAATTGGCCTTCATCCGCCTCAAACAATTCCGGTGGATGCTCTTCCAGTGCCTGGCCGAAGGCACTGGAAGAGCGCGCTTCGTCGGGGCATTGGACTAAGTCTTCAGGCTCTTCCCGTGCCCATTCATAGGATGACTCAGCCAACTCGGTCTCTTGTTGAAGAGCTTGATTGCCACCGAAGTCGGGCGTGGCGTCTGTAACGCCGAAGTCTTTGGCGAGATCCCAGAATTCGCCATGAACGCGTCCGTTCCCGTTGACGAACCACAGCTTGCGGATGCGCACCTTGTCGCGCCATTTCTCGCCCGAAACGTCGGCGATCATGTTGGCAATCACTTCCAGCTTATCAAGCTCGGTAAGCTCGACACGTCCGACGTCGGCCTTCTTTTTCTCGATCATGGCGCGCAGCCGCTTGCGACGCTGCCCCTTAAACTTCTTGGCATTCAGCCACGCGCCGCCGTGCGACGAGACGAGATCGAACATGAATGCAAACGCCCGTTCAGTTTTCAAGCCGAAGTATTCGCACCAGTAGCGGGCGCGTTCAGCGGCCTTGCGGACCGCCTTCACTTGGATGCGTCGGAATTCGGGGTTGGTCTCAAGCCGCCGGAAATAGGTGCGCCACGGTTCGCGGATCTTATTGTTCGCGTCGTTTAGAACGTTGCGCGCAAATTCCATCTGGCGATCGACGTCGCGGACCTGCAGCTTCGGGTTCTTTGGGTCAGGCTTGGTGGCCAACACAATCTCCCGGAAGCGATCGGTGTCAGGCCCAAAGACCTCGGCAAAGGCTGCTGGGTGGTCGCGGAGAAACTCTTTGAGCAGTGTGACCAGGCTGCCGGCTTTCCAAGCGAAATTCATCAGCCCGAACGAGACACCCTGTCCGTCGAAGTTGCCTGTCAGACCGCCGAAGCTGCCGGCGCGGCCGGTCTCGAAGGTGCTGGTGATGCGTACCGCCTTTAGCTCGGAGGGCGAAAGCACATCGAGCGGCGATCCGCCCTCGAATTCGAATGAAGACAGCTCGTTGGCGGCGTAATCGTCCTCGTCTTGACGTTCCTCATCGATAGTCGAGATGCCCTCTTCAAAGGCACGCCGGAACGGGCTCTCTGCCTCCAAGACTCCCAAATGCGCTTCGCACTCGGCCTCGGAATCCCTGGCGAACAGTTCTTCCCAAAAGAAGGGGGACTCAAGACTTCCCTGCGGTTGGGAGCGTAAAGCCCGATCATTTTCTTCTCGTGAAGTCATGATGGATCACCTCTTGTCGTTCATCCCTCGTCAGTCAGGGCTTGTAGTTGTCCATAGTTTTTTGAATGACGGCTGCTACCCGCCGAACGCCGTCATCCGGAGCGTCCCATAGTACGTTTTGCCAGACAGTTACGAACTTACGACCGGACGGCGGATGCTGTAGGATCGCGGCTTCGGAGAGGACGCATCCATGATCCGCGATGCGGCATGATCCCTTCCCCCCTTGGGGTGCTTTCTTCAGTTCTCCGACGCCGATCTTGCTATGCAGGACTTTGAACGGTAGTCCGACGCGCTTCAACAGAGAAGGAGCCTCCGAGTCGTCCACCGCGTCACTCAGCAGCGAGAGCATGTCTGCATTACGGCGGAAATCGCCTACCCGATGGCTGGGAGCGTCGTCTTTCACCAGCATATGGTCGTGTAGTAGAACAAACAGCCTGGCCATATCAATGCAGGTGGTGACCTGCTTCACCTTCTTATCATTCTTGCTTGGAATGAGCACCACGGGCCATTTGTGGTAATCCCCAGCCAGCCAGATGCCATTCTTCGTCCCCGCATCGAAGAATCCCGCCTTCTGCAGCAAGCCGTTGATCCAGCTATAACCAAGCGCCCGGATGCAGAACTGGGCCGACTCGTTGTGGCTGCCCACGATCATTGTGCGCAAGTGGCCAGCGAAGTTGTCGGCCCCGGCGTCTTTGAAGTCGAGCACCCAGCGACCGCCGTTCTTGGTGGCTTTGAAGATGTCCTCATATTTCGGAATCCGCATCGCCCGGGTGACGCCCGGAGCCGCGCTGATGAGGGGGACGGCACGGTCGATCTGGGGATCGAAGGTGGCTCTGATATATTCGAAGAGTTGGTGTTTTTGCTTCTCGTCAATGGTGGCAGCGTGAGGCGTGGCGGCAAGATTATTGACGGCCACGTGCAATTGATAGGCCGCATACATGGCGGCGACCTTGAGCAGGCTGCCGGAGTAGTGCATTTCGACCCCGTTCTGTCCCACGGTTGGACGCGAACCGCCTCCGTTCAAGGCAACGATGACAATCGGGATGTCATCCACAGCGGGAAGACCAGTGAACCGGGGGTCGGTTTTGGTACTGTCCCGGGCTGACTTGAAGGCTTCCCACAGTTTGTCGCCGAACTTCAAGAAGTCGCGGAGTCGTCCGGAGGGAAAGGGAGACATCTTCGCTGTCGTGGGCGTGTCATGTTCGAAGCTTACATCCTCGAGATCCCGCGAGGACCCGTCGTCGGTTTCGCCGACATCGGCATCGCCGAAAAAGCCCCCCTTACTCTCCGCTTCCAAGTATTCGCCCTGAGGGTCCGGCTCGGGATTTGTTTCGCCAATCCAGTCTTCGGCTTCGGTGTCCGGAGAGGCCAGGACAAACTCGAGTTCGTCTTGGCTGAGGTCGCGGACTTCGAGTTCAGTTTGCTCGTGGTCCACATTTACCCACTGCATGAGTTGGTTTTGCGTTTCCTGGCTCAAATAGCAACCCAAATTCAACCCCGAGTCCTTGGAGAAAACCGAGGAGACAATGCCCACAAGCAATCTGCGCTTTCCCGCTTCGATCCAGATCGGCGCGCCCGGTGCGTCCAGCTTCGAACTGGCTTTGTGAAGGATTTGTCCGCGTTGGA
>Ga0247727_10017713_pt1 | contig 11301 bp, 4 predicted proteins | sample WisWelCaveWW1625_FD_202498 | JGI IMG/M metagenome (GOLD analysis project Ga0247727, IMG submission 202498) | Biofilm microbial communities from Wishing Well Cave, Virginia, United States - WW16-25 | ecosystem: Environmental > Aquatic > Deep subsurface > Groundwater > Cave microbial mat | place...
ATGCGAAGCGTTGAACTCTCAGCGAACTTAAGTGATGCTCGCGCGGATTCATCTATCCTCAAAGTTGTCTCCGACTTTGGAAAAAATACTTCCGCGAGCCTTAATTTGGAAGACACTATATATGCCATTTTGTTAAACGTTTCCCATCTTGTTCCTGCTGATCTGCTGGAAGTAAAGATTTGGGATCCGTCCCAACAGGTTCTTACCCCCTACATGCTGGAATCATCCGGCACATCCCGGATTATGCGCGCCACACACTCTCAATTTGGTGAGTTAACAAGCGCGCTAATTGCCCGCCACAAGTCAATACTTATCCCGGATACCCGGGTTTCCGATTCTTCTCTGCCTGAGTTGAATGGCAATTCACCTGTTCAATCCTACGTGGGCCTGCTTCTCCTTGCAGATAATCAACTCGTTGGCACTATAGAGATCGGTCATCTTTCTGCTGGCGCCCTGGGTAAAAACGACTATGACCTGGTTCAACTCATCTCCACCCAGTCGGCGTATGCCATACGTAATTCAAATTTGTATGCCAGCGAAAAAAGCCACTCCGCGGAATTAAGCGGGCTTGCAAATCTCGCTCAAGCCTTTGGCGCCGCGCAGGACTACGCAAACCTGATCAGCCGTCTGATTGAATCCATTGCGCCGCTTTTCTCGGTTGAAATCCTTGGTTTTTTACTCTACGACGAGAGCAAGCGAACATTGGAGGGACAGTTCCCGTTTCAGGGGTTGCCAAAACATATTGTTGAAATTTATCGTACGACCATCCAGCCTGAAAGTGCGGCTGAAAAATTATTACTTGAACAAGACCTGCTGGTCACACGCGATGCTGCGACAGACCCGGCATGGCGCGTGCTTGGTTTGCAAAATCTGGCACAGGCGGCAAGCCTGCGCGAGTCTGTGCTGGTGCCGCTTATTTCAGGAAAACGATTCGTTGGTTACCTCCAGTTTTCGAACCATCGTCAATTGGCGGTCGAATTTTCTGAAACTGAATTGCGATTGACCAAAACGGTTGCCGACCAGGCTGCGGGTATTATAGAGAATTCCTTTGTTGTCGAAAAGACCCGCCAACGCGCCGAGCGTTCGGATGCATTGCGACGGCTGGCAACTCTCGCCGCATCCTCTGCCACCCTTGATGAGATCCTGGGCTTCTCCTTGCAGGAACTGGCTCAACTCTTTCAAAGTGACCTGGCGGCAATCTTCCTGCTTGATGAACAAGTGGGGGAATTGCGGTTACATCGCGAATCAGTGGTTGGCGCATCTGTTGATTCTGCTGCTCCTCTCACGCGTCTGCATGTGGATGAACCTCAATATCGGTACACAGTATCCGGGAGTCGAAAGCCGTATCTGTCCGGCCGTTTGAGTTCGGACCGGCGCATCCTGCCCGTTTATCGCCCGCTGGTCACAGCTCTTCAAGTCGAATCTGCCATGGTTGTCCCACTTTTGATCCGTGATCACAGCCTCGGTGAATTGATGTTGGGAAGCCGTAAAGCCGAATTCTTCAGCAATTATGATTTGCAGATCGTCTCTACGGCGGCAGGTCAATTGGCTTCAGCCATCGAGGATGCTAGGCGCTCCACACAAACAGATGAAAGCCTGCGCCGGCGTGTCGAGCAGTTGACTTCCCTTGTTCGCGTCAGCCGCGAGCTGAATTCGATGGTTGACCAGAAATCTCTGCTGGAAGTGGTACGCGATGAAAGCCTGCGGGCGACACACGCGGAGTGTGGCGCCATTTTGCTCTTCGATATGAACGCTTCATCCAATCCGCCGCCTGTTACCCTTTCGTTGGGTTGTTCTCTTCCCGAGACCTTCTCACCACTCGATCTAAAAGTCATCGAGACAGGTAATCCACAATTGGTGGCTGATTACTCGGAAACCAGCGAACCCCCCGTTCATAATGGCGTGCGTTCTGCGATGGTTGTTCCCATCATCAGTCAGGGAAAAACTTTGGGATTGATTCACCTGCATTCCGATCAGGTCGGGTTCTTCGATCAAATTTCGCTTGAAATCGCAGAGACCCTTGCTTCCCATGCCGCGGTTGCGCTTGGGAACGTCCAACGCTATCAGGAACAACGCCAGCGTTCAGAACTGCTTCGCCGTCGTGCGGACACGCTCACAAAGTTAACTGATGTCAGCTATGGCTTAAATTTTGAGCATCCCATTGATCAGTCGCTTCGTGCCATTGCCAATAGTATTCGCGAAGCCACGCCTTTCCAGGCAGTGCTCGTAAGCATTTATGAACCGGAATCAGGGCAATTACGCCGTGTCACAGGAGTCGGTTTTTCACCTGAAACAATGGCTGAATTGATCGCGCGCAGGCAGCCTTTTTCCAGTGTTCAGCAAATGCTCAAGCCGCAATTCCGTATAAGTCGTTCCTACTTCATCCCGGTTGATGACGCTCCGATCATCCCCGCAGACGTGCATATGATTACATTAGAGCACCATGATAAAGCGGAAAAATCGCCCAACAGGTGGGATCCCGATGATATTCTCATCATTCCCCTGACTGATAGTCAGGGTGAGCCGCTTGGTTTGATAAGTTTCGACGCGCCACGCGATGGCTTGCGACCCGACCGCGCTACGATTGAAGCCCTCGAAATTTTTGCCGCCCAGGCATCTCTTGCCATTGCGAATCATACACGGTTGCTCGACTTGCGAACAAAAGTCGACTCGCTATCATCGGGCATGGAGAGGCAACAACGTCTGATCAGCCTCACACAGAACGATCTGCCCATTTTGCTCCGCAAGGACCTGGACCAGACCATTGCGATTCAGAATCTCGATCAAAGAGGGCAACGCGTGCGAGCAGGCCTTGCCATTACCGAATCAGTAAGCCGCCAGTTGGATGCATCCTCAGCATTACAAGCGTTGGGGCGTGAGACCCTCACGCAATTAAGCATGGCGGTTGCAATGGTGGCTGAGATGACAAGTGAGGGTCCGCGCTTAATGCACGTGTTGGGAAGCGTACCGCGCGCCACCAGCCCGGAGGCGCTGTTCGGTCAACGGAATCCGCTTCGGGCTTGCTTGCAGAGCGGCGAAGCAATCCTGATCCCAAACCTGGATGAAAACCTGGAATGGCGCGAGACGCCTCTTCTAAGTGCGTTTCGCGCGAAGTCGCTGGTCTGCCTGCCAATCAAGATTGACAAGCGGACAGTTGCCGCCATGCTGGCGGTAAGTCCTGAGCCGATGCCGGCGTTTACTGATGAAGATTTGCAGGTCTATCACCAGATCGCGCGGCAAACATCAGTTATTCTGCAAAACATCTCCCTGCTCAGTGAGACGCGCCGCCGATTGCAGGAAGTGAACCTTCTGCTTGATTTCAGCCGTCAACTACGAGGCCTGGATGCGGATCGTATTGTCAGCGCTCTGCTTGAGAGTGCGCGGCGCGCGTTGAATTCCGCCCACGCAGGCGTTGTATTGATATGGGATGAGCATGCGAGTCAGTTGTCGCCTCATGCGGTTTCGGGATATGCAGATAACGAAACCATGAAGCGTATCGTATATCACTCCGGCGAATCTTTGCCTGGCCAGGTGTTTGATAAGAAACGGCCCCTGCGAGTGGATGAGGTCCAGTTTACGCGGGACTACGTCTTCTCAACGGAGGGATTATTGCTCTATCGCCAGGCAACAGGCGGACGTTTGCCTGTTTCCAGTTTGCTGATCCCGATTCAATCGGGAGATCAATCTGTTGGCGTTTTGGTGTTGGATAATTTCAACACCCCCTCAGCGTTTACCCCGGAAGACGAAACCCTCGTTCTTTCGCTTTCACAACAGGTTGGCTTATCGCTTCAAAATGTTCGGTTGGTTCAAACCACGCAGGAGCGCGCTGCGCAGTTGGAAGCCCTTACCGATGCCGCCACCACTCTTACCGCAAGCCTGCAGAGCGACGATCTGGTTATATCACTGCTCGATCAACTTGAACCCGTGATTCCGTATGATACGGCCACTTTGTGGCTGCGCGAAAAGGATCGGCTTAATGTAGCTGCTGCGCGCGGTTTCCCGGATACAGAACGACGCCTTGGCCTTACGATTGCAGTGGAAGACAGTACTTTGTTCAAGGAGATGATCCGTACGGGTCAAGGAATTCTTGTGGGAGATGTGCGTCTTGATCCTCGTTTTCCTCAGTTGGAAGCCCCTCGTCTCTCGTGGCTTGGAATGCCTCTTATTTCCAAGAACGAAGTGATCGGTGTGCTGGCTCTCGAGAAATGGCAGTCATACTTCTATACCCGCGAAAGTATGCAGATTGGGACGACCTTCGCCAGTCAGGCGGCAGTGGCTTTGGAAAATGCCAGGTTGTTTGAAGACAGCGTGAGTCGCGCGGCTGAGTTGGATCAACGCTCCCAGCGTCTGGCGCTCCTCAACCGTTTCTCGTCCGCCCTGAGCGGCTTGCTTGAAGAAGACAAGATTTTGCAATTAACTGCCCAGGAATTGATGGATGCCTTGAACGCCCCGCTCGTATCTGTTGTTGTTTTTGAGCGTGGAAATGTTATGTGGAAACAAACTTTACCTCAAACAAAAACCAAACTCCCGCAGCGATTGCCGGATGCGCCGATCTTTCAGCGGTTGCAGGAGTCCCTGGGTGTGTTCATGACGGATGCGGTTGGTTCGGAACCGGACCTGGCGGGGTTAGGCGGATTTCTGGGAGAAGGGACAAGATCGCTTCTCGCGCTGCCCCTTGTAAGCAGTGCGAATCTGGACGCACTGATATTTATCCATCAAAAGGAATCGCTTCGATTCAGTGTTACTGAGGTAGAACTTGCCCGCACGCTTACGAACCAGGCGTCCATTGCCCTGGAAAACGCACGTTTGTATCAATCCACCCTATCTACTGCGGAACGGTTCTCCGTTCTTAATCAGGCAAGTTATCAGGTTGGAGCCAATCTTGATCCTGAGCAGGTCTATGTTGCCGTCCATCAAGCCGCGCAGCGCCTGATGCCGGTCGAATCTTTTGTGATCAGCCTTTTGGATGAAGCAACGGATGAGATTGAAGGCGTCTATCTCATGGATGGTAACGAGCGCGCTCCGATCACCCGAATCCCGCGTGACGCGGGGTTGAGCGGCCGCGTCATCACAACCGGCGAACCCTTGTTATTGCAAGGAGCAGATACTGTGGATGAGATGGGCGGTGTCATTTTCGGAAAGCCCGATACGCCACTTTCCATCCTGGCTGTTCCAATGACGCTCGGTGGTAAGACTGTTGGTATGTTATCAGCGCAGACCTATCAGATAAACGTATATTCTGAAGAAGATCTGCAGATCCTTGGCACTCTTGCCAATCAGGCCGCTGTTGCCATTCAAAATGGGCGTTTGTTCAATGAAACCCAGCGTCTTGTGCGGGAATTTGAAGTGCGTGTTATCGAACGTACGGCTCAATTGCAACGCGAACAGCAAAACACCGAAACGCTGCTTCGAATCCTCACGGAAGTTTCTTCAAGCCTCGATCTTGACCGCGCCTTGAATCGCACCCTGGCTCTGCTCAATGATGCGATCGGTGCCGAGCAGGGGACGATCATGTTGCTCAACGCGGAAGATAACCTTTTGCATTACCGCGCGGGATATGGCTACCTCTCCGATAAGGTTTCAGGAGAAGGCCGTAGCTTCAAACTCAAAATTGGCGAAGGGTTGGCAGGTTGGGTGGTGGAACGCCGTGAACCGGCGCTGATCAATGACCTTTTCGGTGATCCTCGCTGGGTTAAGACATCTGTATCCTCGCAGGAACATCGCAGCGCCATTGCAATGCCTTTACTGGTTGCAGAGGACGTGATTGGGGCGTTGCTGGTATTCCATCGCAAGCCGGATTATTTCAGCGCTGAGCTGTTGAATATGGTCAAAGCCATTGCAGGGCAGGTGGCGGTTGCGATCAACAATGCGCACTTGTATGAACTCATACGAGACCAGGCTGAACGTTTGGGCAGTATGCTCCGCCGCGAACAGGAGGATGCAAGCCGTTCGCAAGCTATTCTTGAGGCAGTGGCAGATGGCGTACTGGTGACGGGCCCGAATAATCGTATCTCCTTCATCAACAGTTCCGCGGAGAAGATCCTCAGCCTTGAATCGGGACGCGTCATCGGCCAATCGCTCGATGTATTTGGCGGTCTATTTGGTAAATCGGCAGGTTCCTGGATGCAAACCATTCGTGATTGGTCCGAGGCTCCCGCGGCTTACCAGCAGGGTGATACCTTCGCGGAACAAATAGACCTGGAGAATGGTCAAATCATATTGGTGCATCTTGCGCCTGTCATTTTGCAAAACGACTTCCTGGGCACCGTATCCATCTTCCGCGATATTACTCATGAGGTCGAAGTGGACAGGCTCAAGTCCGAATTTGTTGCGACAGTGAGTCATGAGCTTCGCACACCAATGACGTCCATTCGCGGGTATGTGGATGTGCTTCTAATGGGCGCGGCAGGCGCAATGAACGAAAACCAGACACACTTCCTGAACATTGTCAAAAACAACACGGAAAGACTCAGCATCCTTGTGAACGATCTACTGGATATTTCACGCATCGAATCCGGACGCGTTACGCTTTCACCCCAGGCAATTGATCTGCGCGAAGTCGCGGAGGACGTGATCGAAGATGTTTTGCGGCGTTCCCAGGAGGAGAATAAACCCATGGCGCTCTCTCTTGATGCGCCTAAAAAGCTGCCGCGTGTGTATGGTGATGTGGAGCGCGTTCGCCAGATTTTGGGCAACCTGGTGGATAACGCCTATCATTACACCCCCGAAAATGGGACGATCATTGTGCATATCCATCCATTGAACGGCGGAAGCGAAGTGCAAGTGGATGTGGAAGATAACGGCATGGGAATCTCGTTGGAAGACCAGGACCGTTTATTCGAGCGTTTCTATCGCGGTGAGCATCCGCTGGTATTGGCAACGCCGGGGACCGGACTAGGCCTTTCCATCGTCAAAGAGATTGTGGAGATGCACAGGGGCCGCATTTGGATGAAGAGCAGTGGAGTGCCGGGAAATGGCAGTACCTTCTCCTTCACACTGCCTGTATATGAAAAACAATGAGGAATTAATGGCAAAGATCTTAATTGCAGAAGACGAACGAGATATACGTGACCTGGTGGCTTTTACCTTAAGGTTTGCAGGGCATGAAGTTTTCGCGGCAGCGAATGGGGAGGAGGCAGTTGAATTGGCATCGAAGATGAACCCCGATCTCATCCTCATGGATGTTCGCATGCCGCGCATGACCGGATATGAAGCTTGTAAGGTAATGAAGGCAAACCCCAACCTGAAGGATATTCCCGTGGTGTTCCTCACAGCGAGAGGGCAGGAGTCTGAGATTCAGCAGGGGCTGGACGCGGGAGCCGAGGAGTATCTCCTTAAGCCTTTTGCCCCTGATCAATTGACAAATCGTGTGAAAGCCATTCTCGAGAAATTTGGAAAGTAAATTGAGCGCAATTCTCCTCGACGGCTCCATTGTGCATTATGAGGTGTTGGGACGCGGACGCCCCATCATCTTCCTGCACAGTTGGGTTGGCTCATGGCGATATTGGATCGCCTCCATGCAGGTCGCCTCAACATCCTATCGCGCCTACGCGTTGGATCTCTGGGGCTTCGGGGACACGGCTCACAGTGTATTGAATTATTCCCTTGAACAACAATCATCCCTCCTTGACCGCTTCTTGGTGGAGATGGGTATTGGCAAGATCGCTCTCGTCGGTCACGGGTTGGGCGCGCTTGTTGGTATGACCTTTGCAAGCCGTTTCCCACAGAGTGTGGATCGTATGATGGCTGTCAGTTGCCCGCTGGAATACGATTCGGTTAACGCTCGTTTGCGGACTGCCCCGCCGCTCGAACTTACCGAATGGCTGTCCGGCCGTACCCCTGAGGCGGTCACAGCCCTGGCAGACGCCTCCAAAGCGGATGCTCAGGCGATTACCGCTTCGATGGTCGGACTACAGGCGAACAACCTGTATAGCGGTTTCCGCGGTTTGAACATCCCATGCCTGCTTGTATATGGGGAAAAAGATCAGGCCATTACAATCCCAGGTGAAGATTATTCTCTTTCCTCGATGACACATCAGATCGCGCTGGAAGGTTCCGGGCATTTCCCGATGATCGATGAGACCGTCAGATTCAACCGCCTGCTCACCGATTTTCTCGCGCTTGATGCAGGCTTGAGCCCTCGCGAGTTGCAGATGAAAGAGGAATGGAAACGCCGCGTCCGCTAGGTTGACATCAATCCGCAAAAGTATTACGATAGTCACACAATTGAACGGGGTGTCCCGCGATGCAGGACTGAGAGGAGCGAGCCGCGCTCAACCCGCAATACCTGATCCAGATCATGCTGGCGGAGGGAATATAGATTTATTAACCGATCATCCTCCGCCGCGAGGATGGTTTTCTTTTCCCTCTCCTTATCTCGCGCTGAGCGGAGGGTTGAGTAGCCCGAGCGTTCTTCGAGGGTGTACCGAAACCCGCAGACGAAGCGCAGGTGAAACCAAAAGCCACCACTATGCAACGTATCATCATCTTCGCCAACGGCGAACTACCTGACCTTGATATGGCCCGCCTTCTTTTGCGCGCGAACGATTACATCATTTGCGCGGACGGAGGCACGCGTCATGCGCTTGCATTGGAACTGACACCCAATCTGGTGATCGGCGACATGGATTCCCTCGACAAGGAACAATGGCAAAAGCTGGAAAAGGCTGGTATTCCCATTGAACTCTTTCCGCGCGATAAAAATGAGACCGATCTTGAACTCGCGCTCAACCGCGCCATTGAACTTGAACCAAAAGAAATCCTCGTCATCGCCGCGCTTGGTGGACGACTCGATCAGACCCTCGGCAATATCGCCCTCCTCGATAACCCTCATCTCGTAACTCGTAACATCCGGCTGGACGATGGGGTGGAGGAAATATTCTTTTGCCGGGATCAGGTTGAAGTCTACGGGAGAAGCGGAGATATCGTCTCATTGATCCCGTGGGGCAATCCTGTTCAGGGTGTCCAAACAGAAGGTCTTAAGTGGCCGCTCCATCGTGAAACATTGTTTCCCGAAAAGACTCGCGGCATCAGCAACGAAATGATGAGCGAAACAGCCAACATCAAAGTCTTGTCCGGCAATCTCCTTGTCATCCACCGCCGCCAATCACAAATCGCTAATCGTAAATCGAAAAGGTTACCATGAAACGAATCACCCTACTTCTTTCCTCTTTCTTCTTTCTTCTCTCCTCCTGCGCGCCTCGATCCACGTCAGCGCCTGCCGAGCCTCAAACGCTCACCATCATGACCCACGATTCATTTGCAGTGAGTGAAGCGGTTGTGAAATCATTTGAGGGAGCCAATAATGCAAAAGTTGTTTTTTTGCAAAGCGGTGATGCGGGCGCGGTGTTGAACAAGGCTGTTCTCACCAGGGACGCACCGCTAGCAGATTTGCTCTTTGGCGTTGATAACACTTTTCTCTCCCGCGCGCTTGAAACCGATATTTTTGAGACCTATGCTTCGCCCGCTTTGCAGGGTATCTCCGCTGATTTCAAACTCGATGAATCGAATCGCGCCCTGCCGGTGGATTACGGTGACGTGTGTATCAATTATGACAGGGCTTATTTTTCTGAAAATAATTTGCCTGTGCCTCAAAGCCTCGAAGACCTTGCGAAACCCGAATACAAAGATTTACTCGTCGTTGAAAACCCAGCCACTTCATCAACAGGTCTTGCATTTTTGATCGCAACGGTCGCGCATTATGGCGACGCATTCACTGATTACTGGCGCGCGCTCAAAGAGAACGGCGTCGTTGTCGTGGATGGTTGGGAGACTGCTTACTTCACCAACTTCAGCGCTTCATCAGGAAGAGGACCTCAACCGCTGGTTGTCTCGTATGCGTCCTCGCCATCTGCCGAAATTTCTTCATCAGGCGAATCGCTGACGGCTTCCATTCTCGGACCCGATACCTGCTTCCGCCAGATTGAATTTGTCGGCATCCTCAAAGGGACTCAGCATCGCGCCCTCGCCGAAAAATTTGTAGACTTTATGTTAAGCAAACAGTTCCAGGAAGATATGCCACTGCAAATGTTTGTCTACCCTGTAAACTCAAATGCCGTGTTGCCAGATGCGTTCACCCAATACGCGCAGACTCCGTCCCAGCCCGCCTCATTGGCTCCAGAAGTTATCGCCTCCGAACGTGATGCATGGATTCAGGCTTGGACGGATGTAGTTCTCAAGTAATTCAATGAATCGAGCAATTAATCAAAGAGATATGGATCGCACGGAGGATCGGAAAATAAATCTCCCTGTCTCCGTGGTTCCGTGGTTAAAACGTTTATCGATTTGGCTTCTTCCTCTTTCCTTCCTTGCCATATCTTTCTTCCTTCCTCTTTCAAAGATTCTCGCGCTTACCTTCAATATCAACGCGCTTACGACTGAGAATCTCCAACTCGCTTATCGCGTTTTACTTTTTACTTTTTACCAGGCAATTCTCTCCACCCTCCTCACCCTTCTTCTCGGATTGCCATCCGCATACCTTTTTGCGCGTTATGACTTTCGCGGCAAGGCTCTCCTGCGCGCGTTGACCGCCGTTCCCTTCATGCTTCCCACCGTTGTCGTCGCGGCGGGATTCAACGCGCTGCTTGGTTCGCGTGGTTTACTTAATAATTTTATTCATCCTTCACGCGAGGTGTTCATCCTTCATCCTTTTATTGCCATCCTCCTTGCCCACGTTTTCTACAACACAACTATCATCATCCGCGTCGTTGGCAATGCCCTCTCCAGCCTCGACCCAAAACTGGAAGGCGCCGCGCGCTCCCTCGGGGCGGACTCGTTCCGCGTCTGGTGGAATATCACTTTGCCTTTGCTTCGTCCGTCACTGCTTGCCGCATCGCTGCTTGTGTTTCTCTTCGATTTCACATCGTTCGGCGTGATTCTTCTGCTAGGCGCATCGAAGTTCTCGACACTCGAAGTGGAAATTTACCTGCGTATCTTGAAACTCCCAGACCTGCCCCTCGCGGCGTTGCTTTCAGTCATTCAACTGATTTGTACGCTCATCTTCTCGATTCTCTACACGCGTCTTGCTTCACGCGTCATGACTCGAATCGCCCCACACTCTGCTGAATCAAACCTCCGAAAACCAGAGACCCTCAGAGAAAGAATCCTTGTCGCTTCCTTCGTCTTTCTACTTTCCTCTTTCTTCATCCTGCCCCTCTCTTCTCTTCCCATCCGCTCCCTCTTCCGTTTCGAGGCAGATCGCGGCCAACGCGGCGATATCCAATATGGTTTCACAACCGATTACTACACAGAACTCTTCGTCAATCGGCGCGGATCGGTGTTTTACGTCCCGCCGATTCAGGC
>Ga0247727_10017714_pt1 | contig 11301 bp, 12 predicted proteins | sample WisWelCaveWW1625_FD_202498 | JGI IMG/M metagenome (GOLD analysis project Ga0247727, IMG submission 202498) | Biofilm microbial communities from Wishing Well Cave, Virginia, United States - WW16-25 | ecosystem: Environmental > Aquatic > Deep subsurface > Groundwater > Cave microbial mat | place...
CTCGATCTCACTGCGGTAAAACTGTTCGTTGTAATCGTAGACCAGCCACTGGCTGCTCCCTGACTGGATCAAAGAAAAACCGTCTGTCCCGTCATAGCGGGGGACGCCCATATGCGTTGAACGCTGGATCGCCCCCAGTTCCAGGACCCAGCCCACACCCAAGGGGCCGTTGCCTGACCGTGAATTGTACTGGAGATTGACCGAAGGCTGGACCCCGCCCCGGCCGGGCGCCACCGCCACAGGCAGCCCCATACTCGCGCTGCCCGAATGCCCGTCCACATTCGCCGCGAAATCCACCACCGGCGGCAGGCTGCTGGCAAAGACAGACGGAAGTAACAGGTTTGTTAAAATAAGAAGACTTGAAACGGTGAGTTGGAACTTTTTCATCTTTCCCTCCTGATTGGATATTGAATTTTCAGGAGAGCGGTACTTTCAGCAGGGCTCAAACTGGCCCTGTTGAATTGGCTTGCCATTAATCATGGGTGACAATGGCCAAGCGAGTATTCCCTCACTGGATTAATCGCCAGTGAGGTTTCCCTGGGGGAAATAAGCAGTACAAAATGGGGACAACTGCTTCAAGGTTAACATCCCTTTTTCAAAAAGGCAAATTTTTTTTTGGCGCGGGCTGGTTTTTTGAAGATTTTTTCGTTGCTCATTTTTTATGTTGGTGACGTGTACAGACTGTGGGTCAAATGAAACAAATTATCGATTATTGCTACAATATACAGTAATCTTTTTCATAATCCCGGATTTTGCAAAGCAAAATCCGCCCGAAGGGCCGCCGGGCAGAACCTCGAAGAGGTTTTGCGCTTCAGGCGGGGTAATCCCAACATTTTGCATGCACCATTTTGTGCGTAATTCGTGTGTGCGTGCAAAATTTGGGATAATTTAGGTTTCGTTACACGTCCCCAAATTACCCGAATTACAACAACCATGCAAACCCCTGGGGCTTACGGCCACTCCAAGCCACTGCCCTGGCTGCCCCAGGACCTGTTCTTCAATCTTGACCTCGGGCGAATACGGCTGTGCAAAACGCGGCCACCACAGCCACCATGACCATGCCTCTAGTAGATTGAAAAACGATATTCATAATGCTGTCTCCCTATAATGAATGGTAAGTTTTTATTATTTGACTTTTAATCACGACATCCTAACCTTTTGCTTCTGGTGATCGTTAATCCTTTTACTAAAGACATTTCAACTTCCGAGGCTACTTCCTTTAATCCCTTTCTCGTCTTCGTATTTCGGAGTTGGGGGTATCAGACCAACGATATTTAAAACTCCAGACCTAAATGCCCTAGGACTTCTTTTCTTAATTGTCGCCATTCTGAATTATGGACATCGAGCGACAAGGCCTGATCGTAATCCGCCAATGCCTGTTGCCACTGACGCAATTCTTTATAAACATTCCCACGGTTGAAATACGCTACCGCATTAAAACGATCTCTCCCAATGGCTTGATCAAACTGTTGAAGGGCTTGATGGTATTGTTGCCGCATATAGTAAATCATGCCTTTATTATTAAAGGCTTGGGAATTCTCCGGATTCATGAAAATCACTTGATCAAAGTCCGACAAAGCCTTTTCATCATATCCTTGTTTTCCATAAATGACGCCGCGGTTATTATAAGCCTTTTCCGACTGTGGATCGAGATTTATAGCCCGGTCATAATCGTTCAACGCCATAAGATACTGCCCACGCTCGCTGTAACCCCTCCCCCGATTAACGTAAATCAGAGACTCTTTTGGATATTTTTCCAGAGCATCGCTCCAAAGCGTAATGCTGTCTTTCCAAACATGACAACGCAATAGACTTAAATCCGAAAAAATGACCGCCGCTATGACAATGGCCAATGCGCTCAATTCGGCCAAACCCTTTCTATACTGCCTTTCCTCAGGATTGCAATTAGAAGAAGGCAGTATCATACCCAAACGCTCTGGGTTACATTGTTCTAATTTCGCGAACCAGTTGCGTTTGGGTATACCCGGTCCTTTTACCTGATCTATTAGATCACTGTAACCCTGCCCCAGGATAAACAGAACCCCGATCATGGCTATATACATATAATGGTCAGACATAATAAAATCCGTCTTGGGAACCAGTTGGACATTCAAAAAGATATGGATAAGGAAAAAAGCCAAGCCGAAAAAACAATACCGGTGATGACGGAATGTTTTTAAAAGACCATACACTGAAATAATGATCATCAGGATGGAAAAATAAAAACCAATAGTCCGGATGTCACTGATATCCTGGGGATAGGGGTAAAAAGCAGATAACTTGACCGGGGCCACCGCCCTGCCCAAATATCTGCCCAATACGTATCCCGCGTAAAGCACTCTTTCCCAGACAGAATAATGCGCGATGTCTTCAATGTCTAACATCGCTTGTCTTAAAAGAGTCAAAGCCCAGAAACTCAAACTCAACAATAAGAACGGGACCTTTTCAAGAAAAACATTGAGACGCATCCTCCTTTTAAAAAAATAATCAATCAACAAGATCCCCGCTGGAAACATAACAGCCGCGGGTTTTGAAAATAATGAAAAAATATGTAATCCGAGCGCTGCCCTGTAAAACCATTTGTCTCGCGCTCCCGCGCGGACATAAAGGACATAAAATATTAATGCAGGGATATAAAAGAAAGAATAAAGCAAATCCCGGCGCGAAGAGATCCACACAACGGTTTCCACCTGGACAGGATGGATGCCAAAAAACATGGCGACAATGAAAGCGGCCGCCAGCCGGCTTGTCAGAAAATAAATAAAGAAAAAAACAAAAACTGTATTGAAAACATGGAGCCCTAAGTTATGAAGATGATAAACAACCGGATCCAATCCGTAAAAATGGTACTCAACCGCGAATGATAATATAGTCAAAGGGACATACTGTCTGCTTCTGTCCACAAAGCTGGAAAACATTTTCCGGATATTGTTAAGAGACAACTCTTTGACGGCCGGATTGCTGTAAAGGTAGGTCCCGTCATTCCAATTGGTGAATTCGTTATTTATAGATGGAAGATGTGTTGCCGCGGCAAGGCCTAAAATAAAAATAATCGAATAAATAATTTGACGAGGGGAATGTTTGATCAGATTCATGACACACTAATATCCGGTGAAACACTAAAAGAAGATAAAGGTGGCGACTTTAAAATAAATCAATAAAGAAACAACGTCCACGATGCTCGTGATGAATGGGCCGCTCATCAACGCCGGATCCAACTTTAATTTCTTGAAAATAATCGGCAGGAAAGAGCCCAGGGTCGTGGCCAAGATAACAGAACAGACCATGGCCAGGCCGACCGTAATTCCGATTTTTGGGTCTTTCCCTATTAAAATCCCGCCCAAAGAAGCGATCGTTGCCAAGATGGCGCCTACCAAAACTCCGATTGAAACTTCTTTGCGAAACACTCTAAAAATGTCGTTAATTTGAATATTGCCTGTGGCCAACCCCCTGATCACGACCGTGGATGATTGCGTCCCGGCGTTTCCGCCCGCACCCAAAATCAAAGGTATAAAAAAACTCAACGCGACAACATTTTGGATCTTCCCTGAATTGCTTTGAATCACATAACCGGTGAGAAATCCCACACAAACCAGGATCATCAGCCAAAACGTCCTCTGCCGCGCCAATTGAAAAGCGTTCGATTTCATGTAGTCAATATATTCCCCGGCCGCGCCGTACTTATAAATATCCTCGGTCGTTTCTTCAATCACAATATCAACCACGTCATCAACTGTCACGATCCCCACCAGACGGTTCCCTTCTTCAACGATTGGAATAGCCAGCAAATTATAATCGGAAAGTTTTTTGGCGACCTCCTCTTTATCATCGTTCACATTGGCGCTAACGACATTTTGATGCATCACCTCTTCTATCTTCTTATTAGAAGTCGCGACGATGAGTTCGCGCAATGTGATAAATCCCAAAAGCCTTCTTTCATTGTCTATCACGTAAACGTAATAAATCGTTTCGCGGTCAAAGGCCTGGAGTTTGAGCTTCTCAAACGCATCTTTAACGGTGATGTCGGGAGACAAAGAAGCGTAATCGGTGGTCAGAATGGACCCGGCCGTTCCCTCTTTGTATTTAATCAGCTTTTTTATATCGATACGCTCGGCCCTAGCCACTAAAGGAAGGATTTCCTCAATACGTTCTTGCGGAAGATATTTGACAAAGTCGGCCCGTTCATCCGATGACATTTCTTCAAGGATATCCGCCATCCACTCTTTTGAAAAACAGTCGAATATCTCTTTCTTACGTTCGTCATCGAATTCCTCAAAAAGTGTAATGCCCGAAGGAATTCCCAGGGCCCTGATACAAGCGGCAACCTCCTCCGCCTCCAGATCTTCACAAAGAGTAAAGATGTCCCGGGGATGCATATCATAAAATGCCTCTTTGATCTGCTGCGAGGCATCGGGCGAATCAAGGATCTCACGGATCTCAGGAGATATCAGAGAAATTCTTTTTGACATTAATAAAAACTCCTGGCTAACGGCTGGTGGTTACACCCCTACGGGCACAAAAAGATTTTATGGCACACCGGCTGCATATTGGAGAAACTGGCCGGCAAATATTTTGCCCCCAGGTCACCAAGAGGGCATTGTACTCAATCCAGTATTCCTTTGGCAACGTGTCTCTCAAAGCCATTTCCGTCTCTTCTGGGGATTGAGCGCGCACATAACCAAACCGGTTATTGATTCTGTGTACATGGGTGTCCACGCACATCGCGGGAATCCCGAAGCCTTCTGTCAGAACCAAATTAGCGGTCTTACGCCCGACCCCTTTGAGGGTTAACAGCGTGTCCAGATCACCTGGGACCTTACTTTCGAACTTTTCAATGAGATCGCGGCAAATCCCCTTGATTGTTTTGGTTTTTGTCCTGTAAAACCCAACCGGATAAATGGCTTTTTCGATCTGCTTGTCATCTAATTTAATCATCTTTTCTGGAGTATCGGCCAAGACAAAAAGCCGTTCGGAGGCCGGTAACGTTGTTTCGTCTTTCGTTCGCAAACTCATAATGCATGAAATCAAGACCAAAAACGGGCTTTTCCACCTTTTTCCAACCAATGTCACTGAAGGATCTGGTAAACCTCTGAGCTCTTTCTTTAAAATTTTGATGACCTGACCGATATTTTTATTAGTGATAGTCATGAGATCATTCGGGTTATCCTACCCATCTTCTTTTATGCTGCTTTGACTCAAAATCGCCCATTTTGGAATTCCGATGTCCGCCACCACGACCTTCCCTATATACGCAGGCCCGTCATTTTTCAAGAACCCTTTTTTAAGCAGACTAAAACACACCGTAACATCCGCCTTAACGCAGGCTCCATATATCTTTCCAGTTGAACCATCTAGACCGGAAGGGATATCGACAGCCACAACCTTTTTGGCATTTTTATTGATGATCTCAATGACTTTACGAATAGGATCCGGAACCTCACGGTTTAAACCCACTCCAAAAATGGCATCCACAACCACTCCGGCCTTTTTAATATCCCGAGTGATCGAGGTATCATTTGGGCCAAGTTCAACTACAGGATACTTAAACAATTTTAAAATTCGATAGTTAACCGCCGCGTCCTCTTTTAAACAGCTCCCTTTCCCTATAATAAAGACCTTGACATCCAAACCATCATTCATCAAATGCCTGGCTGCCACCAGGCCGTCACCGGCATTATTCCCTTGCCCGCAGACAATGCGCACACGATGATTCTTTCGTTTCTTTAAAAGTTTAAGAACTTCGCGAGCCACGGCCCGGCCGGCGTTTTCCATCAGAATAATTGAAGGAATTCCATACCGGTCTATCGCGATACGGTCCAACCGCTGAATCTGTTTAACGGTAACGGCTTTGGCTAACATATTTGTTGAATGAAGACTTGCGGTCCAGTATGATAACGGACAATGCGTCGATTAATCTATAAATTTTTCTTATCTTTTCTTCTATTAACTTCTATAACATCCTGCGTGACCACTCATGACTCCCTTGTAGTAAAGGGAGATTTTCATAACCTGTCCCGGGAAGACTTGCTGGAACATTTCTCAAAAGACAACTTGCGAAGTTATACCTTTGCTGGCAACGAAGAAAGCATGACGTTCAATGACGCGTCTGGTCACGACCACCGCGCGCTCACTTTTTATCTGAAAAATAACACGGTATCCCATTGGCAAATGGATGACCGCGAAGAAATGGCCAAACAATACTTAAACGAATTTGCCAGTGGAAATATCTTTCAGTCCTACCCAAAAATCGCGAACGCTTTGTTAAATGTCTTACAAAAAATGCCCTACGATGCTTACCTTCAAATCACGGAACGAAGCCGCCCTATTCTGTTTATTGATTACTACACAGGAGGCATTGCCAAGTATGCCGGGTCGCTAGAGTTTACCATGCGCGAAACCGATCCCCCAACGTTTATGAATGGATTCTGGATTATCCGCCTTGGGGACGGATTGAACGAAGCCAACGACATCAAATCAATTGAAGGTGTTATCGCCCATGAAATCGCCCATCGTGTCCTGGAAAATCTGAAAAATACCAACAGCCATCCCTGTGAGCGTGAAATAGATGCCAACGCGTTAGTCAAAGAATGGGGATTCAGTGAAGAATTCCAAAAAGCCTCCGATGAATTTGGGGCCAAAAACGAAACAGACAGCCCATGCCAAATATGGATTAAAGAACAAAACCAGAAGAAGGAAAGCCCGCTCCCCCAAAAAAGTGAAGCAATATCCCCGGACAATTAATCATGCTGATACCCCAATTCCTCCAGAATAGAGATGTCATCCCGCCATTTCTTTCTAACTTTAACCTGCAGATCAAGAAAAATCTTCGCGTCAAAAAGTTCCTGCAACTCATGCCTGGCGGAAGTCCCGATTTGCTTTAAAACGCTTCCCCCTTTACCGATCACAATCTCCTTCTGAGAGTCCCGCTCAACATAGATAAGCGCCTGAATAATAACGGCCTTGTTTCGTTTGGGTTCTATCGTTTCAATCACGACCCCTATTGAATGCGGGATCTCCTGACGCATGATCAGAAAAAGTTTTTCGCGGATCAAATCAGCCACCATTATCCTCTGAGGAACATCACTGATCGTATCAGCGGGATAGAGCGCTTCGCCTTCAGGCAGATATTCAAAAACAATATCTAATAATTTATTAATATTAACACCTTCCTGTCCCGATAGAGGCAGCAGTGTGAAAGATTCCATCTGTTCAACAGGCAGCCCCTTGATATCCTGCCAGAAAGAAATATAGTCAGGAATAGATTTTCCACTTTTAATATCCACTTTATTTAAGCCAAAAATAATGGGACAGCGGACCGAGGCCAATTTGCGGGCTATATTCTCCTCTTCTTCACCAATCTTGCGCGTTGTATCGACAAGATAAATAATGCAATCCACTTCATTAAATGTCGAAGTCGAAGATTCATTCATGTAAAGGTCCAACCTGTCCTTACCGATATGCAACCCGGGTGTATCAATAAAGACGATCTGTCCCCGTTCATCGTTATAAATCCCCCTGATCTGGTTTCGTGTCGTTTGAGGGATGGGAGAGACTATGGAAACTTTTTCATTAAGAACGCGGTTCAGGAGAGTGGACTTACCGACGTTGGGACGCCCGACAATGGAGACAACACCGCTACGAAAATTTTTGTTTAAATGTTGCTGACTCATCGCGCGGCCGCAAACTTAATGAGCTCACGCATCCGCCGATTGACCTGGTCCATGGCCAACTGCGCGGTTCTGGTCATGCCGAAACCCTCCACGTTAAAAGAAGCCATGGTGGTCGCATAAATAAGCCCTGTTTTTAAATTCTTCTCGTTTATTTTCCCGACTTTAGTCAAATATCCCATCAGCCCCCCGGCGAATGTGTCCCCCGCTCCAGTAGGATCAACGACATTCTCAACAGGATAAGCGGGAAACGAAAACATGAATTGATCGCAGTAAAAAAGGACACCATGTTCCCCCTTTTTAACAACAACAAATGCCGGACCCATCCGGCTTAACGCCTTCGCCGCTTTAATCAAATTATGTTCTCCGGAAAGATCACAGGCCTCTTTATCATTGGCGACAAAAAGGTTAACCCTCTTCATCAACTTCACTAAAGATTTCTTTTTATGCTTAATCCATAGATTCATGCTGTCCAGACCGATCAATTTCGGTTTGACCATTAATTGAAGGAGCTGGAGCTGAATATCAGGGTCAATATTGGCCAAAAAAATATTAGGGATATCGCGCTGATGGCTGACCACCTGGGGAGTGTAGTTTAATAAAACTCCCAGCTCCGTTGCCAATGTAACGGCATTATTGTAATTACCTTTATTGTATTCTCCGGCCCAATGAAAAGATTTTCCTTCGCGGGTGACCACAGAGGTCAGATCGATTCCTTTTTTCTTCAGAAAATTTAGATGCCTTTTTGGAAAATCGCTGCCGATAATTCCCACCAGATGCACTTTTGTAAAAAGATGCGCGCTCATGGAAAAATGGCTTGCCGACCCACCAAGAAGATCCTTACGAAACCCCTGATGGGTTTTGATATCATCTAACGCGATGGTTCCTAAAACGATCAGACTCACTCTTTCTCCTGTATCTTTAATCCCTCATTTTTCCGGCACCGGACTCAGTGTAATATCCACCGCCATGGCCTTCTCTTTCCAGAAATAAAATGATGTCTCATATTTTATATATTCATCATAATGAAACTCAACTCCCTCAGGGCAATTGTTTCGGTAGTTTTGAGGGGCGGACATACTTAGATCTAAATAACCCTGCTTGGATATTTCATTCTTAAAATTCTCTCCCAAAATATGACAAAATTGCCCACATGTATCCAACATGACTGATTCCTCATCATCATCAAAACCCTTAAACAACGCCTTTAATAATTGTCCCGCTACTTTTTCTTCAAGATACAGGACAAACGCTCCACACGCATCATGATCTTCTAAATGTTTTGGCGTCAAATAATAATTCACCACCGAGATATAACAAGGCCCATTGAAAATCTCCATGCCAAAAATCCGCATCCGGCTATCGTATTCAATAATATCTCTTGGCACAGACTGGGGAGATTGTGAAAACGTGAGGTTGCACATCTGCTGTATGGTTGATTCCACCACACGCATACATGTTGTCGCGATAATCTGAGGATCAAACGATGCTGATTTTTCCGCCATAAGTTTAAAAATTCAAAATTTTTAGAAAAAATTAACATAACATACGCAAATGATTTTTAATACTAACAATTATAATTAAACTATTCAATCATAAATTTTTATCCGTTAACAAATGGCTTTTATACTGCCTCTACTTAAGAATTGCAAATTAGAGGAAGGCAGTATAATACCCAAACTCTATGGATTATAGTATTTTGATTTTGCAAACATGCCGCGTTTAGGTATATTAAAAAACATGGCTCATAAACCACTTTAAGGAGGCGGGCAATGAAATCTTATCGAGAAGAACTTTGGTTCAACACAAAAAATCGTCGGGATTATATTAATATTACGCCACAGGTGCAAAAGGCCGCCGACAAAAGCGGGATCAAAGAAGGTCTCTGTCTGGTGTCTGCGATGCATATCACTGCTTCAGTCTACATAAACGATAACGAACAAGGTCTCATTCAAGATTATGACAAATGGCTAGAAACCTTGGCGCCCCATGAACCGGTATCACAGTATCGACACAATGAAACCGGTGAAGACAACGCGGATGCCCATTTAAAACGGCAGGTGATGGGCAGGGAGGTGGTTGTCGCCATTACTAACGGTCAATTGGATTTCGGCCCATGGGAACAAATATTCTACGGAGAGTTTGACGGTCAAAGAAAAAAACGGGTTTTAATCAAGATTATTGGCGATTAAAAAACCTGAAAAACAACCCTTTCCGGGCTTTCTTCATAAGAAGATTCAAGTCCGAATCAAGTATGGAAGAAAATCTAAGACCAATAAGGTAGTGCTCAGCCGGCATATCTTCGTTCTTTTGAAACCACACAATCTCACATGTCGTTCGAATTGGTTGCTCTTTAAAAGGTGTTTGGACGCTCACGCTTAAATAAATATTTTCCTTATTAATATATTTTATTGTTCCTTCGGTAAGACAGTCTGTTTCCAGACACAATCCCTCTTTACTAACATTCTTTGTATACGCTTTCTCAGCAGATATGCCTGGAAAAACATCTCCTTCCCGCGGAACAACTTCAAACTGAACAGGAAAGGCGTTATCCAAACGGATATACTTACGTTTTTCTTTTTCATGAGGCATTTCAGAAGACGATGGCATATTAAAACCCTTTCACAAAACGAATACGTTTAATGATCGAAAAATGTTAACTTTTTTCTTTCTTCTTCTGCTGTACTTTCAAAAAATATTCCTTAAAACGCCCATCATCACGCAGATTGGCCAGATCATTATCCTTTTCAAGATGGTCAAAGTCCTTATAACCAAACCTGATCGCTCTCTTAATATGGAGCAACGCCTTGTCCCGTTCATTCAGCAAAGAATAACTACAAGCCAGATTATATAAAACAACCGGGTCGTCCGGACATAATTTGGCTAGATTCTCATCCATCCGTAATCCATCTTCATAACGCCCTGTTTTTGTATACAGGTCTCCCAACAAAGCCAACGCATCGATAAAATTAGGATTTTTAGCAATAAGCCCCTCGTAAAACTTTATTTCAAAATCCATATCTTGCACTTCATTTTCTTTGTTCATAAAGCACCTACCTACCCAAATAACTCGCTATCCGCTTGACAGCTTCCTTAAGATTGTCGTAACTGGAGGCATAAGAAATACGCACATACCCCTCACAGGAAGGACCAAAAGCGACACCTGGAACCAAAGCCACTTTTTTTTCGGTCAACAAATTTTTGGCAAAATCCATTGATTTTTCCCCAACGTTTCTTATTGAAGGAAACACATAAAATGCCCCTTCTGGCATATGGCAATCCAGGCCTATTCCGTTTAACGCATCGACCATATAATTGCGCCGACGTTTATATTCTTTTTTCATCATTTGAACAGCCTTAAACCCGTTCTTCAAAGCCTCAACAGCGGCTATCTGTCCAGTGATCGACGCGCAAAGCATTGTATATTGATGAATTTTGGTCATGGCGCTGATGACAGATGATGGTCCACACGCCCACCCTATACGAAAACCGGTCATGGCATATGCCTTAGAAAACCCATTGAAATAAATGACGCGTCCTTTCATCCCCGGCAATGACGCCAATGGTGTATGGTCAAAATCATACGTCAATTCATCGTACACCTCATCACTGATGATGAGAAGATCATGCTTCT
>Ga0247727_10017715_pt1 | contig 11300 bp, 9 predicted proteins | sample WisWelCaveWW1625_FD_202498 | JGI IMG/M metagenome (GOLD analysis project Ga0247727, IMG submission 202498) | Biofilm microbial communities from Wishing Well Cave, Virginia, United States - WW16-25 | ecosystem: Environmental > Aquatic > Deep subsurface > Groundwater > Cave microbial mat | place...
CCCACCGCTTCGGCCGCGGCCTGCAAGCGTTTCGCGTCGGTGCTGTTTTGCGCGCGCAACGTGAGCACTTCGACTTTGTGCTTGGATTTGTCGAGCACGTTGCCCGCGGCGCTTTCGAGCTTGGCAATCTCGCGCTCGCGATCCGCAATCACGACTTGATATTGCAGCGCCTTTTCAAAAATGCTCTTCAATTTCGCGTCATGCGCAATCGTGTCGCGCACGCAAGAAAAGGCCGTGCGGCCGATCTCGCGATAGTGCGACTCTAGTGCGCGATTGGCCGTCTCGCGCTTTTGTTCCGCGGCCGAAATTTTCGCAACCGTGCTCTCCCACTCAGCTTTGGCTTCCTGCAAGCGCGTGATTTTGGCTTCGAGCTGATCCGCCGCGCCGCGATTGTGGTGCAATTGCAAAAACGCGCGGCTGATTTCATCGGCATCGTGCAACGGCGGCGCGGCGCTCATCAAGTCATAAACTTCTTTGCCCAGCTCGCGCACAAGGCGGCGCTCTTCTTCTTTGCCTTCGGAAAATTCTTGAATCTCGCGATAGCTCGGCAACAAAGCCTCGACATATTGCCGGTGCAGCTCGAAATCGGCGTAGAGATCGGGATATTGCTCGCGGCTGAATGCCACCAAATTTTCGCAGCGGCGCAGGAGCGTGGGCTTCGCGGCAATCAACTCGTGCAGGAATGTGAACACGCCGCCTCGTTGCGTTTCGGTTTGTTGCAGAATTTGCGCGAAGCTGGCGCGCGCGTGCAAATCTCCGGCGAGCATTTTATTCATGGCCTCCGCAGTGTCGATCAACGAAAGCCCGAGCGCCAAGCCGATGCGGTCGGCGGTGAAATGCGTGCTGCGGCGATAGAGATTATGAAACACCCAGCAAATAGGATTGAGCCACGCGAGGAAACTTAGCCAGCGCAGCAGCACAAAAACTTTGCGCCGCGTGGCTTGCAAGCCGATCATGCGCCCGAGCAGCCACAGCAGTTGCCCAATCTCCGCGCGCTCGATCGTCGCGGCGAGCAAGCGCACAGGCATGATCAACACGCGATGAAAGCCGCCGAGTTGCCAACGCGGCTCGTGCGCGGGCAGGGCAGAGACTCGAATCTCAAAGGGCTGCGCGTAGCCTAAAGTGTTCGTCACGAGAGTTTGAATGTAGTGCAACTCGGGGAAATTGTTCTCGCGGGATTGCACCGTGTGCCCTCGCAGCTTGGCGAAAGCGAGACGCGCTTTGCACCACGCCACGAGGCCGCAGAGCGCATAAACGCCGAGAATGCCAGCAGCATAAAACGGAAACTTCAGCGCAAATGTAATGAAAGCGCCGAGCGTGAGCGCGCCTAAGAGGGCGTTGAACCTGAGAAGAAAAAGCTCGCGGGGATGGCGCAGCGTTTTGAGATCGACCGCGCGATTGACGAGAATCTTGGCCGGTGGAATCTTGCGGGCCATGCTGCTCCCTTCGTAAAGTTTTCCGCCTACTACTATAAGCCGTGATAGAAGGAATCATAAACTTCCACAAATTTGCCCTCATGAAATGAAAATACTTGTAGCTACCGCCTTCATAATAAACGGCGCCAACCACCAGCTCGTCGCTGCCGTCTCCGTTGAGATCGATTGCAGCCACCAAGCGCGCATTGTAGTACAAGCCGTAAGCGTCGTTGTTCAAGCAGACGAACTTGGATATGAAGAGCGGCACGAATGTGCCGCCGGCGATTCTGAAAATTCCCCAGAGCTTGCAATCCTGCACCCGTGAAGTTGAATCTTCCGACCAATCATGGTTGAGAAGCCACAGGGTTTCTGCCCCTTCATCGATCAACGCTTCAATCGAATTGCCAAATACGAGAGTTGGCTTGGCATTGAACACGTCGACAATGTCTCCCAACGTCGCTGACATCTCGGGCAAGTTTAGAATGTTTTGATAATTGGGGGGCAAAAAATTCGGATCTTCGATCGGAGAATTATACTCGTCTGTGGGAATACTTGAAAGCGGGAGGCGCACCCTGGGGGGGGTGGCCGGTGCGTTGGCGATTGCGAAAATCAGATTTTGATCCGACGGCCAATCAATCGACCGGTCTTCGCTGTGAAAAGATTCTGAAGCGAGATAATAACAGCCGCTGTAACCGACTCCAAAAAGGGTCGCGAGTTTGGTAAAAGATTCCCGCCAGACTTTGCCTTGTACATCCACCACGGTCCACTCTTGAGGATTGATAATGCTTACGCTTTGAAGTCGCGTCGCTTTCTCAAAAGGCAGCAACACAGCCCCTTCTTGCAATTCCAGAGAGGCCGCCACGGTGGAAACCAACTCTTCACGCTCCTGGCAAATCTCCTGATTCGAAGGCAGCAGTTCTATAAAGAAGGCTTTTTCGGTTACGGCAAATCCGATGCGCCATTCCGGTGTTGCGGGCGCCGGCGATGTTGCAACTCTGCTTATGGTGTCAGACGCAAGGACTTGAATCGGACTTTTCGAAAGCAGAGCGCTCGTATCCATAACCACGCCTGTGTGACTTGGGTCTTGCTCGGAGGTCTTGTCGGATTTGCAGGCAATAGTCGAAAAACACAAGAGGGTGAAAATAATCCTCGCGAGAAGTAAAAGCGGCACCGAAGTTATCTGGTTGGCTTTCATGTTCGGAGACGATCCGTGGCACTTCAAAGTCATCAAAAAAGTGGACGAAGCCGGAATTTGCTGCATTGGATTTGAATGAAAGCTTTAGTCGCGAATAAGATTCCTGTTCCATTTTAAAAATCGCTACAAAAGCAAAACAAAGTCTTCCTTTGTCATTTCACAATCACGTAGAATTTTGCCGATCAGCCCGGGGCCTAAAGTTTCGCCGGCATGCACGGGAACTACAGTGGCACGTCCATCCATGTGTCGGAGAAAATGATGGCTACTTTTGATGCGAACGACTTCAAAGCCGGCCTTTCTCAAAGCAGAAATGACCTCTTTGCCGGTTAGGCTGGGCAGTTTACTCATTACGCCATACTCACTCTTTGCACACCAACAAACTCCATAGGCTCTACTTCCGCTCCTTGCACTTCAAGACAAAGCTCGATGGCTTCACGAATGCGCTGCATCAGTTCATCAAGAGAACGCGCTTGTGTATGACAACCATGCAGGGCAGGAACTGAAGCTACATAATAACCTTCTGCATCACGTTCGATGATGACTTGAAATTCTTTCGCTTGCATAGTAACGACCTCCATTGATGTAAAGAGACAGGCAACCTTCCGGATACTATTCCTGTCTCAAAATAGCCAACCCCTGCGCCATAGTCAAGCCTCGCGGCGGCGAGGAGTTTCAGGATTTTGCGCGTACACGGCTTCGCATTATATAACTGTTCAGCCACGGTTGAACCGTGGCTTTCGCTAGTTTATAAAACCACGCCAAGCCGTGGTTGAACGGTGGTTGGATTATGGCTGGCGTATTTTATTTGAAGCCCCGTTGCTTTTTTGCCATGGCGGATTAAATTGCGCTCGTTGATTTCGAGCCTCCATTGTTTTGACGTTGCAGTTCTATACTGCTTCTAGGTTGGTTTGTAATGCCCTGCTTTGAATTGTCATCCTAAAAGGAACTTCCCATGACCAAAAAGCTCGGCAAGATTCTCGTGGTTGATGATGATGAAGACGTGCTCATGGCGGCGCGTTTGTTTCTCAAGCAGCACGTGGCCTCCGTGCACACCGAACGAAATCCGGAGTTGCTGCTCGCGCTGTTGAAGAACGAAACCTACGACGTCATTTTGCTCGACATGAATTTCACCCGCGATGCGAGCAGCGGCTACGAAGGTTTTCATTGGCTCAATCAAATTCTCACGCTCGATCCTTCCGCCGTCGTCGTGCTCATCACGGCGTTTGGCGACGTGGAAATGGCCGTGCACGCGATCAAACAAGGTGCGACGGATTTCGTGCTCAAGCCGTGGCAGAATGAAAAGCTGCTGGCCACGCTCTCCGCGGCGATGAACTTGCGGCATTCGCGCGAAGAGGTCGATCGCCTCCGCACGCGGCAACAAATTCTCAGCGCGACCCTCGATCAGCCGTTTCACGATTTCGTGGGCGCGTGCGAAGCCATGCAAAAAGTTTTCAGCACGATTCGCAAAGTCGCGCGGACCGAAGCCAACGTGCTCATTCTCGGCGAAAACGGCACGGGCAAAGAACTGATCGCGCGCGAGCTGCACCGCCAATCCAAACGCAGCGAGGACGTGTTCATCAGCGTCGATATGGGTGCGCTCAGCGAAACGCTGTTTGAAAGCGAGTTGTTTGGGCATATGAAAGGCGCATTCACGGACGCCAAAGAAGAGCGCGCCGGCCGCTTTGAAGCCGCGTCGCACGGCACGCTCTTTCTCGATGAAATCGGCAATCTCTCGCTGCCGTTGCAAGCCAAGCTGCTCACCGCGCTGCAAAACCGCCAAATCGTGCGCCTGGGTTCGAATCAATCGCGGCCCATCGATATTCGTTTGATCTGCGCGACGAACATGCCGGTGTACGAAATGGTGGCGCAAAAAAAATTCCGGCAAGACTTGCTCTATCGCATCAACACGGTGGAGATTCACGTGCCGCCGTTGCGCGAGCGCCTCGAGGATCTTCCGGTTCTGGTCGAGCACTTTTTGAAAGTGTACGCGCAAAAGTATCAAAAGCCGTTGCCGCGCGTGAACGTGGCCACGCTCAAGAAGCTCGAAAAATATCATTGGCCGGGCAACGTGCGCGAGCTGCAACATGCGCTCGAACGCGCGGTGATCATGGGCGAAACGCAAGTATTGCAGCCCACCGATTTTCTGCTCGTGGCTTCGGAGAACAAAGAGGACGGCCTCATCTTCGATAACTATAATTTGGAAGAAGTGGAAAAGGCCGTTATTCGCCGCACCATTAGCAAGCACGGCGGCAACATCAGCCAAGCTGCGCGTGAATTAGGATTGACCCGCACCTCGCTCTATCGCCGGCTGGAAAAATATGGTCTATAGCCGTTTTCGCTTGAACGTGCTCGCGCGCGTGCTGCTGTTGAGCGCCGCGATGTTTTTGTTTTTTTACCTCCTCTTTCAAACTGCGCTTTACGCCACGCTGCTCATCCTCGGCGCGATTTGCGTTTATCAAATCTACGCCTTGCTCTTCTACGTCGAAAAAACCAATCGCGATCTGAGCCGCTTCTTCGAGGCCATCAAACACAGCGATTTTTCGCAGAGTTTCACGGGCGCGGGCCTGGGTTCGTCGTTTGAAGAGCTGAAGGCCGCGTTCAGCGAAGTGATCGCGAAATTTCAGCGCACGCGCGCCGACAAAGAAGAGCACTTTCGCTATTTGCAAACCGTGATGCAGCACGTGGGCATCGGCCTTATTTCGTTTCAAGCCAACGGCGAAGTCGAACTGGTCAACACGGCCGCGCGCCGTTTGTTGCGCGTGCCCCATCTTAAAAACATCCATGCTTTGGAAAAATTGAGCCGGCCATTGGTGGAGAGGCTGTTAGCCATGAAATCCGGCGAGCGCGCGTTGATCAAAGTGGAGGATAAAAACGAGCTACAGCAGCTCGCGATTTATGCCACCGAGTTTCGCATGCGCGAGCAGAGATTCACGCTCGTCTCCCTCCAAAACATTCAGAGCGAGTTGGAAGAGAAGGAGATGGAAGCGTGGCAAAATCTGATTCGCGTGCTCACGCACGAGATCATGAACTCCGTCACGCCGATTGCTTCGCTCGCCTCGACCTTGCACGACCTGTCGCTCCCCGAGCGTACGACACTCGAACTGCAAAGCCGGTCGCGAGAGAATATGGAAACCGCGAGCGATCTCAGCGAAGGCTTGCAAACCATCCGCAAGCGCAGCGAGGGCTTGCTGCACTTCGTGGATGCGTATCGCAATCTCACGCGCATTCCCAAACCGAGCTTTCACATCTTTCCGGTAAAAAATTTGTTCGAGCAGGTGAGACAGCTCATGCGCGCGCAGGTCGCGGCAAAGGCGATTGCGCTCTCGGTTAAAATCGCGCCGGAGAGTTTGGAAGTGACCGCGGATCCTGATTTGATCGAGCAGGTGTTGATCAATCTTTTGCTCAACGCGATTCAAGCGGTGGAGCACCAAGCCGATGCGAGTCTTGCGCTGCGCGCGTTTTTAGATGAACGAGGGCGGGTAAACGTGCAGGTGAGCGATAACGGGCCGGGTATTCTTCCCGAAGTTTTGGAGAAGGTGTTCATTCCGTTTTTTACTACGAAGCAAGGCGGGTCCGGCATCGGCCTGAGCCTTTCGCGGCAAATCATGCGACTGCACCGCGGCACCATCAGCGCGTATTCGATGCCGGGCGTGGAGACGGTGTTCACGCTCAGGTTTTGAAACGGGAGTATTGGAACGATCGCGATTCAGCAACACGCCATTGCTCCAAAAACCCACCAACCCCTCACTCCAACAAAAGAATCACCGCCGCCGTGATCACGATATTCGCGAGCGCGACGGGCAGCAGAATTTTCCAGCCGAGGAACATGACTTGATCATAACGAAAGCGCGGCAGGGTCCAGCGGATGATCATCATGAACCACATGAGCACGGCCATCTTGAGTGAGAAGCTCAAAAACTGGAGGATCGTCACGACCAAGTTCGACAGTTCCCAATTCGCGCCCCAGGGAAAATGAAAACCATCAGGCATCAAATAAGGAACTTGCCATCCGCCGAGAAAGAGCGTCACGGTAATCGCGCCGATGAGCACGGTCTCGATGAGGTCGGTCAAGAAGTACATGCCGAATCGCATACTGCTGAACTCGACGTGATAGCCGATGATCTCGCTTTCGCCTTCGGGAGCGTCGAAAGGAATGCGTTTGGTTTCCGCGATGCCGGTGGTCAAGAAAAGCAGGAAGCCGATGGGCTGCACGAAGATGCCCCACTTGGGAATCCAGCCGGCCCACAGCTCGCCTTGCGCGCGCACGATCTGTTGCAGATCCACGGTTTGATAAACCATCAGCACGCCGATGATCGAAACGCCGATGGCGACTTCATAAGAGATCATTTGTGCCGAAGCGCGCAGGCCGCCGATGAGCGAATAGTTGTTGTTCGAAGCCCACGAGCCGAGCACCACGCCATAGACCGCCATGGACATGAGCGCGAACACATACAGGATGCCGACATTGAGCGACGCGATTTGCATGGCGACTTGTTTGCCGCCGACCACAAGCGTGTCGGCAAATGGAATCGCCGCGAACGCAACGGTCGCAAAGAACATTCCGAGGCCGGGCGCAAAGGAGAATAAAAATTTCTCCGCGCCTTGCGGGCGATAATCTTCTTTGAAGAACATCTTCAACGAGTCCGCCGCAATGTGGAATAGGCCGAACAGCCGCAGCCCGAAGATCGAAGCGCGATTCGCGCCCACGCGATCTTGCATGAGTGCGCTCTGCTTGCGCTCCACCCACGTGAGCAGCGCCGCGGTGTTCAACACGAAGATGAGGATGAAGAAGAAGATTTTGAGCAGTGTGGCGGTGATTTCAAACATGGTTTATCCTAGAATGGCGATATCACCTCCGCCATTCCCCCCTTGAGGGGGGTTAGGGGGGTGTTCTTGATAAAGTCGAATATGTTCAACTTTCTCATGACACGTTTCATTCAATGTCTCACTGTGCATTCAATTTCCAAGCGACACCGCCCTGGCCCCCTCAAGGGGGGAATTGTTGACTCACTCAAAAATCGAAATGATGCGCAACTTGTCCGGAACCTTGTTGAGCTTGCGCGCTTGTATTTTAGCTTGCGGGTCTTCGCCGAGCTTAATGCCCTCTTCGCCCAAAGCTTCATAGCTCAATCCCGCAAATGCAGGAACTTCACCCGCCAATGCTTTGAACACGTCTTCCGCTTCGAACGCGGGCGCGGACACATTCAACAAACGCCCGAGCCTTTTGAGAATCATCCACTCCGGTTGCGCATCGCCGAGCGGCTCGACGGCTTTGCGAATGCGTTGCACACGATCGTCGAAATTCGTACACGAGCCTTCTTTTTCCACCCAAGCCGCCGCAGGCAGAATCATGTGCGCAAGGCTGCTAGTCGCATGTTGATTCGTGCCGACGAAGACGATGGTCGGAACGTTTTGCAATGCTCTCAACTCGTTCGCATCGAAGCCCTCATGCAAATCATGATGGAAGATGAACAGCACTGAGAGCTTTTTATCCGCCGCGCGTTTGAGCAAATTGCGCGTGGCTTCGGCAGTTACATCATAACCAAGCAACGCCGCGCCGCGCGTGTTGGGATTGCGATCAGCCTTGAGCAAGAAGTTATCGTGCGCTGGTGTCTGCTTCGGCGTAATCGTCGTCGCGAGATTTGTGGTATTCAGCTTCTCGGCAAAGCGTTTGAGCACGAACAAATCTTCATTCGTCATCTGCGGCGAGGCGAGAATGCCAATGCCGTCTTTGCTCGCTGATTTAACTTTTTGCGCGACAGCTTCGAGCGCAACTTCCCATGAAGTTTCAACCCATTGCTCGCCGTTCTTCATCATCGGAGCGGTGATGCGCGTGGCGTCATCACCGCTCTTGAAACTGTAACGGCCAATGTCGCACATCCACCATTGATTGACTTCGGGATTATAACGCGGCTTGAGGCGCACGACACGACGTCCCTGCGCGTGGTGCTTGCGCTCGTTGTTGGCGTGGATTTGAATATTGCAGCCCGTGCTGCAGCCGGGGCAGATCGAGTCCGTGGAATCCAAATACCACACGCGCGCTTCGAAGCGAAATTCTTTTTCCGTGAGCGCGCCGACCGGGCAAATATCAACGGTATTGACCGAATAAAGATTGTCGAGCTTTTTGCCGGGATAGGGCGCAAGCTCCGAATGATCGCCGCGATTGAAGATGCCCAATTCATTCGTCTTGCTCACTTCATCGCAAAAGCGCACGCAGCGGCTGCAGAGAATGCAGCGTTCCTGATCGAGCATCACGTGCGGGCCGATATCGAGCGCTTTGTGCTTCTTCACTTTGTCCTCAATCATCTTGCTGTCATAGCGACCGATACGCATGTAATACTCTTGCAGCCAGCACTCGCCGGCTTGATCGCACACCGGGCAATCGAGCGGATGATTGACGAGCAAAAGCTCAAGCACGTCTTTGCGGCCGCGCAACGCCTTCTCGCTTTGCGTGTGCACGACCAAACCCTCGGTCACTGGCGTATAGCAAGCGACTTGCAGCTTGGGCATCTTTTCGATTTCAACGAGGCAGATGCGGCATTGGCCGACGATGCTGAGGCCGGGATGATAACAATAACGAGGTATCTCGATGCCGAGCTTTTCCGCGGCTTGAATCACGGTTGTGCCGGGATCGACTTCGATGGGTTTGCCGTCTATGATGATGTTGGGCATGTGCGACCTTATGCTGCTTCCAAAATTTGGGGTTCAAGAACCAATTTTTTAACTCGTACTGTGCGGTGAGAGTCTTTATCCGAGGCTTTCAATTCTAAAAAATTCGAGACAGGTGGCTGCTGCATCAGCTTGAGCGCGATGCGTTGCAAACGTTTGGGAAATCTCGCCAGCTTTTTAAGTTGCAATGGACTTCGGCATGTGTGCTTAACCAAGCGGCTATACGAGACGAGAATCATTTGCACCAGCTTTTCATCAACCGTATCAAAATAGAAACTGACGTTGTCGGCTATTTCAATGCCCGTCTCCTTTTTGACAATGCTACGCTTGGCAATCGTCGGCAGAAAATCAACCGTTAAGATATCGCCTTCAGCGTCGTAATAAAGCATTTTCATAGTGAACTTGGCTTAAATATCACTGCTGCTTTCGCGGGCATCTCAATGCTGTCTATCGCCTGCAGGGCTTCCACTCGTTGCTTTTCAGGAGGGCGTATGTAGCCCAGCGTAAACCATTCGTAGTCTATTTGCGCTCATCACCTTTAAAGATTGCTTCTTCGGGATTCTGGATTGCCGAAAGAATGTTCTCCGCAACTTTGTCGAGCAGCTTTGCTCCCCAGAAGGGATCTGTCAAATCGTAATAAATGACGCGGATATGTTTCAAGTCGAAAGGAACATCTCCTTCGTTAGAAGAGATGAGCACGACGGGCTTCTTCAACGCATGAGCTAAACCAAGCTCATAAAACACGTTCGGATTACGTGTTGTAAGTTCCGCGACCAACACTTTGGCCGCATTAATTCCAGACCACACTTGATCCATAATTTTACCAGCTCCAAAGATTTCGGTGTCTGCACGCACAGCCTTTAGACCCGCCTTCTCGATCGCTGGCTTATACACTTTCTCGTAATAGTTTCCGAGCGGTGCTGCAAACGGCATCATCACAAAACAAGAATCGTTTGCATCAAGCGCTACCTTTTTCCCTAACTTCTTCAATACGTCAGGCTTGTCAGCCTTGGTTGGTAAATCTCCAGAGATGTCGAGCAACCGCTGTTTGCCATTGTGCTCTTCAATTAGCTTCGCTTTGTTGATGGTTTCGAAGAAAATCGCCTTAAACTCAGCAACTTTCTCTTTTGGAATCCCAAACTTGTCAACCAAGGCGTTTTCGAAAAACTGAGCATCAGGAAGATTTTCTCCACGATAATGACTGTACACCGACGAAATGTCTGGTGCCTTCAGAACGGCTTCACGTAACCCGAGCAATTCTTCTTGTTCGTTTTGCGGACGCAAGATCTTTTTCGCTAGCTCAGTAACAGCAATTCGCCCAGCCGAGGGACGCTCCAAGAGCTCAAACTTTAGCGCTGAACTAAGTTCGACTGCGTAAGGACCTTTGTTGTATTTGATACCGAGGAATTTCGCGGTTTCTTCGTCGGAGCACTCTTTCCCAGCGTTCTGATCAAGAATTGCCTTTGGAATTCGCAATACTACTTCAAGGGAGTGCCGAGGATATTTAGGCATTGTAGTTCTGCTGGTGGCGGACTTTTTCTTCTTCATTGCTTACTCCAAACGAATTGTCTCATTTTTCCAATAACCTTACAAGTCTCGATAGACTTCTCGTCGATGTCGCACATAATGAATCGTAACTTTCTTGGCTATTTCGTTAATCTCATAAACGATCCGATAATCCCCGACCCGAACGCGATACAGATTCTCTCTGCCCGTCACTTTAATGGACTGATGTGGTCGCGGATTACCTTTTAGCGCTTCAATACGTTCCAATACTCGGGTGATGACCGACTTGGGCAAGGCACGCAAGTCTTTCTCGACCGAAGGCTTGGGAGTAACGTCATATAAAGCCATCTTTCTTCAGCCTGCGCTTCAACTCGTCCAAAGCAATCGGCTTCTCATCACGACGCCGGGCAACCACAGCTAAATCATGTAGGTCTTCCAGCAATTTTTGATATTGCTTCAATGAAAGGATGACGCCCGTTTTTTTACCTTTAGAATTGACGACGAACTGTGTATGT
>Ga0247727_10017716_pt1 | contig 11300 bp, 7 predicted proteins | sample WisWelCaveWW1625_FD_202498 | JGI IMG/M metagenome (GOLD analysis project Ga0247727, IMG submission 202498) | Biofilm microbial communities from Wishing Well Cave, Virginia, United States - WW16-25 | ecosystem: Environmental > Aquatic > Deep subsurface > Groundwater > Cave microbial mat | place...
CACAAGGGGCAGGGACTGCTGTGAACACCGGGCTTATTTTTGTTTCCATCCCATCGCGCAACGAGGCGAAACGTCGTGCCGGGCGCGATGAACAAAAATGGCGGTAGTAACATCTGCCCACAAGGGGCAGGGACTACGGTGAACACCGGGCTTATTTTTGTTTCCATCCCATCGCGCAACGAGGCGAAACGTTGTGCCGGGTGCGATGAACAAAAATGGCGGTAGTAACATCTGCCCACAAGGGGCAGGGACTACGGTAAATTCCTCAGCGTCCCCACCTCGCATTTCCAGATATCAATCATCCGGCGCGTTCGTCCCAGCAGTTTGACCATCTCGTCCCAGCACTGTTGCATGGAGCCGAGTTTTTGTTCGCGGCGCCACGCTTGAAGCTGCTCGGACATCGCCACGATGACCTGCTTCGCGAGTTTGTCCCGTTGCTCCGGGTGAAATGATGAAAATCGCCAGGGAAATTTATAAAAATTTCCACTCCGGCGCCTCACATGAACATTGCACAATTTTACCGGCTCTCTGTCTGATCAAATGCCCAGGCACCGGCCTGATTGAGATGTTGATTCAAAACGTCAATCAGCGTTTCAAAGCAAGCATCACAGACGCATAAATGTTGCTCGAGCTGCGCTTTTTGATCATCAGGAGCGAGGCCGTCGAGGTAAGCCGCAAAATCAAAGCGACGCTGACATATTTGTTCTGGCGTGTTCTGCATGATAAACTTCTCCGCGAAATTGTAGAGCGTGTTTAGAATACAACATCGCTAAAATCCCAGCGCCGCTCTGGTCTGGCTCTGGTTTTGTCTCAACCACTGCCGCATGCGATCGGTGGTGTTGCCGATGCTGCGTTCGCTCAACCCGAGGCCTTTGAGGCGGGCGATTTCGCCGGCGTGATAGCCGTAAAGAAAGTGCAATTTGAAAATAATAAAATTGCGATTAACGTTCACGCGGCGAAAGGTCCGGCGAAAATTTTCCCGAACCAGGGCTTCGATCGATTTGCGTTCAACGTCGCGGTGTGGCGTGAAGACGTCGCCGGCAGCGGCCGCGGTGGCGCCCGCATAGTTTTTTTCTTCGAATTCATCGAACGGCTGCGCCGCCTCGCGCACATTGTGCCGCATACCATCGCGATAATGATTGCTGACGACACGGTACGCAATCGTGCGCAGATAAACAAAAATCGCATTGGGATGACGCCCCTCAAATTTGTGCAGGGCCTGCGCGCCATGACGAAACAGGCGCAAATACGTTTCCCCCACCGCCTCTTCGGGGTGCGGATGAATCATCGTGCCGCCCGGGGCTTTCCTTTTATAGATTTCATGCGCGACGGTTTGGCGAATCACTTCGTCATAGCGGCAAACGAATTCATGGGCCAACACCCGATTCTGCGTATCGGCTGCCAACCGGCGAATTAATTCATCATGCGGAATTTTTTCAAGAGGACGTTCCACTGCAAGCATTTTCATACTTATCTACCTTTCCCTAAGTTTGAAGTTTTCTCCCGATCGGCGATTCGAACGGATTTTTCCTTTGATGGCGTGATCATACAAATGGCGGGCCAGCTCCGGCAATAAAACACCTCGCCAAAGGCCTATATAAATCAGCAAGTTGCTCTACGCTCATCATGACTCAAAAGACGTTTGTATTTTTGAAATGGCAGACTTTCCAAAATTTTTGATACACGCTGTACAAGATTCCTGGACTTTGTTAAGGATATTATTGGATTTAACTCGATCACACCGCTCAATTGGAAGATGAGTTTGGAAATCGTGTTCAGACCCCATTTCTGAATCTTCCCGTGCCGTTTGTTTTGAAAATCGCGCTCTTCATTGATTTCCAAATTCCGGTTGCGAGTTTATCCCATCGTACGGTTCGGCCGCTTCTATCTTCAACGAAATTATCGGCATAAGTTTTTATGGGGCATTCCACCATTCAGCCGCGATTTGGAAATCATTTCTTAGTTATCTTTTCGCGATGATAAATCGCCAGATGGGATTTCTGACAATAGTGTTCTGATATTTCAGCTTTTAAAGCCACCTATAAAAATGAAAATGATATTGGCATGGCGTTTGAATAAAATTTTATGCGAAGGCAGGACAAAGAAGCTTACGGCAAATGAGAAGGTTTGACTTGCCAGGCGCAGCGACAAAACATATAAAATGAAAAACTGATAAAATTGAATTGTCTATAATAACGCATGAATAACGCATGAAAAAATATTTTAAATTTTTTATCAAAACATGAGATATTTTAAATTTTAATGTGTCTATATAAGTAGACGAAAAAAGTTGTAAAACAAATTCACTCTAATTAACTTTAACTTTTTATTGTAGGAGTAACATTATGTACAGCAGAACCCAAGAAGCCATTGGCGGCGAAGAGCTCGTCATTAAAAGTGGCAATGGCAACGACGCTGCCGTCATCAAAGGCGAGAAGCAGTCACGCATTTTTCTGGCCGAAGGCTTGAAGCTCACGTCGCCGGAGCTGCTCGAGCGTTACGAAACGATTCTGGACGCTCAAGCCAAAAAGGTGAACGAGCGCATCGAGTCGAATGTGAACAACGCGCTTGCCCTGGCGGAAAATGGCGCAAAAATGGGTGAGCCCTCCTCCGCCAGTTACAAATTCTGGGACGTCTTCGTCGCAGGTCCGGTGCAATTCGGCATGCCGCCATTCAAGCCGAACAAAATCGTCGCGGGCGGCGAAGCCGTTTGGTTCTTCATCAACGTGGTCACCAATCCGTTGCTGATTAACGGCGTTCTTCCTTCCGCCACCACGCTCCTGGCCGGCCGGCCCTATCGGCTGCGGCTGCAAACCTTGAATCTGACGAATGTCGCTGCCGGACCAGCGCTTTCGATCGACTGGAGCTTCCCGATCGGAATGTCGGCGCAAACTTTTCTGTTCGGCGTCAGTTTTCGGACGCCGTTGCAGGGTCGCCCCGAACTGATCGAAGTCAACGTGACCGCGGATGTGACGGACCACACGCTGCAACCCATGGCGGCTTTCGCAACGCACATGTTCGATCTCGATGTTGACCCGGGCTTTCCTCTCCCCGTGCCACCGCAAGGGCCACACATGCACGTCGAACAGCCGATGCGCATCCTCAGCTATCGCAGGTAAGGATACATTCGCACATGGTCTTCCACATGTGTGAATTTTCCTCTACTACTCCTACCGGCTCTGGCAGAGATGCTGGGGCCGGTGGCGTGAGGCCTGCACCAACAAATCTTTCAAGAAACTTATTGACCGGCCGCTACTGCAAACACGCTAGATGATAAGCGCATGTGAAAACGTCCGGTCATTTCTTGTCGTACGACTTCTTTGCATTTTGCCGGCAGCAATAATCCGGAGTTTGGTCTGGCGCTTTCCATGCCGGAAGTGTTGGAAGCTTTGAACGTAGAAATTGCAATACGGCAAATCTGAAAGGAGAAATATAAATGAGCGCGCCGAAAACAACTCCGCAAACGAACCGGAAGAAAAAATCCAAAGCCTCGTCACCGTCTGCCCATCAAGCCGCGGTTTTCCCGGGATCACAGCACGATGAGCTGACCAACATCGAGGGCATCGACGCCGCCGCTGAGATGGCGCTCAATAGTATTGGCATTCGGCGATTTTCCGACTTTCGCGGTTATACACCGGAAACCCTGGCGCAACTGCTGCAAGCCCGCACCGGGCTTCCTATCGAAGCCGCGACGATTGCCGGCCAGGATTGGATGGCATGGGCTGAAATTCTGGCGGCGGAGAATAGTTTTGACACTGTGGAAATGCCACCCGCAGCTAAATCCGAGGAAACACCGGCTCAAACAACTCTGGAGGTAATTCCTCCGCTATCGATGGACAACACGGACCGGGCGCTTGTAGCGTTTGATGGGCGCAAGGATTCCAGTCTTGAGCGACCAGCCAGTCCACCCGCCGCTGCGGCAATGCCTGTGGAGACGAATTTTGCCGGCAGCCTCAAACCCGCGCCGTCCGCAAATCTGGCGCATGAGGATGAACGTCCGGCTACAACGCCGCAGGCCAACGGCGAAATAAAAAAGCAGCCCACAACCAGACATAACCAGGCGCCAATTGATTGGGCTTTGCACATTGAAAGCGCGAAATTTACGCCGATCGAAATATCGGCCGAGCCCAACACCGCATTGGTGAAAAGATTGCAGAGTGAAATTCAGTGTACATTGAGCGGCGCGAAAGCCATCATCGCCACCATCGACCGCCTGCTGCTCTGCGCCCAGATTCATGCGGTGGATACGCTTACCGGCGAGCACAAACTTTTGGCCTCCCAATATGAGCTATTGCTGCCCGAGCAATTGGATTATCGCTGGCAGCTTGAGTTTGCGGTGCCGCGGTTCGGGCGCTATCAATTGCAAGTTGTTGCTTTCTTGTTGAACGCGGATTCAAAAATTGCTTTTTATCAAGGCCCCGTTTTGCGCGTCATCTCGTAGCGCGGCGTTGGCGCGTGCGAATGATCAAAAATGATGAACATGAAGCTCGAATTTTCTTGAACAGATTTTTTAAAAAGAAAATTCGAGCTTTCAAATTTAAAAACCCATGATGCTGATTGACTCCACAACCTGGCGCGCCGCGCGCCGTGCGCTTGAAAAGACCGTCGCGCTTTATATTGCAGACCCCGACGTGGCGTTTATCGATCTGGGCTTCAAGACGCGATCGCCGCAGAACGTCGAGCTGGCCGTGCGCATCCATCGCCGTTGCCAACCATCCGATCTGGCCGTGTCAGACCTCGGTTTTCCGGTTGAGGTGGTCGAGAGCAATTTTCGTTTTCATTTGCGCTATGCAATGGCCGAAACGGCCTTGTCAACTTGCCGGGAGCTTGCGGGGGGCGCTGCAATTGCGAATGCGGCCGGACGCATTTTTACGCTGGGTGGCAAAGTGCGTGATCGGCGAACCGGCGAGGTGATGCTGCTCAGTTGCTGGCATGTGTTAGCCGACGCGTGGGCGCGCGGCGAGAATGTTTTGATTTACCAACCGGCGGCGGCTGAAAACCATCCGCCGGAGATGCTCGCGGAATTCACCCGCAGCGCCATCAGTTGCGGCCTTGATGCGGCTGTATCGCGTTTGAAAAACGGCGTGCAGTTGCGGAATGAGCAACGTAGCCTTGGCCAGGTAACCGGCGTCGCTTTGCCGCAGCTTGGCATGCGCGTGCAAAAATCCGGCGCCGGCACAGGCGTGACCTCCGGCATCATCACCGGCATTCGCGGTTATGCGATGCCGCGTTACGCCAATCGCCAACAATTGGTGGGACCTCTCGTTTGCATCACGCCCGAAAATCCGGCGCCAAAAATCAGCGCGACCGGCGACTCCGGCGCGTGGTGGTTGGAAAGCGCGACGCAACGGGCGGTGGCGTTGCACTTTGCCGGCGGCGAACAGCCCAATTTTGCGCTGGCGTTTTCCATGCCGGAAGTGCTCGAAGCGCTCGAAGTTGAAATCGATACGACGATTCCACCGGCAGTTCCATACCCGGCGCCGCTCGCGCCACCGGAAGCGCCGGAAAAAATCGCGGCCGCTCCCGTTGCACCGGAACCCCAATCGGTGATAACGGCGGCCAGGCAAGTTGATGGCCCAACCGTCGAAACGGCGGTGATCGCCTCGCCAGGAAAGGATGTTATTCCCCTGGCTGATTTTGAAGTGCTCGGGATGGATGAGCCAAACTCGGAAGCGTCGTTGCGCGGTTTCATCTGGATGATGCTCAAGTCGATGGCGCAACGCTTGGCCGGCTTACCTTTAATTCCGGCCAGACGGGTGGTTTACCTTCTGGCGAAGGTGCTGGTTGCGGCAGGGTTGGTCATGACGATGGTCCGCTTTGATCGGCGGATGACGACTGAGCAGGCGCAGCGCGAGAGGCAAATCGCGCAATTGCACAAACAGTTGTTGAACATCACAGAGATCGCGAGGATAGACAGCGCCCGGCAGCAGGAGCTTTTCCGCATTGTGGCCATTATCGATCGCTTCAATCCGGAAATGAATTCGGAATTGAAATTCGCCCTCGCCGCGGAAGTTTACGCGATGAGTCTCCGCCATCCTCGGCTCGACGTGGAACTCATCTGCGCGGTCATCACGCATGAAAGCGCCGAAAGCTGGAATCCCGAAGTCGTTTCATATGCCGCCGCGATGGGGCTGATGCAAATTATACCCCCCACCGGCGTCGACCTGGCGAAACAGGAAGGCCTCGTGTGGACCTCGGCGGAAGATATTTTGTTTAATCCGATTTATAACGTGCGGCTAGGCTGTCGTTATCTCGCCAGTATGATTGCGAAGTACGGTCTTGAAGCCGGGCTGGCGGGATATAATGGCGGCCCCAAACAGGCCGAAAACTGGTTGAAAAAAAGTAGCACGCTTGATTCTCAAACGGCGAATTATGTTCCGCAGGTCATGAAAAAGTATCGCGAATTTCAGAAAGCACGGCGACAAGAAACAATGGGAGTCGTTACGGTTGTCGATTTTCCCAAGAGCTAAAAACCGAAGCCTAACGGCCCAACGCGAACGAGCCGTATCGGCGAGCCGCAACCAAAAAGATTATGGCTCACGGAATGGAACTCTCACGGAATTTTTTTCCGTGAGCCGTTCCATTTCCGTGAGCCATATTTCTTTGTTTTTTTTGCACAGATTCAACTTTAAAGTGGCTTAATCTTCCAAACGCACTTTTTGCCGGGTCTGCTTTTGCCGCGATCGCTGCGCTTTTTTCTGAATCCGTTGTTCTTTGGTGGCCGTTGAGGGGCGCGTCGGTATGCGCCGCTTGCGCTTCTGCCGGCGGCGGGCCAGTTTCTCAATCAGCCGCTCCCAGGCCATTTCGCGATTTTTAAATTGCGAGCGATTTTCGGCGGCCACGACGATGATGCCGGTGGGCAAATGTTTGATGCGCACCGCGGACGCGGTTTTGTTTTTATGTTGGCCGCCCGGCCCGCCGGATTTGAACGCGGTGATTTCGACTTCATCTTTCAGGGCGGCAACGGTGAGCGGCGTTTCGGCAGTGCCGGCGTTGGTTGATTCAGGCATGGTTGTAGCGCAACATTCATGTTGCGCCTCAATTTTCGCAGTGTTTTATGAAATTAAAAATCGCAACATGAATGTTGCGCCACATTGCCATAATAACCAAAACCGGCAACAAAGTCAATACCTCCTCTCGCAAAATTCCCAACGGCACAGGCCTGCGGACTCAGGCGACCAGCACAGAGGACCTGACTGGTTCAATCATGTTGTGGCAGCGTTCGCGCGCTTTGTCCGTTGGGAATGTTTAAACTCTGCGCAACTTTGCAGCCTGACAGACGTATTAGTTTATGAAATATTACAAAAATGACAATTTGCTGCACAGCCTTGTGCAATATTGAGACACGATTTCAAAATTTTGGACAAGTTATCCACATTAAATTCCAGTAAGTTCAATATTTTTTAGTTAAACGACGTTGGCACTAAAATTGCATAATTAAATTGTGATATTATAAGTTTGTTTTCGTTTTAGCTCTTTTATTCTTTTATCTGTTTTACCATCTCAGCGTGTAAGTCGGCAGGCCATGAATAAGCTTGGCCGGTGGATCGTCCCCGCCCGCTGGGGCTTTGCCTGTAAGGACTCCACAAATACTCAACCAAATCGACCCCGATATCAGCATCGTATCGGGGTTCTTTTTTTATTCTCCATCCTTGACTTTCCGATAAATTCTGTTATCTTGTCAGCAATTTCACTTTTAATAGGAATTGGGTATATGTCTCGACACAAATGTCGAGTTGCATTTCTGGAAAGTCAATATGAACGCCTCAACCACACGCTATAAGGTCGTTCTCCTGTTTGGCCCGCCTGGCTCGGGCAAGGGCACGTGGGGAAAAATTCTCAATCTGCTTCCCGGCTTTTATCATTTTTCCACCGGCGAAATGTTTCGGATGCTCGACGTGGACAGCGACCTCGGACGCCGGATCATCGAAACCATGCGCCGCGGCGAGCTGGTGCCGGATGAAATTACCTTCGATCTGTGGCAACAACATTTGCACAATGCCACGCTCATCGGCCGTTTTCATCCGCCGAAAGATATTCTCGTGCTCGATGGTTTTCCGCGCACGCCCCGCCAGGCCGAGAGGTTAAACGCCGTCGCCGAAGTGAAAACGATTCTCCAGCTCGATTGCGCCAATCGCGACATTCTCATCGAGCGTTTGCACCGCCGCGCGATTCTCGAAGCGCGTCTCGACGATGCGAACGTGGCGGTTATTCGGCATCGTTTCGAGGTCTATGATACCGCCATCGCAATGACGCTGAAAAATTTTTCGAGCCAGTTGATTGAAACCATCGATGTCGCCGCGCCGCCGGTGCGCATTTTGTCGGCCATCGGTGAAGCGCTGGCCAGACGTCTGGGTTGAACGAAAGCGCGTTCAAAACGGATTAAAAACCCACACGGAATTATCAGCGTGGTTTTTTTATCCGCGTGGAATTTCTTTGTTTTTTTGCAAACCTCCAAAAGCAATGAGCCAGCGCAAAAATTTTCAAAATCATTTTGGTCTCGCCGCCGGTCTGGTGGCCTTGCTCATTTGTGCTTCATTTTCGCGCGCGCAAGTTCCGACCTGGCGCCTCGAAGCCGACTCGATCCGTCACGTCATTCAAGCCGCAGCCGGCACCGCCGCGCAGTTGGCCGCCGAAATCAACGCGTGGAAAAAATCGGGCACGGCGCATTTGACCGGCCGGCAGCAGACGCAATGGGCGTTGCAAATGGCCGCGCTCAATCGCGATCAGCAAACCCTCGTCGCGTATTCCGACCGCTGGGAAGCGGCGCGCAAACTCCCGCCGGAAGAATTTGCGCAGCGTTTTAATAAATGGGAGCATGATAAAATCGCGGCGCGCCTCGGACATTTGCAGTTGCTCGCGCATTTGCTCGCTGCGGATCGCGCGCTTTATATGATCACCGACTCGCTGCGTTTCGCCGTGGGCAATTCGCGCGCGATTCGAACGCGCTTGAATGAAGGCAATCGTTCGTTCGGCGTGCAATACGGCATTTTCACCGAGCTGACGGCGATTTATTTCGACCCAGCGCGCAACCGGCGCACCCGCACGCGAGTTTTAAGTCTGCGGGGTAACGCAAGTTTTCTGGAAACCATTAAAAACACTGACCGCGAGCTTTATCAGCTTGCCACCAATCTGCTGCTCGATCCGACGTTGCAAAAAATCGCCGCGCAAAGTGACGCCGCCGTGTTCTGGGCCAATTCAATCGCCGGCGTGAGCGCGATCGCCGATCCGGCAGTGGATTTGACGACGCACACATTTCAAAATCTCTCGCAATTTTTCGGCAATCTCGTCGGCGATTATTTTTTTAAGATCGCCAACCTCTTCGGCGCCGGCGAATCGCGCGGCCACGCACTGCCGGATTTTCATCGCTATTATTCTAATCCCGCCGGCGCGAAAAAAGGATTGCACCCCGCCAAAGTCGCGGCGCTGGCGGAGTCATTGCGCGCCGGCGACATTCTCTTCGACAAAACACGTTTCGCCATCACCGACAAGCTGATTCCCGGTTATCTCGGCCATGTGGCGATTTATCTCGAAAGTTACGAGGCCTTGCGCCGGCTCGGCGTTTGGAATGCGCCGGTGATGCGGTTGGCCACGAACGGCATGTCGGCGGATGAAATCGAAGCGCAACTGGCCGCGTATGCCGCCGAGTTTGCGGCGATTGCGGAGAAAGAAAAATGGCTGCGCTTCGCCATCATGCGCCGCCGCACGTTTGCGAAAATTTTCAACAGGCGACCTCTCAATCCGCTCTTATTTGAAGCGCTGTATCGCCTGCGCCACGAGCGCGAAAACGTGATCGAAGCGTTGCGCGATGGCCAGGCCACTTCGAGCCACGAAGGCGGCGTCACGCTCAATCATTTCGTGCATTTTTTGTATGTCGACGATTTTGCCGCGGCGCGCCTGCGGCCGGGCCAATTGCGCGCGGAGAAATATCGCGAGAACCTCGCGCGTTTTCTCGCGCTGGCGCTGCTGCAATACGGCAAGCCGTATGATTTTCAATTCGACGTCAACACGCTCGACGCCATCGTCTGCAGCGAGCTGATCTATCAGAGTTTCGTCGATATTGATTTTAAAACCGGCAAATCGCTGGCGTCCTACACCATCGCGCCCGATCAAGTGGCGCAGGAAGCCGGCGTCAAAACCGTTCTCGATACGCTCAAAATCGAACCTCCATTCGAATTGCTGCAATGGTACGCCGAAGCCGCGCCGCTTTATCCGGCGGTTGACTCTGTTGCCTCTGCCGATTCTCTCGCCGCCCGCGCTTTTATGGCCATGGTTCGCGAAGAAGATGGCGGGTTAAATCTTCTCGCGCCTTCAGAGAGAAAACAATTTGACGCGATTACTGAACGCGCTAAAATTAAACGTGAAAAAGAGCGGGAGCGGCTCCGGCAGTTGCCAGTGACGGAGACAATGATTGCAGATGCTCCGGCAGATCGTGCTGCTGAGCGGCGGTTGCAAAAATTTTATGTTGAGCTTAATCGTAAAATTACACAGGCGCGCGCCGCGGGAAGATCCGAAGAGGAAATTGCGGCCATGAAACAGCGCGAGATCGAAGCCTTTGCGCGTGAACAAGAGGCGGCTTCGCCGGAGCGGGTTGCGGCTTTGGCGGAAGATTTTCAAAACTGGCAATCCGGCTCCGCCTACAATCCGAGTTACGTCGATCTTTATTCCGGCACGGCGCGTTTCCTGCTGTCGATTTTTCGTTCCGCCGGTCTCGCCAATGACAACGGCTTCGGCCGCGGCTTTGATTTGCAGCTCGCCGTCACCAACGAAGCGCCGCAGCAGTCGCTGATTTATTCGCAGCACTACGCCTTTCTGCCGTTTCACTTGCAATTTTTCAACAACCGCGGCCGCGTACACAAAGCCGTGCAGGGCGGCGCCATGCTCGCTCGCATTGCGCGGCGTTTCACGCAAGGCGATTATATTGAAATGAAAGCGCTGGAATGGCGCAACGATGCTTTCACGACTTCCTATTTACCGTTCACCCTCGAAGCCGGCGGCGACAAAGGCCCGCTCGCGGCGGTCCTGAATTTGACGACGATTGGCAACGGCCATTATCAACACGGCCTTTATGTTGGCGAGAGGGCTCGCGCTGAGCTCGCGCCTTTCGAGCGACGCCATCATCGGAACGCCTTTGCCGTCGCCAATTTATTCTATGGCGCACGCGCCCAATTCACTTTCGGCAAATGGCGTTTGCACGCCGCCGGCGAGTTCGGCGCGAGACTCGGCGCCCGGCGCGGTGAATTGGGCGAACGCCAACGGCAAACGTTTTTCACAAATTTTCCGCCTATTCGCGCGTGGAC
>Ga0247727_10017717_pt1 | contig 11299 bp, 11 predicted proteins | sample WisWelCaveWW1625_FD_202498 | JGI IMG/M metagenome (GOLD analysis project Ga0247727, IMG submission 202498) | Biofilm microbial communities from Wishing Well Cave, Virginia, United States - WW16-25 | ecosystem: Environmental > Aquatic > Deep subsurface > Groundwater > Cave microbial mat | place...
CCGCTCCCACCCATTCACCATCGGTGATTTCAAAACAGAATGCGACTCAGGCGCCGCCTCTCGAAAAACCTTTTGCGGTGCCCGCGTCCGGCCTGTAAGAGCAGAATACATTGTCAACATTGCCCGCAATGCGCGAGCGTTAAAAAGCGGAAACATATCTTCATTCCTTGACTGCCCCGTCACGCTCAGGTAAATTATCTCACGGATAAACCGCTGTGAGACGCATCCCTAAATCCCCGGAACCGGGGGGATGGCCTCCGAACCTGTGAAAAAATCCCGCGGGCCAGTGGACCGGGCCTCTGTGCCCGCCCAGGGAGTTTCTACATTTCGTGCGAAGCAGGCAAGATGCCTGCGGCCCATAATGCGGACAGGATGTCCGCGCTCCCTATGATAGCGCCAAACGTATTTTTCTGATTCCGTTGTATACTTTTGCGCGTGCCTGTGCCCATGAAGACTTCCGATTCTTCTTTTTCCCGGCTTTTATTCGGCTCCCGTTTCGCACAGATTCTCTGGCTCCTTTCAACCGGCGTTATCTTCTTTCTGTATTATCGCTGGCAAACACCATTGCGGATGGTAGCTACGAATCTTGTTCCGGTTCCCCTTGCTTTCTTGCACGTTTGCGCTCTTACCGGTCTTGGCTGGCCCCTTAGCCGGCTTCTGATCAAACAGCAGGACAAATGGATTGAGGCACTGCTTTCCTTCGGGTTTGGAATGGGACTCACGGGGATCTTCACTTTCAGCCTTGGATTGATGGGCAATTTTGATCCGCTTCTGTTTGTTGTGTGGGAAATAGCAGGACTCTCCATTTTTGTTTTTGCTGTTTATCGCCGGCGTCCGTACAAGCTCGAATCGATTCAATGGAATATCTGGAACATTACCGGCGGTATCATCCTTTTCTTTTTTATCGTTGTTGGAATTCCATTTCTCGTCAGCCCTGAAATCTCCACCGACGCGATTTCGTATCATCTATTGATTCCCCGTCTGTATCTGTTGCGCGGAGAGGTCTACCACATCCCTCTTCTGGTCGAAGCGTACTATCCAAGCCTTGCTGAATACAATTATCTTCCACTACTCGCGCTTGCAGACGAAATCGTCTGCAAGTCATTCCACTTCTGGGGTGGACTGGCCGTGCTGATCCTGATGACCCGTATTGTAAAATGCGCCTGCGCTGAAAATAAAAACAAGCTCCTGGCTCCAGCTTTGTTCCTCTCCATGCCGGTTACCGCGATTCATATTGCGTGGGCATGGAATGATTTTTTTTACACGCTCTATGTTCTGCTTTCGCTGTATTTCCTGCTCCTGTACCATTTGAGCGAGGAAAAGTCCGGGCGAGATTTATTTATAGCAGGCTTAATGGCCGGACTTTCTTCCTGGATGAAATACACTTTTGTTCTGTTTTTTTTCACTTCGCTATTGCTGTTCCTGATCGGTTTTCGAAAGTGGAAATGGAATTGGAGGCATTTTTATCTATTCGCTCTGGGATTTTGTCTGGTAGCCCTTTTCTGGATGTTTCAAAACTGGACATTTACTGAAAATCCGTTTTATCCATTCCTTCACAGGATCTTTCCAGGCCCGCACTGGAATGAACATGTGGATCAATACTTCCACGATTTTTTAAGGAAGTACGAAATCCAGGATTGGAACTGGAAAACATATTTTACGTTTCCCATCCCGGTTGTCCTGAAGCCGCGACTTGTTGATAATCAAACCGGAATATTGCCTCTGGTGCTGGCTCCGCTTTTGTTTCTCAAAAACCAGGCAAAAGGAGTCAGGCTTCTAAAAGCCTATGTCGCGGCCTGTCTTTTCGTATGGATTTTTATTCAAACAGAAAACCGCTCGATTCTCACTGTTTTTTCATTGATTTTCTGTATTGCTTCTATTTCATTAGAAAAGTTTCCGTGGACAGGCAAACACTTCAAGCACATCACGGCCGGGGTAATTCTGGCTGCGGCGGCCACCAATTTTTTCTACACGTCATTAACGGCATTCTCTCTTTTTGATCCTGTCCGATACTTTCTGGGACGCGAATCAAAAGCCCAATACATAACGCGGCTTTCAGAAAGCCAGCAGGCTTTTGATTTCGTGAACGGACTGCCCGAAGCCGGCCGCGTGCTTCTGGTAAGCAGCCACGTGCCCTATTATGTTCAGAAACCGTATTTTTTCAGCAGTTTTGCCGATCCGCCGATCGCAGAAGTCCTTTCACGTGAAGCAAAAAGCGCCGGTGAAATCGCAATACGATTCAAAAATCTGGGGATCACTCACGTGATATTAAACCGCCCCGCCTACGACAAGGAAAACAGGAAACAACTTTACTCCTGGTCAAACGCCCAGCGCCTTCGTTTTGAAGAGTTTCTGTTGAAACATTGCACACCCGTCATCAAATATGGCTCAGATTATGTCTTCCGGATTAATAGATAGCCGGGCATACTCAAACTCTGTACTTTTGAACGTGTTGTATGGGTGCACGACAAATTTGTTGTAAGCTCTGAAAATGTTTGTACCGCCCACGTCCCCTGGGCCGAGCTCCCTATGGAGCGCGGACATCCTGTCCGCATTATTGGTCGCAGGCATCTTGCCTGCTTCGCACGAAATGTAGAAAATCGACAGCCCGCCGGAGGCGGGCGTTACAAAATGCAAACGTGAATTCTTTTCCGCTTACGACAAATTTGTCGTGCGCCCGTGTTGTATCCTGGATTTGCAAATCAGGCCATGTTCATGAGACAATCCCCTTCCCCTGGATGCTCTGTCAAACCTGTACATGAGGCGTAAAGTTACCACCATCTTCCCGGGGGATGTAGCCTCCGAACCTGTGAAAAAAAAGGATTCGGATCAGGTATCGATACAGTTTTATGAAACGAGTTGGAATTATCAGTTTAGGTTGTCCTAAGAATTTGATCGATACGGAAGTCATGCTTGGACAACTTGTCGATAAAGGGTATCGTGTGTCTTCTGATCCGGCCGATTCCGAAATCGTCATTGTCAACACATGCGGTTTCATCGAGCCGGCAAAGAAGGAATCCATCGACACGATTTTGCGCGTTGCAAAATTGAAAGAAAACGACCCGGACAAAAAACTGATTGTGGCCGGCTGTCTGGTGCAAAGATACGGCAAAGAGCTTAAGTCACAGTTGCCGGAAGTAGATCATTTTGTTTCGCTCAACGATGTCGAACGGATTGTCGAAGCCTGCGGAAACGAGTTCGATGAAAGGCTCGACAGCCAACCGGCCGAATACATTTATGACGGAAAAGTCCGGCGCATTCTGACTACCCCCACTTCGTATGCTTATTTGAAGATTGCTGAGGGTTGCGATCATGTCTGTGCGTTTTGCGCGATTCCATCCATGCGGGGAAAATACCGAAGCCGCACGATCGCTTCCATCTGTTCTGAAGCGGCCGGACTCGCCCTGCAGGGAGTGCGGGAACTGGTACTGATTTCGCAGGACAGTACGATTTATGGATCGGACCTGGGATTGCAGGACGGACTTGCGATTTTGACCGATGAACTGTGCAAGACCGAAGGCATCGAATGGATCCGAGTTATGTACTCCTATCCAAACAGTCTGAAGCAGTCGTTTCTCAATGTCATGGCACGTCAGGAAAAAGTTTGCCGGTACATCGACATGCCGCTGCAGCACGCATCCGGACCCGTTCTGGTGCGTATGAAACGGGGCGGCAATATTGATCTGTATCTGCGAATGATCGAAAACATTAGAAAGACGGTATCCGGCATCGCGCTTAGAACGACTTTTATCGCCGGCTTCCCCGGAGAAACGGATGCGGACTTTGAGACACTCGCGCGGTTCGTTCGTGAAGCGGAATTCGACCGGGTGGGAGTCTTCCTGTACAGCGATGAAGAAGGAACCACAGGAAATGATTTGCACCCAAAAGTGCCGCACCGCGTCAAGATTCAGCGCCGGAAGGAACTGATGACTTTGCAGGCATCCATTTCCAAACGCCGTAACAGATCCTGGATCGGTCGCCATACCCGGGTCCTGGTCGATGGCGCCGATACCCGAAGCGCTCTTACCAGAATGTACAGCCAGGCTCCGGATATCGATGGAAATGTGCGGGTCAAAACGGATTCGGCGATCGCCGGAGAATTTCTGGATGTCCTGATTACAGGCGCAGGTGAATACGATTTGACCGCGCGATCGCTTCAGATTTCAGATTGAGAATTGATCCCGGAAAGACGTTGCCCAGAATTTGTTTATAATCTTCAATGAAGCATAATGCGATTGAGCGACTAACTTGATTACAATTCTGGAATACTCTAAAGAGCAAAAGGGAATCACGGTTTACGAAAACGTAAACTGGATGCAGTTTCAAGCCCGCCCCGAGTGCCTCTACTGGTGGGAAATCTGCGCCCCCACTCCCGATGATGCCGATTGTCTTTCCGGCTATTTTCACTTCCATCCGCTGGCCATAGAAGATTGTGTTTCAGACATTCATTATCCCAAAGTGGATTTTTATGAAACGTACCTGTATCTCGTCATCCACGGAGTCGATGTGGATCGCACACGCGTCGAAGGTTTCGGACCGAAAGAGCTCGATGTCTTTCTCGGGCCCGGTTATCTGGTTACGTTTCACAAGAAACAAACGCGGTCGGTACAGGAAGTGTTGAGACGATGCAAAGAAAATTCTCCCATCATGGAGTACGGGCTCGATTTTGTTCTCTATTCGATTCTCGACATCATGGTCACGAATTATCTTCCCGTGCTGGAAGAGCTGGAAGATGAAATCGATACAACGGAAGAACAACTGTTTCAGAATCCCGATCCGAAAGTTCTCCGCAAAATACTGACCATCAAACGTACACTTCTCAAACTGAAAAAGACGGTTTTTCCGCAGCGTGAAGTAATGAATCATCTGGCCCGAAACGAATATCAGTTTATATCGCCTAAAACTCAATTCTACTTTCGGGACGTCTACGATATGCTTTACCGGATGGCTGAAATGACCGAGTCTTTTCGCGATGTGACAACCGCCCTTGTTGAGACTTATCTTTCGACTGTTTCCAATCGTCTCAACGAAGTCATGAAAGTGTTGACGATACTGGCGACAATCTTTATGCCGCTCACGGTAATTACCGGAATTTACGGAATGAATTTTGAATACTTTCCCGAATTGAAATGGAAGTACGGATATTTTTTGACTCTGGGCTTCATGGTGCTGGTTGCGGGAGGCTTATTCGGCTTTTTCCGGCACAGGAAGTGGATTTAATCTATGTTTCCACTCCGCGACACAATCAAACCCCGGACCTACCCTGTGGTCAACATGATTCTGATTGTCATGAACGTCCTTGTTTTCCTGTATGAATTCTCACTGGGTAACCGTCTGGAAGGATTCGTTTACAATTTTGGATTGACTCCCGATCTGTTTTTCCGGGGACTGAATCATAATTTTATGGGCGCGGTTATTCCGCTGTTCACGTCCATGTTCCTGCATGGCGGATGGTTCCATCTGATCGGTAATATGTGGTTCCTTTACATATTTGGAGACAACGTTGAAGACCGCGTAGGACATGTCGGTTATGTATTCTTTTACCTGCTAAGCGGAATCTGCTCGGCCCTGACTCAGGCGCTTGTCCAGCCCTCTTCGGCCGTACCGATGGTCGGCGCAAGCGGGGCCATCGCAGGAGTTCTTGGCGCATATTTCCTGCTGTATCCGCATTCCCGCATCCTTACGCTGGTTCCCATATTCATTTTTATTCAGGTCATGGAAATACCTGCAGTCGTATTTCTTTTCTTCTGGTTCATCTGGCAATTCGTTCAGGGAAGCGTGGCCGCGTCGTCTCCCGGTCAGGGCGGAATCGCATGGTGGGCACACATCGGCGGTTTCATCGCGGGCTTCGTTCTCATCTTTTTCTTCAAGAAGCGGGAGAAAAAAACGGACTACTGGGTCTGAACCGTTTGTTCCGCCGGCTTTGCAATGAGTCCAACCTGCGGAAATCCGGCTTCCGCAATCAGATCAAGTACCTGCATAACTCTGTCGTACTGCAATCGCCGGTCTGCTTGCAACAAAACGCTCATTTTCGCGTCTCGCCGGTACAAATCCTGTAGACGAGCGACCAGTGCCTCGGCCACCACCGGCTGCTCTTCGAAAAACAGATCGCCGCTTTCATTCAAGTAAACAATTTTTTGACCGGGATCCCGTTTCGGGCCGGGGTTTCCGGTTTCCGGCACCTGCACATCCCTCGCAACAATCATGGGCGTAACAACCATAAATATAATCAGCAGCACCAGCACAACATCGATCAACGGAGTCATGTTGATCTCGGATTTGATCTCGCTTGAATGTTGGAATTGCATGTTCGCCTCCTGTCATACAACAGACAACGCACAGCCGGATTTGTTCCACTCTTAGAGCCTCACGCGGGCGAGACGCAACACACCTTCACGGATTTCAGATTCAGTCAGGTTTGCGTAACCCAGAACAAACTGATTCGTGTGCTTTGCTTTGATGTAGTACTGTCTGGCGCTGAGCATGCCAACGCCTGCCTGCGCCGCGCGGCGGAGAAATTCTTCTGCAGAGTATTCAATGTGAAAACTCACCATGATGTGCATGCCCGTATTTTCACCTTGAATGCTCACTCGAGATCCAAAATGCTTCTGTAATTCGGTAACAAGAGTTCGGCGCCGCTGATCGTAAAGTTTGCGCATTCTGCGGATGTGCCGTTCCAAAAAACCCTGACGAATGAAATCGGTGAGTGCGTACTGTTCCAGAAGCGGCGTCTGGCGATCCGTCAGCCATTTGGCCCGGGCGAGCACCGGAGCCAGCGATTCCGGAGCAACAATGTAGCCGATACGCAGTGCTGGAAACAGCACCTTGGAAAACGTGCCGGCATACAGAACACGGCCTCCAGGTTCAAGTCCCTGCATTGAGGGAAGCGGATGGGCAGCATAACGGTATTCGCTGTCGTAATCATCTTCAACGATCATTGATCGATTTCGTTCGGCCCAATCCAGTAGTTGTAAACGTCGCGGAAGCGACAGCACGTATCCGGTTGGAAACTGATGCGACGGTGTGACGTAAACGAAACGGATATTCTTTTCGCGGGACTTTATCAGTCGATCTACAATGAGCCCGGATTCATCTACTGCAATCGGTCTCAGATGTAAGCCCTGTGATTCGAAGGCGCGAAATGCGCCGTGATAGCATGGATCCTCCAGCGCAACGGTATCACCCTGGTTTGCCAGCGTGCGCGAGACAAGATCGAGTGCCTGTTGAGAGCCATTCACAATTACGATCTGTCCGGCATTGCAGCGCACCGAGCGGGAGCGCGAGATGTAGCGGGAGATCTCCTCTCTGAGCGGCGCGTATCCCTGACCATCGCTTGCGTAGTCGAGCATTGAGTATTGATTCGCGCGACAGTGCCTGAGAAGCAATCGTCTCCAGACAGTCATAGGAAATCGCGAATAGTCCGGACGACCGTGACGAAAACTCACTGGAAACGCCCACTCCTTTCGAATGAATGGCTCCCTCTGCAGCAGTCTCTTTCCATATTCAGACAGGCGCACTCTGATTTGACTCTGAGTCTCCGGTTCGTCGCCAGATCCAAGTCCTTCAGACAATGCGCGGCTGACGTAGGTTCCGGAGCCGGTTACCGTTTCAAAATAGCCCTCACTGATGAGCTGCTCGTAACTCAGCGTCACTGTGGTCCGCGATACGCCCAGCGATTCTGAAAGTGCCCGTGTAGAAGGCATTCGCTCGCCCGGCGCCAGGCGTCCGGTTAGAATCTGATCGCGCAAGTGCTCATAGAGCCGGCGATGCAAAGGCATAGAAAGACGCGGATCCAACGGTATCGTAATAGCCATAAAGACTCCTGAGTGGACTCATTGAAATTACATAAAGTGGATATTGATCCATACCACTTTTGAAGGTACTGTACATCCGAAAAGGAGAAAAGGCAATGGATACTTTCGTACAAACGGAAAAAACGACATTGAAGCGCCGTCACGACCGCGGCACATTTGATCGCGATACCGTCTACAGCATCCTTGATGAAGCATTTGTCTGTCACGCTGGTTTTGTGGTGGAAGGTCAACCTTACGTGATTCCTACCGGATACGCGCGCGTGGATGACCAGCTTTACATTCACGGTTCTGCGGCGAGTCGCATGTTGCGCACTCTGGCCCAGGGAGTAGACGTCTGCGTAACGGTGACACTTGTAGACGGACTGGTACTGGCGCGATCCGCCTTTCATCATTCGATGAATTACCGTTCAGTGGTTGTGCTCGGGCGTGCGCAAGTTGTTAAGTCCCTCTCAGAGAAAAAAGCAGCCATGCGAGCTTTAACAGATCACATCATCCCGGGCCGTTGGGAAGAGGTTCGCGGACCCTATGATCAGGAGCTAAAGGCGACACTGGTGCTGCGTTTACCTCTCGTTGAAGTCTCAGCCAAGATTCGCACAGGTCCGCCGGTGGACGAAGAGTCCGATCTGCAGTATCCCGTATGGGCAGGAGTGTTACCGTTAAAAACGTTTTCGGAAACACCGGTTCGCGATGTGCTCTGTGATCCGGCGATACCGGTACCCGCCTGCGTCAGCAGGTACAGCAGATGAACGCGGAATCCATTTGCAAAGTTTACCGGATGGTTACTTTCTGCATTTTGACGTCTGACTTCGGACGGTCTCCAGCGCCTGTCGGTGTCCCTGCAATGGAATCCACCACATCAAGACCCGAAGTAACATTGCCAAAAATCGTGTAACTCGGCGGAAGAGCATAGTCCACATGCATGATGAAAAACTGTGAGCCGTTTGTATTGGGACCCGCGTTCGCCATCGCCACCGTTCCTTTTTTATATCCGCGCTTGTAGACGTCCGAACCGGATTTAATCTCATCCGCGAAGCGTCCCCCCCACGCCGATTCGCCTCCGCGGCCTGTGCCTGTCGGATCCCCTCCCTGAATCATGAACCCTTTGATGACGCGATGAAAAATCACTCCATCGTAAAAGCCTTTTTGCGCCAGCAAAACAAAATTCTCAGTTGTCTTCGGCGCATCCACCTCCAGCAATTCAACTTCAATTGTTCCCATATTCGTTTCTATAACTGCAGTTCTATTTGCCATTTTTGTTCAATCTCCATCTGTCGGTTTGTGGGGCGCGCCTCCGTGCCCGCCCTGGAGTTTCTACATTTCGCGCGACGCAGGCAAGATGCCTGCGGCCCCTAATGCAGGCTGGAACCCTGCGCTCCATAGGCGCCGCCATAGTATGACATCGAACGACCGGCTTTCAAAATACTTGTCGGGGCGCACTGCGTCCGCGCAATGATTTGAACTACAATGAACATCGCGGTGAAAGAACATGACTGTTTTTGAATTGAAGTTATCGGGTTTCAAGTTTCCAAAGAATCTCGAAGCAGACAAATCCAATTTCCGGATGATTGTCGATTTACGTTATGTGGATGCAGGCGGCAGTCCGGCAACTGCACAGGCAGTTCTTCCGGGTCTGGACACTTACTGGGAGTGTGACAAAAACAGGTCCGGAGAAATGAACTACGTACGCGGAAAAGATGAAGGAAAGTTCGCCACATTCGACATGAATAAAATAGAAGACTGGGACAGGTTAATCCTGATGCTTCCTGCAGAAAAGTTGCACTCGATTCAAGTCAAAGTCTTTGATGTGAACAGAACAGATGGCTGGGATAAAATCCGTCATGTAATGGAATCCATTACGAAGGCATTCTTCGAAAAAGCAGCACAGGTTTTGCCCGGCATGCTTGGAAACGCAACGGAAGACATAAAATCCTTCCTGCTGAAGAAGTGGGCCGGTGGTGATGCTATTCTTTACAAAGCCTCTTTTACTTTTGGAGACAATGGTACCGGTGAACATACGTTATCCGGCAACTATGAAATCCGGTTTGTGGTAACCCGGAAGGCTTAGGGCAGTGACATCATTCTGAGGTCATGGGTTTATCGGCGCGAATGAAGAGCCACAGAGTTGCCGCAATCACAGCGAATATCGATCCGGTTGCAACCGCTGCAGTCCATCCGAAATATTTTGCGGCGAGGGGAACGAGGAGAGCTCCAACTCCACCCACTGCGTTACCTCCTGTATTCATTACGCCGCCTGCTGCTGCGGCATGTCTGCCGGACACAGAGGTCATGGCTGCCCAGTAGACAGAATCCGTTAATTGCAGGAATCCGAATGAGACAGAAAACAGAATCACTGCCTGATAGCCATCCTGCGCAAAGGCGCCGGCAACAAGCAAACCTGCTGAAAGCAAAAGACTCGGAACTGGAAGCAGTCGATATCCTGAGCGCGCTCCGTATCTTCGCACAAACCGGTCGCACAAAACGCCTCCGATAACCGCGCCTGCAGCGGCGCCAAGCCATAGAACAGAATTGAGGACGCCTGCCTGCTGATCCGAAAAGCCGCGAACTTCAACCAGATAATAGAAGATCCAGGAAAAGAACAAATAGAACACGTAATTCATGCAGAAATAGCTGGCGGTAAGCAACAGAATCTCGCGATTTTTGACCGCGATTTTCCAGATTCCTTTTTCACGTTCAACGCCGGCGCGCGGACGGTTTGCATCGATGAGGTCGCATTCGGCACGGTTCACACCGCGGTGTTGCCAGGGATAATCGCGGACGTACCACCACCAGATAATCGCAATCAACAATCCCAGCGGACTGGTCCAAAAAAAGGATCCACGCCAGCCGACTTTTTCAATTAACCAGACGATCAACGGACCGGTTGCCGCAGCTCCGAGAGAAAGTCCTGCGCTGGTCAAACCATTGGGAAAACCCCATCCGGAAACGGGAAACCAGTCGGCGATTGCCCGGCCTATAATCGGAAAAGTGGGCGCATGCGTCATGCCTACTAGAAACCGGACTGTCATCAACAAAACAAGAATCACCGTAACGGATGCCATTTGAGGACCCGGAATCAATCCCGTAAATACCGTTAAGATTCCCCAGGAAACCGCAATGACCGCTATACCCTTTCGCGACCCGAAAATATCGCCGAAGATGCCCCCTGGAAACTGGAAGATTGCGTAACCCCACGCAAATGCGGAAAGAACGAAACCAAGCTCGATCTCCGAAAACCCGAGGTCCTTCATCATCGTTTCCCCGGCAATAGAAACGTTTGTCCGCAAGATGTAGGCGATGAAACTGGCAATGACAATCAGCGCAAGTACGTACCACCGGACATGCCCCGCTTTCTCTACAGCGATCAATTCTTTTTCGGTCATTTTTAAGCCTGTCTTGTTTTACCACACCTTGAGCTTGCTTGACAGAAACCGACAACCCGGCAAGCCGGAACCAGAGAGAGTTCTTTTTTGCGTTAGAATTACTAT
>Ga0247727_10017718_pt1 | contig 11299 bp, 8 predicted proteins | sample WisWelCaveWW1625_FD_202498 | JGI IMG/M metagenome (GOLD analysis project Ga0247727, IMG submission 202498) | Biofilm microbial communities from Wishing Well Cave, Virginia, United States - WW16-25 | ecosystem: Environmental > Aquatic > Deep subsurface > Groundwater > Cave microbial mat | place...
CGCATCGCCTCCGGCGAGCTCGAGCCCGACGCCGGGCCCGGCACGCTCGATGCGCGTGCGGGTGCCGTCCTCGTCGGCGCTCGGCGTCCTCTCGTCGCCTACAACATCGATCTGGCAACCGACGACGTCGGCATCGCGCGTGAGATCGCTGCGGCAGTCCGCGAGTCGGGTGGCGGGATGCCGGGCGTCCAGGCGATCGGTCTGTATCTACCGCGTTCGGGGCGCGTCCAAGTCAGCATGAACGTGCTCGACCTCGAACGCTCCCCTCTTCACGAGGTGGTCGGCCGGGTCGTCGCAGAGGCAGCCGCGCGTGGAGTTGCGGTCGAGGGCGGCGAGCTTGTCGGCCTCGTCCCCAAGCGCGCCGCCGCCGCCGCGATGGCCGCCGGCGCCGTTCTGCCCGGAATCGACGAGACGCGCGTGCTCGAACAGGCGCTGCGGCTCTAGACTCGGGCCGTGTCTCGGACGATCGTCCTGACAGGGGAGGACCTGATGCTTGCGGACGTCTGGGACGGTGCGGTTCACCGTGTCGAGGCCGAGCTGGCCGACGCCGCTAGAGGCCGGATGCGAGCCGCGCGCGAGCTCCTCGAGTCGATGCACGGTGAGCACACGTACGGCGTCAACACTGGGTTCGGACGGTTCGTGTCGGCGCATGTTCCCGAGGAGCTCGCGGAGGAGCTCCAGCTCCGGCTTCTCCGCAGCCACGCGTGCGGCGTCGGCGAGCCGTACCCCGACGAGGTCATCCGAGGCGCGATGCTGCTGCGCGCAAACGCGCTGGCGAAGGGCTACTCCGGGGCCCGGGTCGAGACGGTCGAGCTCCTGATTGCTTGCCTGAATCGAGGTGTCCTTCCCGTCGTTCCCGCACGCGGCTCGGTTGGAGCGAGCGGCGACCTCGCGCCGCTTGCGCACCTCGCGTTGCCGCTGGTCGGCGAAGGTGAGGCCGTCGTCGACGGCGAGCGGCTCGACGGTGGCGCGGCGCTTCGTCGCGTCGGGCTCGAGCCGATTCGCCTGGCGAGCAAGGAGGGGCTGTCACTCGTCAACGGCACGCAGTTCATGGCCGCGATGGCGGCGCTCGGCGTCATGCGCGCACGACGCCTGGCCGGCACCTCCGACCTCGCGTGCGCGCTCTCGCTCGAGGCGCTGCAAGGGTCGCGAACGAGCTTCATGCCTGCGGTCCACCGGGCGAGACCCTTGAAGGGACAGCAGGAAGCGGCCGCCAACGTCTGGCGCCTGCTCGAGGGCTCAGCGATCATCGAATCGCATCGTTGGTGCGACAAGGTTCAGGATGCGTACTCATTGCGCTGCGCGCCACAGGTCCACGGAGCGTCTCGCGATCTCCTGGACTACGTCGAGGCGACAGTGGCCGTCGAGCTCAACGCCGCGACCGACAACCCGCTCGTTCTGCTCGAAGAGGGCGAGATCGTGTCCGCCGGCAACTTCCACGGGCAGCCGCTCGCCTTTGCGCTCGACGCTCTCGCGATAGCCGTAGCGGAGCTCGCCAGCATCTCGGAGCGGCGCATCGAGCGGCTCGTGAATCCGAGCCTCTCCGACGGGCTACCGCCGTTTCTCGTGGAAGAGGGCGGGCTCAATTCCGGGTTCATGATTCCGCAGTACGTCGCGGCAGCGCTCGTCTCCGAGAACAAGGTCCTCGCCCATCCGGCGAGCGTCGACTCGATTCCGACGAGCGCCGGCCAAGAGGACCACGTCTCGATGGGGAATGCGGCCGGCCTCAAGGCCCTTCGCGTGCTCGACAACGCGGAGCGGGCGCTGGCGATCGAGCTCCTCGCGGGCGCGCAGGCGATCGAGTTCCTCGCACCACTCGAGCCAGGACAGGGAGTCCGCGCCGTGCACGACTTCGTGCGCACGCTGTCGGCCCGACTCGTCCAGGACCGCTCCCTGAGCGCGGACATCGAGCGGGTCGCCGATGCGATCCAGTCGGGAGCGGTGCTCGCCGCCGCCGAGCGGGAGATCGGGGCGCTGGCGTGACGGACGTGACGACATCCGAGGCGGTGGTCGCGGCGCTGTGCGGAGATCTCTCCCGGATCTCCGCGCCGCGGGGCACGACGCTCAACGCGCGCTCCTGGCAGACGGAGGCGCCGCTTCGCATGTTGCTCAACAACCTCGACCCCGAGGTCGCGGAGCACCCAGAGCAACTGGTCGTGTACGGCGGAACCGGGCGGGCGGCTCGAAATCACGATGCGCTGAGGGCGATCGTGCGGACGCTTCTGCGGTTGCGAGACGACGAGACGCTCCTCGTCCAGAGCGGGAAGCCCGTGGGCGTGTTCCGCACGTCCGAATGGTCACCGCGCGTCCTCATCGCCAACGCCCTGCTGGTACCCCGCTGGGCGACGTGGGACGAGTTCCGCCGCCTCGAGGCCGAGGGGCTGACGATGTTCGGCCAGATGACGGCGGGGAGCTGGATCTACATCGGAACGCAGGGGATCCTCCAGGGGACGTACCAGACGTTCGCGGCTGCTGGAGAGACGCATTTCGGGTCGCCCGATCTCGCGGGCCGCACGATCCTGACCGCGGGTCTCGGCGGGATGGGCGGAGCTCAGCCCCTGGCAGCGACGATGGCCGGCGCGACGATCCTGTGCGTCGAGGTCGATCCCTCACGCATCGAGCGGCGGCTCGCTACGCGCTACCTGGACGAGGCGACCGATTCGCTGGACGAGGCGCTCGCTCGCGTGCGCGCGGCGGCCCGCGAAGGCCGGTCGCTCTCGGTGGGCCTGTTCGGGAACGCGGCAGACGTCGTGCCCGAGCTCGCGCGTCGTGGAGAGCTCTTCGACCTCGTCACCGACCAGACCGCGGCGCACGACCCGCTCAACGGGTACGTCCCGCAGGCACTCGATGTCGAGCAGGCAGCCGAGCTCCGCAGGCGCGATCCGAACGAGTACCTGTCCCGGGCTCGGACGTCGATCGCGGCGCATGTCACTGGGCTTCTCGAGTACGTCCGAGCGGGATGTCACGTGTTCGATTACGGCAACAACCTGCGAGGGGAGGCGTATGAAGCTGGCCTCGAGGAGGCGTTCACATACCCGGGCTTCGTCCCTGCCTATATTCGGCCGCTCTTTTGCAGGGGAATCGGGCCTTTCCGCTGGGCGGCGCTCTCGGGGGATCCGGCGGACATCGCCGAGATCGACCGTGAGCTCGGGGAGCTCTTCCCGGACGATGTGCTGCTCCGTCGGTGGCTCGAGCTCGCCGCCGGTCGGGTCGCCTTCCAGGGTCTTCCCGCCCGGATCTGCTGGCTTGGTTACGGCGACCGCGCGCGAGCCGGACACGCGATCAACGAGCTCGTCCGCTCGGGCCGCGTCTCGGCGCCGGTCGTGATCGGGCGCGACCACCTCGACTCGGGCTCCGTCGCATCGCCCTTTCGGGAGACCGAGTCGATGCGTGACGGCTCCGACGCGATCGCCGACTGGCCGATCCTGAATGCGCTTCTCAACGTCGCCGCGGGCGCAACGTGGGTCAGCGTGCATCACGGCGGGGGCGTCGGGATCGGCAACTCGATCCACGCCGGCATGGTCGTCGTCGCGGACGGAACCGAGTCCGCCGCAGAGAAGCTCGAGCGCGTGCTCACGACCGATCCGGGGACCGGCGTGATGCGCCATGCCGACGCCGGCTACGAAGAGGCGCTCGCGGCGGCGCGCGAGCACGGGCTCGACCTTCCCTCGATCGTTGGCGGGGAGGCGTGAGGCCCGACGGTGAAGGGCTGCCGAGCCGGCTCCTGATCCGCGACCTCGCACAGGTTGCGACCCCGGCGGGCCGAGCTGCGCCGCTGCGCGGCTCGGACCTGAGAGCCGTTGACCTGATCGAGGACGCTTTCGTTCTCTGTGAGCAAGGGCGGATCGCATCGGTGGGGCCGATGCGTGAGCTGCGACGGCTGGACGGCGACGTCGAGGAGCTTGATGGGCGCGGCCTCTCGGCGGTGCCGGGCCTCGTCGACTGCCATACCCACGCGTGCTTCGCAGGCGACCGCGTGGAGGAGTTCGCCCTACGGGCAGCCGGGGCCGGCTACGAGGAGCTTCACGCTGCGGGGGGCGGGATTCTGGCAACCGTTCACGCGACCCGCGAAGCAGGCGAAGCCGGACTCACGGCCGCCCTCGAGCGTCACGCCGAATGGATGCTGCGGGCCGGGACGACGACGTTCGAGGCGAAGTCGGGCTATGGGCTCGATCGGGAGACCGAGCTCGCACAGCTCCGCGTCATCCGAGCTGCCGGCGGCGTCCCGACCTGGCTCGGGGCCCACGCCGTCCCGCCCGAGTTCGTCGAGAGGGGGGCCGACGGCTATATCGACTTCCTCCTCGAAGACGTGCTTCCAGACGCGGCCGAGCTCGCCGAGGGCGCAGACGTATTCCTCGAGCGCGGCGCATTCGACGTCGGGCAGGCTCGTCGCTACCTCCAGGCGTGCCGTGTAGCAGGGCTCGAGCTGCGGCTGCACGGGGATCAGTTCACGGAGGCGGGCGCGATCCCGCTCGCGATCGAGCTCGGAGCCCGGTCAGTCGATCACCTGGAGAGTACGAGCGCGAGAGGTGTCGCCGCGCTTGCGGCGAGTGACGTCGTCGGCGTCCTCCTGCCTGCGAGTGCCCTCTTCCTCGGCCGACTCATGCCCCCGGGGCGTGCGCTCGTCGACGCCGGCGCTGCGATCGCGCTCGCAACCGACTTCAATCCGGGAAGCGCCTTCTGCGAAAGCCTGCCGCTCGTCTGCTCGCTCGCGTGCACCCAGCTTCGCCTGGCGCCCGAGGAGGCGCTGGCGGCTTGCACCGTGAACGCCGCACATGTTCTCGCTCGCGCCGACCGGAAGGGACGGCTCGCCCCGGGTTTCGACGCAGACATCGTCCTGGTCTCTGCGGCGGACTGGCGGCATCTCGCCTACCACCTCGGCGGCCCAGTGGTCCACGCGGTCGTCCGAGGCGGCCGGATACTCCGCAGCGCCCCGGCATAATCGGGTCATGCCGACCCGTAAGCAGCGACGTCGCCGGGCGAAGGAGCATCGGCATGAGTACGTCTGGGAGGACGCCGAGGGCAACGAGCTCGAGCGGAGCGAGGTTTCCGGCGAAACACCGGCGCGGCCGCAGCGCGCGCCGGCTGGTCCTGGGCGACAGCCGCAAGCTCCGTCGTGGCGCCGAACGCTGAGACGCGCCCTGATCTTCGCGCCGCTCATGTTCGTCGTCGTGTACGTGCTCGCTGGGGATCTCACGCCGGCGCAACAGATCACGCAGACCGCGCTGATCGTCGCGATCTTCATTCCGTTCAGCTTCTTTCTGGACAGCTTCTTCTACCGCGGCTACCTGAAACGGACGGCGCGGCGCGAGCGGGCCGACCGCGGGCGCGGGAGCTGACGAGGCTCGCGCGATGCCGCTACGGGTCGAACAGCTCCCGCTCGGACCGATGGGGACGAACTGCTACGTCGTCCGCTCCGATCCCACCTCGGCCGAGGCAGCGGTCGTGGACCCGAGCGGCGACGCGACCGAGCTCCGCTTGCTGCTGGCGAGAATTGGGGCGCGCTGCGCCGGGATTCTGGTGACCCACGGGCACTGGGATCATCTTGTCGGAGTCGCCGACTTGGCCCATGGCACAGGCGCGCCCGTGTACATGGCAGAAGGGGAGCGAACGCTGCTCGAGCACCCGGCAGCGTTCACGCCGCCCGGAATCTCCATCCCCTCGTACACGCCCGACGTCCTCCTCGAAGGCGGGGAAGCGGTGGAAGTCGCAGGGATCGAGTTCGACGTTCTCTCCGTGCCGGGACACTCACCGGCGCACCTCGCCTACCACGCCGACGGATGCCTCTTCTCCGGCGACGTGCTGTTTGCCGGCTCGGTTGGTCGTACCGACCTCCCGGGCGCTGACTGGGACACGCTCGTCGCGTCGATCCGCTCGCTCGTCGAGGCCTTCCCGCCCGAGACGTTGGTGTACTCAGGCCACGGCCCTGCAACGACGTTGGGTGATGAGCTTGCGAGCAACCCGTTCCTCGCCGATCTCCGCGCGGAGCGGGCCGGGTGAGCAGCCGAACAAAGATCGAGCGGCCGCGCGGGACACACGACATCCTTCCCGCCGAGCAACCGCTCTGGCGCCACGTCGTCGGTGAAGCCGAGCGGTTGTGTGCCCTCTACGGCTACCGACCGATCCTGACGCCGGTCTTCGAGGAGACCGCCCTCTTCGAGCGGACGTCCGGAGCAGGGTCGGATGTCGTGCAGAAGGAGATGTATACGTTCGAGGACCGCGGTGGTCGCTCGCTGACCTTGCGCCCGGAAGGCACTGCGCCGATCTGCCGCGCGTATGTCGAACACGGCATGCACCGCGAGCCTCAGCCGGTGAAGCTTTACACCGTCGGGCCGATGTACCGCTACTCGGCCCCGCAGCGCGGGCGGCACCGCGAGCACTGGCAGCTCTCGGTCGAAGCCGTTGGATCTGACCACCCGTCGCTCGACGCCGAGGTCATCCAGCTGTACGACACGCTGCTCGCGCGTCTCGGCGTCACCGAGTTCGAGCTCGCGCTGAACTCGATCGGCTGCCGCGAATGTCGTCCGGCGTACGTCGAACTCCTGGAAGGGTGGCTCGCGGCCAATCTCGATCGCCTCGACGAGCCGACGCGTGAGAAGGCCAGCACGAACCCGCTGCGCGTGTTCGACAACCTCGAGGTCAAGTCCCCCGAGGTGCAGGACGCTCTCCGCGACGCGCCCACGATCGGCGAGTCGCTCTGCGACGCCTGTCAGCAGCAGTTCGCAACGGTCCGGCGGGACCTCGACGCGTACGGCGTCGCCTATCGGCTCGTCCCGACGCTCGTCCGAGGACTCGACTACTACGTGCGCACGACCTGGGAGTTCGTCGGGCCGGACGAGGGCGCGCAGAGTGCACTCTCCGGCGGTGGGCGCTACGACGGCCTCGTCGAGGAGATCGGCGGTCCGGCGACGCCCGGGGTCGGGTTCGGGGCCGGGATCGAGCGACTCCTGCTTGCGCTGGAGCACGCCGGTGTCGAGGCGAACCCACCGGCAATCGACGTCTTCTTCGTGCTCGATGTCGGCGCGCCACGGGAACGTCTCGCGGGCTGGCTCCAGGACTTGCGGACACGAGGCGTCGCCTCCGATACCGACTATGCGGGCCGTTCGCTCAAGGGCCAGTTGACGCAAGCTGCGCGCCTCGGAGCGGCGACGATCGTCGTCGTTCGCGCGGAGGGCGCCTCCATCCGCAGGGCGGGCGAAGCGGATGCCGAGGTCTCGCTCGACGACGTGTCTGCGAGGCTGCGCACGTGAGATGGAGAGATCTCATGTGTGGCGAGCCCCGCGCCGAGCACGTCGGGCGGACCCTGACGCTGGCGGGGTGGGCGGCGCGCCGCCGCGATCACGGCGGCCTCGTGTTCGTCGACCTCCGCGACCGCATGGGGCTCATGCAGCTCGTGATCAATCCCGAGCGCTCTCCCGCCGCGGCCGAGCTCGCGAAAGAGATCCGCAACGAGTTCGTTCTCCAGGTCACCGGCGAGGTCGTCGCGCGCTCGCCCGAGACCGTGAACGCCAGGATGCCGACGGGCGAGGTCGAGCTCCACGTCGACGAGCTCACGATCGTGTCGCGCTCGACGCCGCTCCCGTTCCAGCTCGACGAGGAGGGCGTCGACGAGACGCTGCGGCTGCGCTACCGCTGGCTGGATCTCCGGCGAGAAAAGCTCCAGCGGAACCTTTTGCTTCGCGCGCGACTCGTCTCGACCATCCGCCGCGTGATGGAGGACGCAGGCTTCGTGGACATCCAGACACCGATCCTGTTCAAGCCGACCCCGGAGGGTGCGCGGGACTTCGTGGTTCCGAGCCGGCTTCAGAAGGGGAGGTTCTTTGCGCTCCCACAAAGTCCGCAAATCTTGAAGCAGCTCCTAGTCATCGCCGGTTTCGACCGCTACTACCAGATCGCGATCTGCTTCCGGGACGAGGATCTCCGCGCCGATCGCGTCCAGGAGATCACGCAGCTCGACGTCGAGATGGCATTCCCCGACACCGAGTACATCCTCACTCTCATGGAGGAGATGTGCCGGGAAGTGTGGAGTGAGTGCATCGGTGTCGAGCTCAGGCCACCGTTCCGGCGGATGACCTATGACGACGCGATGCTCCGATACGGCACCGACAAGCCCGATCTCCGCTACGGGCTGGAGATCGAGGACGTCACAGAGCTCACACGGGGCTCGAAGTTCGGCGTGTTCGCGAACGCTCCCGCAGTCCGGTTCCTGACCGCGCCCAGAGCCTTCTCGCGGCCCGAGTTGGCGCGGCTGGATGAGGTCGCGAAGGAGTGGGGGGCAAAAGGGCTCGCGTACCTTGTGTACGCCGAGTCAGGAGAGGTGCGCTCGCCGATCGTCAAGTTTCTCTCCGAAGACGAGCTCGAAGCATTCCGTGCCGATCCCGGTTCCACCGTCCTCTTTGGGGCGGATGAGCCGCGGCTCGTCGCGCGCGTACTAGGCGCCCTGCGCGAGCAGCTCGCACGTGAGTTGGGGCTGATAGAGGACGATGTCTTCGAGTTCGTCTGGATCACGGACTTTCCGATGTTCGACTGGTCGGAGGAGGAAAGCCGCTGGGACGCGGTGCACCACCCATTCTCGCGACCTGCGCCCGAATGGGAGGAGACGTTCGATCGTGACCCAGGCTCCGCGCGGATGCTCGCGTACGACCTGGTCGCGAACGGCAACGAGATCGGAGGCGGCTCCTTGCGGATGCACGAGCCCGAGCTCCAAGCACGGGTGTTCGACGTGATCCAGCTGTCTCCAGAGGAGCAGCGGACGAAGTTCGGGTTCCTCCTGGATGCGCTTGCGATGGGCGCCCCACCGCTCGGCGGCATCGCGTTCGGGATCGACCGAATGCTGATGGTCCTGGCCCAGGAGCCCAACCTGCGCGACGTGATCGCGTTCCCGAAGAACCAGGCCGGCCTCGACCCGATGAGCGGCGCTCCGTCGGAGATGAGCCAAGAGCAGCTCGACGAGCTCGGCATTCGGCTCGTCGAAGAGCCTGCGTAGCCAGGGCCGTGCCCCAAGGGCCGGGGCGTAAGCGGGCGACGGCGTCAGAGCTATCCGGCGAGCGCGCCGCGGTTCCTTAGCCCCATCCCGACCCAGCGCTGCATGCCGAACCGCTCGTAGAACGGCACGAGGTCCTCGTCGCAGCACAGATCGACCATGTAGTGCCCCTCGAGGAGCTTGAGCATGCGTCGTACGAGCTCCGAGCCGATTCCCCTCCCCTTGTACTCGGGAAGGACCTCGAGCAACGGGAGGAACGCGCTTACGACGCCGTCACTGACGGCTGTCACGAACCCCACGACCTGACCATTCTCGGTGTCGCGGGCGAGGACGACCTGGTCGCTCCCGTGTAGAAGCGCGAGGTGGCGCTTCGGCGAGGGTTTCGTCGGCCAGTCCACGAAGAAGCCCACAAGGTGCTTCGCGTGAACCTCGTCGACGCTGGTCTGATACGTGATCACGGTCGCACCGTAGCCGCTGCGTAAGCCACACTTCCGCACGTGACGGAGTCGCTTCCTCAACGCCTCGTCCTCCTTGCGGCCGTTGCTCTCCTTGCCGCGGTTTCGGCTCTGGCCGTCATCGAGCGGCGCCAGCAGGATCGGAGTGCCGCGACGCTCACGAGCGCGCCCGCCCCGGCCGGCTGGAACACGGCATTCGCCGGCTCCCGTGGTCCAGCCGGAGACGCGCTGCGGACGACGTGCGGGCAGGTACTCGCCGCTGAGTCTCTTGGAGTCACTCATCCCGTCCTTCCGTGCGGCGCCAAGGTCATCCTTCGTCGCGGGGACACGCAGGTGCTGACCGAGGTGATCGACAACGCGCTCGCCGAGCCCGGACGTCAACTCGAGGTGACGGAGTGGCTGGCACGGATGCTGGGGATCGACGGGACGGTCGAGGTCGAGTGGCGCTTCGCGACCGAAGCCGGCGGGTAGGATGAGAGCGCTCTGCCCTGTGCGTGGCCTCGGCTCTAACGTGAACCAACAGACACGTGAAGGGAGCCGGCGTCGGAGATAGGCGTTGCCGACGCTCCGCACGGCACCCACCTGGCAAGGCCAGGTTCGCAACGGCCGGGGTTTCATCGGCAGGGTGGAGCATGCGGTCGCACGCTTGCTTTGCCGCTTTATGCTTGATTGGAAATTGGCGCGCAGGCGAGGGCACTCACGACCAAGCCGGTGGCCGCACTCACGCGTCGTGCAGGCTGGATGCCTGTGCGATGCGCGAGGGTGGCGATCCGGCGGCCGTGTTGTGAGAGTCATTCGACCCGTGCGAATTTCCGATCAAGCGTCTAGCCTGACTCCATGGCCACGCGCGAAGTCGTCGGCGACGCAACGCGCGGCGGCGAGTGGGCTGCCGTCCGCCTCCAGGTCGACGGGGACCGGATCGTGGGCTCGGACGCCGCCGGCCTCCACCGTCCGCTCGTCGGATTGACGCTGCTCGAGTCGGCTGCGGTCGGCGGCGAGCCACTCGCGGTCGAAGCCCTCGCATCCGCGCTCGGTCAGATCTTCGTGGCGGAACCGGCGCATGATCGCGTCGCGGTAGCCATGAGCGGGGGAGTGGACAGCGCCGTCGCGTTGCTCCGCGCGGGCCCGAGCGCGGTCGGTGTCACGCTTCGGCTCTGGCAGGACCCGGCCGGGCCGTCGGCCGAGCGTGCATGTTGCTCCCCGGAGGCTGTTGCCGCAGCGCGGGCGACGTGCCACGCCCTCGGGCTTCCGCACGTGACGCTCGATCTCAGAGAGGAGTTCCGCCGAGCCGTCGTCGATCCCTTCGCGGCAGGCTACGCGGCGGGTGACACGCCCAATCCCTGCACCCGCTGCAATGGCGCCTTTCGCTTCGACGCACTGCTCGCATTCGCTGCCCGCGCCGGTGCGGCGACCGTCTCCACCGGGCACTACGCCCGTGTCGTCGCGCGAGGAGAGAGGCTCCTGGTGGCGTGCGCGGCGGATGCCGCGAAGGACCAGTCGTACATGCTCGCCACGCTCGACCCCGCCGTCCTCACGCACATCCGGTTCCCGCTCGGTGACCAGTCGAAGGACGACACCCGCGCCGAGGCGGCTCGAGCAGGACTGGCGGCGGCGACCCGTCCGGAGAGTCAAGAGGCGTGCTTCCTCGCGGGGGGCGACTACCGGAGCTTCCTCGAGCGCCAGGGTCTCCGCCCAGTCCCCGGCCCGGTCATCGACGAGCGCGGCGACGTCCTCGGCCGCCACGAGGGCTACTGGCAGTTCACGCCGGGTCAGCGACGCGGCCTCGGGATCGCCGCCGAGCGCCCGCTCTACGTGCTTCGCACGGATCGTGCGACGAACGCGGTCGTCGTCGGCCCGCGCG
>Ga0247727_10017719_pt1 | contig 11299 bp, 9 predicted proteins | sample WisWelCaveWW1625_FD_202498 | JGI IMG/M metagenome (GOLD analysis project Ga0247727, IMG submission 202498) | Biofilm microbial communities from Wishing Well Cave, Virginia, United States - WW16-25 | ecosystem: Environmental > Aquatic > Deep subsurface > Groundwater > Cave microbial mat | place...
GTAGATCGCGCACGTCGAGGTTCCCCAGAGATCGGCGAAGGCGTTCGCAGCTCCTTCCTTCGACGTAAGCTTGACTCCGGGGCCAACAAAGACGCTGCCGATGCCGATGATCTCAGCGACGTTGCTGGGCTTGATCGACGCCGGACCTGCGGCTCCGGGGATCGTGTTGATGAACAGGTTCTTCACCTGGTCGCACTGAATCAGCTTGTTGTAGAGCCCGGCCCCGAGACACGCCGCCATGTTCTGGTAGCCGACACCGGTACGACCGCGGATCGCTTCCATCGCCGTCCGGATGTTCGTAATCGGAGTGGCGGTGGCGGACGTCGCCCATACCGTACCGGCCGCCGTCGTCCCGCCGAAGTTCCCCGAGGTCGTCATCAGCGTCCCGACGACGTCCTCGCGCTTGGCCAAGATCTTCTCGACGCATGTCAGGGTAGCGTCCCGCTCGGCGTCGAACGGATCGTCGTACAGCGCGCGTTGACGATCGTCCACAGGGATCTCGAACTCCCAGTCGTCCGCCGCAAAGGTGAGCGGCGTAACGCTCTGGTAGTCGCCTCGAGCGGCGTCCGCCCCAATCGCGCGTGCGACGAAATCAAGCCGATAGTGCTCGACCCCGTAGCCCGCGATCTTCCCGGATTCTTTGCCGGCAGGAACGATCGGCAGAACCTGGTCGGCGATGTAGTCGGTGTTCTTGTATCCCAGCGCCACCCCCGTCAGGAAGGTGTCGATGTGCATGTTGGTGAGTGCTGGCATCGGCTCCTCCCCCTAGAACACAGGCTCGGGCTTGAGCAGCACGGAGATGATCACCCCCGCAGCAGCCGCAGCCTCGAGCGCAATGCCGAGCGGGCGGTTCGTCGCGGTCGCGTCGATTGCCCTCCCGACTGAATCGGCCATGACGAGTGCGCCGAGAGTCACGGCGGCACCCGCCTCCACCCGCGCAACGCCGTCAACCTGGACGGGCACGGGGTCACCCGATGCGGCAGCAGCTAGCTTCGCCACGCCGATCGAGATGTCTGTGGACGCCGCGGCCAGGATGACCGTGTTGTCCGAGGCGCCAATCTTGACGAAGCGGTTCGTCGTGATCGCGGCGCCCGCGCTCTGACTGATCACGTTTCCTACATCTTCCCACGCCATTTGCGTTTACCTCGCTTGTGCGGGACCGGACGGCACTACTGCCGCGTCGCCGCGATGGAGAGCTGCCGACGCGCCTCGCGCGCTGCCATCGCCCTCTGCCACATCTCCGGCTTGGTCGCTCGCACCACGTCGAGCGCTTGACCGAAGTTGATCGACTTCTCGGCCGCGATCCGAGTAGCCTCGAGGCGTACCTCCTCCTCGGGGCCTTCGGCCAGCGACCCTGAATCGCCTTCTGCACCGCTCTGGACGTTCCGGCGACCGAACGGAACCCGTTCGAGACGAGCCACGATGCCCTCCAGCGCCTCGATGGTCCCGCCGTTGGCCGCGAGAAACTTGATCGGATCCTCCTTGACGCCAGCGAAGAACGCCGGCCTTACGCCGTCAGCGACGGCCTGCGCGTGAACGCGCAAGACCTCGGAGGCCAGCTGCTTCTTGTCAACCTCCGTGACTCTCGCTTCCAGCGCCTTGTTGCGCTCGGTCAACTCCTTGTTCGAGGCCTCCAAGGCCTGAAAGCGCTCTGGGGCGCCCGCTGGCGACGCCTGCTTGGCCGCCTCGAGGGCGCGCTCGGCGGCGTCTGCCCTGGTCTTCTCGCTGGCCTGCCCAGCCTCGAAAACCAGGATCTTCTTTGCGAGACCCGCGTTCTCCGCGGTCAGCTCTTCGACTGTTCTCATACCTGATCCTCCGCGTCGCGGGATAGTTACCCGGATCGTGGTTTGGTCTCCAACGCTCGCGGCGAACTGCACATCGAGCGCTGGCGAATTGGTGAAAATGCCAGCAGAGAGCGCCCACCCAGGGACGTGTCCCGTTGCGATGGGCTCGTTGAACGTGTTCTCCATCGAGAAGCCGTAGAACCCACGCTCGACGACTACCGCCTGCCACGCCTGGGGACCTAGGTCGGCCTCGCCCCACAGCGCGGATCCCTCAAGCCACACCTTCCGGATATTCCCAGACGCCAGTAGAGGCATGCTGCCGTCCCGGGAGTTTCTCAGCTTCCAGTCGTGCGAGAAGTAGATCGGCACCGGGCCGGGCCGCTTCGGGAAGTTCTGGATCAATTCCTCGAAAAAGGAACGGTCGAGGTCATAGACCCCGCCCGCTGCAGCCGCGGTGTGCTCCCCGATAACCTTGGCCGTCGCTACCGCAATCGGGAATTGCACAATCCCGCCCTTCCCGTCCTTCCGCTCCTCAACCACCCGGATGGACGCCGCCTCGAGAAGCAGGGCGTCGAACTGCAGCGGCCCCGCGTCGTCGCCCATAGACAGCGCGTTCGCTTGGCACGTCGCCCAGGCCTGCTGCTCGCTCATGCCCTTGGCGACCAGGTGTTGCACGCAGCGATGAACCTTCTCCGGCATTTCTCAGGTCCTCCCGCTCACAGACCTGCCGCTCCACGGAAGTCGTCGGCGACGACGATGTTGTAGCCGCGGCAGTTGTCGTCACCCTCGCATCCATAGGGCGGTGAATACTGGTCGTACTCCTCCGACCCAATCTCATAGGTCATCAAGTCGTATTCCCGGCATGACCCGCACGTCCGGTCGTCGAGGATCTCCGACCGCTGCGCAATCGCGGCCTCGCCCGTCTGCTTGGCCTCTTGGGCTGCGATGTCGCGACCGTCGGCATATCCCACATTGACGAGCTTGCGTCCGGCCTCAGAGATAGGGCCTTCGGTAAGCTCCTGAAGGAAGCCTTCCAGTTGCGCCTCGAGAGCGGCGCCGGATTCGCCGCCCCTAGTAAGGCGCTCAAGCTCGTTCGCCGTCTCCGACACGAGGCGATTCCAGATCGCGTCCACGGCCAGCTCCGCCACCACTCCGGCCTCGTTGACGACCGACCGAACCGCGAGCAACCTCGCGGCATACGCGGCCGACGCCCGAGCCACATCGTGCTGCCTGTCGAGCTCTGCGCGGACATCGCGGCGGCCTTGACTCGCGGACGCGATGTACCACTCGGCGAGCTCGCCTTCGATGGTCGGGCCGACCTTCGGCTCCGAACGACGCAAGCCTCCTACCGTGTCACGGGTCAGCTTCCCGGCACGCACACGGCCCATGAGCTCGTCGATCATCTTGCGATGCCCACGTTTCAGAACGGATGTCACCTGATCCGACGATGTCCTGAAAAACGCAGCGACCGCGCCGAGCGAGACGCACCGCGCCTCAAGTACCGTCGGCTCACGCCAGTACGTGCCGAAAGCTACGCCTGGAAGTGCTACGGCGTGTCTACGAAGACTCGCATCCAGGGCCCAGCGACGCGCCAACCGACGCGCCAGGCGCTTCTCCTCGTCGATTGGAAGCGACAACGCAGGCCCTGGTGGCAGGACCGGGCCCTCGAACTCCTCCGCGAGCTCCGACTCAGTAAGTTCGAAGCCGAGGCGCTGCAACACCATATTCTCCAGGGCCGGTCGCTTCTTTACCGTGCCGGCCGCGACGTGCTCCTTGAGCATCGGTAGGTTACGTACGGCCTCCATCGGATCAACGTTCGACACGTCTAGAGTCGGGGCCGGTTCCGAGTTGCCGTAGTTGAGGCGCGCGAGATGCGCCAGCGGGCCAGGGAGGTTCAGGCAGCCGCGCGTTTCCATCTCCGCCATGGTCAGGCCGATGGCCTCCACCAGCACGTACTTGTCAACGTTCTGAGTCTCGCCAAGGCTCTGTGCGCCGCGTTGCGTCTCTCCGAGCATCCCACTCTTCGTGCCGCCACCGTGCGCGATGGCTAGGTTCTCCTCCCGGCTCAGCACGTCGAACTTCTGGAAGTCCTCAGACTTCTGCGCCAGGTACTCCACCTCGAGCGTGGGATTCCCGAACGCGCCATAGGCGGAGTCGATCCCAGATCCGAGAGTCGATTGCAGAAAGGCCTCGAGCGCATCCTTGAATTCGTCGTCCGCGCTGCCTGCGTTGGGATCCCACTTCGCCCAGGGCACGCCCACGGCCGCACGCTGCGCCGCGATGGCCTTGCACTTCAGGAAGAAGTCCTTTCGCTTCCATGCGCCGTACAGCGGCCTGATGAGCGCAGTACCTTCGATCCGCATCCCTACGAGATCCCAGACACACAGAAGCAACTCCGCCGCAGGGAGCGTCTCCGTCTTGGCTTCGCCCGTCGGCCCGACGTACCACCTGTCAACGCCGTCGAGCCCGCCGTATGCGTCGAACAGCCACCGCTGAATCGTAGTGGGCTCGAGCCACGTGATCCGATCGAAGCAGCGGGCGCCGTTGACGTTCTTGGTTGTGAAATGGAACAGCGAGAACCCGTGGTCGAGCATCCGGAGCTGCTCGCGCCGCCGCTGCATCCAGCTCGTCTGCGACCAATACTCCATCCCGTGCGTCTGCGACGCCCGCCCGTAGAGGTTGCAGTCGGCCAGCGAGACGAGCTCTGCGGCTCGCTTCTCCGCTGGCGTGGAAGGCTCCTTGCCCTTCTCGGGGGCCGTACTCGGAGAGAGCTTCCATACCGCACGAGACAGTAGCGGGAGCGCGTTAGAACGCAGCACCTCCGCCACGTGGGCATCCGACTGCGCCATCTGACGGTAGATCTCGTGCCTCGCGGGTAGCGTCCGTATATCCACCGGCTCCCGCGGCCAATTGAAGTTCCCGGCATAGAACGGAGCACCGCTCGCGACCATCGCCGCCGTCGTCGCCACGGGGCCATGTAGCGGCCGGCCGTACGGATCGACGATCTGGGCCGCGTACTGCATCAGTTCACCCCGAGCGGTAGATCGCTTCCCACTGGAACGCGACCGAACCTCGACCAGCTGGGCGCCATCACCCGCGCCATTACCCAGGTCGCGTAGTCCGCAGCCTCTGCTGCGTGAGTCCTTGCGGTGTCGCTCTTGTCGAGCTGTGGCACTCCGGTGTGGCCGGGCCGCCACGCACACCGCTCCCAATCCCGTCGCAGCTCGCGGCACCGCCCAGAGACCAGGACGCGAAGCCCTCGCCCGGCAAGGTGGTAGTTCGTGTTGTCCACCCGCTCCTTGACCCGCGGGTTCGCGTTAGGCACGCGCGACACAACTTCGTCGAAACCGGCACGGCCCAGCTCCTCCCTGATGATCTGGTAGTCGGCCCGGCCGGACGTCGAGCGTGCCTTTCCGGACGCGTCACCGGTGACGATAACCTGGCCGCGGTGCCTCGGACCCCACCGAGCAACGAACTCCCGCACTGCGCGCTCGGTTGATCCTCCACTGCCCAGAGCAATCTCGTCGAGCCACCGAATCTCACCGGCGCCGAACTGCCCAACCTCCCACCGTAGAGCGTCCACGTTGAAGTCGCACGCCAAGACCAGCGGCAGGCACGGCTCGTGTCGTGGATCGCCGTCGTGTATGGCTGGGTCGTACTCCTTCCATGCGCGGCCGACACGGAGCGGCACGAACTTCCCGTAGACGTACGACGCTGCGAGGCTCTCGTCGTAGCCGTACGTCTGCAGGAGCTGGGCCTGGTAGTGCGCCATCGTGCTATGCCATGTACGAGCCCAGATCGTCCGGCGATTGGTCGCAACATCCGGCGCGGAGAACAGATCGGCGAACCAGTTCAGCCCCTCTGGCGTGCCTGTGAATACCTTCTGCCTGAGCGACGCCTCCGGGTGCCGCGCACGCACCGCCCCCCTCTCGTACGCTTCGCGATCCATCAGCCCAGGCTCGTCGAAGAGCACATACGCGAGGTTGGGCCCGGCCAACGATTCCGGCTCCTCCGCGGTGCCAAGCCACAGGCGGTCGCCCCACGGCCAGACGAAACACGCGTCGCTCTTGTGGTACACCACCGGGACGCCGAGACCGCTGAGAATCGTCGGCCACTCGCGGATGTGCACGCGCCTGGCCATGCGGTAGGACGGCACTACAAGCAGCCCGTCGATGCCACGGTTCGCACTCGCCAGCATCGCACCCTTCGTACACAGCGCACGGCTCTTGCCAGAGCCAAGCGGACCGACGAGCGCAATCTCTCGATCCATCGTCTGGTCGGCCCACAGCTTCAGCTGGTGGGTCAGGCCGTGGACGCGAAGCCGCGCGCCCTCAGGCGGTAAGTTTGTCTGCGGTGACTCTGCCGCCGCCGTTACCTGGGACATGAATCCCCTCTTGGGTGATCCCAACCTCTTCGGCCAGCGCGAAATCCCACATGAGCACACCGCGCGTGGCGATCCCACCGATGATCAATTCTGGGTTTGCATCAAGCCCGAGGAGGCGGGCACGACGCTCGGCAAGGCGGATTATGGTGTCGGCCACCCTCGGGCTGGTGCGTTGAGGCCAGAGCGCGAGGTGGAGAGACTCGAGGCGGGCAACTTCAATCGCACGCAGATCATCCGCGGCCTCCAACGCATCCCTGCGTAGGCGCTGGAGCTCTTTCTTCACCAGCTCGTGGGCGCCGTGCCGCGAGGCACCAAGCGCCTCCCCGATCTCCCGATACGTCGCCCCGCCGATGCGGAGTCGCATCGCATCGAGCCTGCGCTGTTCTAGGCGAATCGTCCTGGAAGACGCTTGCTGTGCCAATCGCGTGGCTCCATCCAGGTGGCGCTCCCAGGACCTTCCCGGGTGGCACTCCTTGGGCCCGCTCTTAAGATGTACTACTACGGCTTGGGGTTAGCTGTCAACCCACGCCGCGCAGTGCTCACCCGTTCCCCCGCCACCCGTCCGCCTTCTTCCCGGTGAATTCCTGCCACCGTTGCACGATGACGTCGCAGTAGGCAGGATCGATCTCCATCAGGAACGCCCGCCGGCCCATTCGCTCCGCGGCGATCAACGTCGAGCCGCTCCCGCCGAACAGATCCAGGACGTTCTCACCACGCCGGGACGAGTACGTCATCGCCCGCTCCGCGAGCTCCACCGGCTTTTCCGTAAGATGGATCATCGACGGAGGAGAGACCTTCTTCACGGACCAGACATCGGTGGCGTTCGTGATCTCGGGGTTGAAGTAGTGTGCGGCTCCCTCACGCCAGCCGTAAAAGCACCACTCGTGGTTCCCCATGAAGTCCTTCCGGGTGAGCACGGGCCACTGCTTGTGCCAGATGACGGCTTGCGAGAAGTACAGACCAGCCTCGCGAAGGGCTCTCGGGAACACCGAGATGTTCATGTAGCCACCCCAGCAATAGAAGCTGCGACCTGGGATCAGCGCGTTGGCCACGTTTCCGAACCATGCCGCCAACATCTCATAGAACGCCTCATCCGAAACGTAGTCGTTCTGCAGCTCTCGATCTTTGGCCCGCATCTTCCCGGTCGGCTTCGCCTTCTCCGGGTGGCGAGCCAGGTCGAGCCCCTGGTGGTGGTGCTTGGTGCGAACACGCTTCTCGATTTCAAATTGACCAGATCCACGTCGCGGACGCGGCACATTCCCTTTCGTGCTCACTAACCCAGCCGCGATCGCGTTATTGCTTCGTGGCTCCACCTTCACGTTGTACGGCGGATCCGTGTTCACCAAGTGAATCCGCTCGTCCCCCAGAAGCATCTCAACCGACATGGAGTTCGCGCTGTCACCGCACAACAACCGGTGGTCGCCCATGACAATCAGGTCTCCCGTTTGCGTGGCGGGATCGTCGGGTGGCTCCGGCACCAGATCGGGATCGACCAACCCATCTGCCAGCACACCATCAGAGATCAGCGACCGCAGGAAGTCGTCAACCCCCACATTCCCAACCGTACCGATCTCCTTCAAGATCGCATCCAGGCGTTCCGAGTCGTCGTCCGCCAGCGCCGCGATCGGATCCAAACTCGCCAGCACCAAAACTCCTCCTCGGGTGCCAGGTCGATGTACGTCACCGGAACCGACGGCTCCTTCCGCTCCAGCGCGAGCCGCAGACGCAAATGCCCGTCAACGAGATTCCCAGTCCGCTGATTGACCAGAATCTCCCTAACCCACCCAACCGCAGACAAAAGCCCATCAAGCGCAGCGCCCTGCGCCTTCGAGTGCCGCCGCCAGTTCCGCGGGTTCTCCGCAAGCGTCACCGGATCGACAGCCCCACGGCCAACGATCCTGTCCCGATAATTCTGCCGGCTCATCCGCGTCTCCTTCTCAGGCCTACTCATGGCGTGCCGCCGTGTTGTGGGATACCAACCCGGGCGCGCGACGTTCGCCCGTGTTGGGTGTTTGGGCCCTTCCCCTAGCCCACCCCCGTGGCCCCCCATTTTCGCTCGTCTGTTGGTGGTGGTTCGCGACAGGGTTGTTTTGGGGGGTCGGGGGGCCAACCTGCACGGGGAAGGGACCCGGGTTCCGGGCGCGCGCGGCCGAGGGCCGCGTTTGGGCGCCCGGAGGGTCCCTGGAGGCCGAATAGTGGTCCTTCGGCCCCCCCCCCTCGGGGCCGAGTTCCTTCCCCTGGGGGGTGTGGGGGGGGAATCATTGAGCTTTCGCCCTGGTCCTTCGGGATTGGCGTGGGTTTGCGGTGGTCACTGATTGGTCCTTCGGTGGTCCTTCGGCGACAAATAGTGCGGTATTTGGGCACTTCGGGCACTTTCGCCTTTTTCAGGGGTGTTTCGAAAAAGTGGTCACTGATTGGTCCTTCGGTGGTCTTTTGGAGAATTATAAGAGAGCGTCTTTTTGGTCGAGCGAAAAGTACCTGATTGAGCCCCTGGAGTTGCCCCCTTTGGATCCCTCTTTTCGGAGCGTGGATTCGAGGCGTTTGAGGGTCTTGATGGCGGTCGGGATCGGGACGCGTTGGAGGTCGCAGGCGGCGAGGATGGTTTGTCGGCTGGCGCCTCGGTCGCCGGCTTCTGCGATCACGGCTCGGATGATTTCTTCTGCGGATGCGGTGCCTGTCTTTCCGACGAGGCGGCTCCAGGATCGGTCTTCGGCTTCTTCGTAGTGGAGGGAGATGGGAGGTGGGACGGCGCCGCCGACCCAGCGGCACTTCTCGCTTCCGAGTGTGCGTTCTGCGGTGTGGCGGTCACCTTGGAGTGACCAGACGTCATCGAACATGTTACCGAGGTCGCCAGCTCCTCGGAGTCGGTGGAAGGCTTCGACGCGTTCTTTTGATGGTTTGGCGAGGTGGTGGTGGACTATAAATCCGCATTCGTGGTCTGCGCGGAGGGGGCGCAGGTGGTCGTTGAAGATGCGTGACATTTCGGTGTTCGAGTTTTCTTCGAAGGCGTGGAAGCGGATGAGGGTATCGAGGATGACCCAGTTGGGGCGGAAGCGTTCGATTTCACGCTCTAGGCTTCCCCGCGTTCTAGGGTCGTCGAGGCGGAGCGAGTTCTGCGAGAGGTAGCGGAGAGGCAGGCTGGCCGGGTTCTCGATGCCACGGCCGCGAATCAGTTGTCGTAGGCGGAACCTGGAGAGTCTCGGTGCCATCTCTTCGTCGATCATGAGGACGCGGTAGGGCCCGCCGTAGGTGTCGAGGGTATCGGCGAACTTGGTTCCGGTGGCGAGTGCGAGGGCGAGCTCCATTCCCAGGATGGACTTTCCCATTCCGCCTTCTGCGCCACAGACGACGATGTCGTTCTGGCCGGCCCAGCCCTGTACGACCCACGGGATTGGCTCTTCGTGGTCGAGGTCTGCGAGGTCGAGCGCGTGGAGTGGGCGGTCGGTACCGTCTGTGGCCATGACGGCCTCGAGGGTGAGGCTCGAGGCGCGGAGGCAGTCGCGGACTGTGTCGAGGTTGCCGCCGTTGGCGGCTTGAGCCATGAGGTCGGATGCGGCGGTGATGACGAGGCGTTTGATGGAGGCTTCGCGGACGATGCGTGCGTAGGCTGTGATGTTTCTTGAGACGGCTCCGACGCCGAGGATGCGGCCGAGCGCCTTCCGATCATCGAGCGTAACGGGAGCACGCGTCGCGAGGCGTTCCAGGATCAGGATTGGATCGTAGGGTTTGGATTCGGTGGCTAGCTGTTGGATGGCGGCATAGAAGGCGGCGTGTCGTTTCCGATAGAAGTCGGCTGGCGATAGGAAGGGTGGGGGCGGTTGTGGGGTAGCGGCGAAGAGGAGTGCGCCGAGGACGGCTTGTTCTGCGTCGTCGTCGTGTGGGAGGGTGTCCACGCTTGATTGCCTTCTACGAGCGGACTATGTGACAGAACCTATAGAGCGGTTGATCCTCGTGTGGCCCGGAGTCAATCCGTGTCGTGCAGAGGATCATCGTTGAGACGAGCTCCAGGATCAATGTCGGCCACGACACAGGCCAATTCACCGTTGTCCACCCTCTGTTCTCTGCTAAGAGTGGTCGCGCTGTTTTCCAGCGAGGCAGCGCGCGAACTACCGCGAGGCGGGTAAGAGATGCCGGTAGGATCGCGAGACGCAAGAAGGCTGGATTGTGGTAAGCCCACAGGTCGCAAGTTTTCGCGGGATCGACGGTCCACCCTGGCACGCCGCGGTCACGGTCTGACCACTCCTCGACCAAGAAATCATCTCGCACGCCCAGGTTCTTGGGGTCACGAAATTTCTCGTCTATCGTTATGGTGGTCCCACCGAATCGTATTTCCACATCGTGCCCAGCCTTTTGGCGCGATCGAGTGCGGAATCGCCGTATGGATGCATCTTCGCCAAAGACTTGATGATAGAGGGTGTCGGCTCTTGGTTCTTGGGTTCTGGCGAAGTTGTCCGACACATCAAAGTCGTGGATGGTTGGCTCGTTCATCTAGCGATCTCGTTGCCCCACGGCGTCCAGCCTGGCCGCTCTTGCCTCGCGAATAATTCCAGTCGGTGGCGTTTCGTCAGCTTTGGGAACATAGATTCGAGAATCTCGTAGACCTCGACGGGTTTCTCGCTGTGCGCTCCGCGTTTGGATCGGATCACTGACGATACCAGTAGCGCGTCCTCTGGAGGAGAGAAGACGTCGCGCGTGGCTACGAGAAGGAGTTCGTGTTGACCTCGGAACCAATGGCCCATGCCGATCATCTCTTTGTCCCAGACCGCGTGTGTCTTGTAAACGAAGCTCCAACGGTCGATAACATCGAGTGCATCCTCCAGTTTCGGTGCCGTGGCCCAGAGGAAGAGAACGGCGTTGTCGGCTGCCGGGAGTTCGTGTGTGATCGCTTCTTCGCCTGGCTTGTCCGGCCACGAGAGGCCGCAGATGGCCTCGGTGTCCATGGTGGGATATTGGCGTTCGATTGCGCGTTTGTCTTCGGTGACGTTGAAGTCGTACCGCCAGGGAGGGTCTGCGAGGATGAGTGCGAACTTGCCTTCTGGTAGCGGCGGCGGGGCGGCTGAATTCCCAAATTTTGGGATTTTCTTGTACCACAGCTCTTCTAGTCTCTTGGCCTCGTCACAGCGTTCCGCGT
>Ga0247727_10017720_pt1 | contig 11299 bp, 11 predicted proteins | sample WisWelCaveWW1625_FD_202498 | JGI IMG/M metagenome (GOLD analysis project Ga0247727, IMG submission 202498) | Biofilm microbial communities from Wishing Well Cave, Virginia, United States - WW16-25 | ecosystem: Environmental > Aquatic > Deep subsurface > Groundwater > Cave microbial mat | place...
AAGCAGCCCTTGCACAGATCGGGGCACTGAACCGCGAAATCAACTTCACCTAGACGCTGCAGGAGGTGACGCATGCCCTACAAGGACCCCGTAAAGCAGCGGGAGTACAATCGCAACTACCAACGCCGCCGTTATCACGACAGCCCCGAGGTACGTGCTCGGCAGCGGGAATACCGACTCCGGACTAGGTTCGATATGTCCGTTGAGCGGTACGACGAACTTCACGATGAACAATCCGGTGTGTGTGTGCTATCTGCGGTGAACCATGCTCCACAGGGAGTCGGCTTGCCGTGGACCACGATCACGAAACCGGAGATGTTCGTGGGCTGATGTGTAGAGACTGCAACATTGGCCTGGGTTTGTTCAAGGACAGCATTTCGGCGCTAGCGAAGGCAATCGAATACCTGAACAAGGCGTAGGGGGTGGGATATGTCCGAGTCTGTGTCGTCTTATAAGTCCGTGAAGGACCTCAAGACTGCGGACGACCTCGCCAAGCGTCGTAAGCAGCTCCAGGACCTGCGCACCACCGACGTACGGGACTGGGCGCTCAACCGCGCCTTCCTGGACGGCAACCAGTGGGCCTTCTACAACAAGATCAACGGCCAAGTGGAGTCCCTTCCCACCGAGGACGGGGAGAAGGCGCGCTATCAGGTGCGACTCACCTCCAACCAGCTCCTGCCTGGGTCGATGGCCTACGTCGCGCAGCTCATCAAGACGAAGCCGCAGATGTACGCCACACCCGACAGCCCCGCCAACTCCGACCGCAAGGCCGCAGAGATGGGCGAGAGGCTGTTCGAGTACTGGTGGCACGAACTGGACCTCACGAACAAGCTACAGCAGGCCCTGATGTACTCCCTCACCTCGAAGGGCTACTGGAAGGTCAGTTGGGACCCGCTTGCGGGCAAGCCGATGCGCTTCACGATCAACCCCGAGGATGGGCAGCCGATTGTCAACGAGTCGGTCCGTGAACTGTTCATCGCGGAGCTGCGAACCATGGGTATCGACCAGCGCGAGTTCGAGCGCCAGGTCAACCTGGGCGATGTGTGCGTCGAAACCCTGAGAGGCGAGGACGTATGGCTCTCCCCGGGCGCGAAGGACCCACAGGAGGCGGACTACGCCATCTGTAGGCACACCATGTCTCCTGAGGAGATCAAGGCGCGCTGGAAGAAGGACATCGAGCCGGACACGCTCCCCTCGGAGCACGACAGCCTCCTCACTTTCGGGCAGATCAAGCTGGAGAAGCAGGTCAGCAACCTGCTCAAGGATGTGTACGTCGGGTACTTCCGCCCCACCGCGGCGCTGCCGCAGGGTCGCTACGTCGTGTGGGTCGAGGATCAGAACGAGATCCTGGCTGACACGCCCTGGCAGTACCCCTTCCAGGAGCTACCCCTCGTGCAGTTCCCGGGACAGGGTCCCGAGGACCGCCCGCTGATCTCTGACGCTCGGCCGCTCCAGAAGGAGCTGAACCGGACGATTTCTCAGATCGTCATGCACAAGAACCTGACGGTGCGCCCGCAGATGCTGGCCCCCGTCAACTCACTCACGAACAAGCTGACCACGGAACCAGGAGCGGTGAACTACTACAATCCCGTCGCGGGCCAGAAGCCTGAGTGGCGGGACATGCCCTCCCTCCCGAACAGCGTGTTCGAGGTACTGCAGAACATCCAGACTCGTCTCGACCGTCTGTTCAATCTGCAAGCGGTGTCGCGTGGAGATGTTCCCCCGAACGTCGAAGCGGGCATCGCAATCGACCTCCTGCAGGAGGCTGCGGTTGACCAGGTGGCCCCCCTGATCCTGCGCATCGAGCACAACCTCGCCGTCACCGGTATGATGCTCGCCAAGCTGGCTCAGGAGTTCTACATCGAGCCGCGTCTCCTCAAGATCAAGGGTCCCAGCGGGTCCAATCAGGTCCATCACTTCAAGCAGGCCGACCTGCAGGGCGGCTTCACGTTCCATGCAGAGGCCGGTTCGGGTCTCCCGCGCACGCGGGCCGGACGGCTGGCACGGATCGAGAAGCTGATCAACCTCGGAGTGATGACCCCGGTACAGGCTGCGAGGGAACTCGACCTGGCCGACATGCGCTCGATCACCGCCTCGATGGCGGTAGACGAGGACCACGCCACCCGTGAGCACGACAAGATGCTCCACGGGCAGCCCCTGTACCCGCAGGGCGCTCAACAGTGGGTCGCCAGCATCCAGGGCGGGCAGAACCCGGAGACGGGTCAGCCGATCATCAGTGAGCAGGAGATGCAGTACCTGATCATGAAGGCCTCGGTGCTCCCGACTCCCTACGAGAACATGCAGGCACACGCGGACATCCATGCCGCGTTCCTCAAGACGAGCGAGTTCGAGCACATCCCGCCGGAAGTGCAGCAGCGCTACCTCATGCACCACGAACTGACGGTGCAGGCGTTGTCGCAGAACCGGCCACAGGTGCAGCCGGAGGCGGTCAAGACGACCCTCCATCTGCAGGGCACGGTCGGTCCGACCGCGGCCTCGGCTATCCTCAGCGGCTCTGGCGTCCCCGTGACGCCCGAGAACATGGCTGAGCAGCCCCTGGAGACCAACGTCTACGACAGCGTGGACAAGCCTGACGCGGAGGAGGCGGGGAACGACCCGTTCACTCCGATGGAGCAGATGCTCACGATGACGCAGGCCCAGGACGAGCACAACCTCAAGGTCGCGGAAGCGACTGCGAAGGTTGGTCTGGCTCAGAACCGCCTGGCGCAGGCAGAGTCACAGGGAGAGCAGTCGCTCTTCCACGCCGACCGCGAAGAGCAGCGCAAGGACGAGGCCCACAAGGCCAAGATCAGGCGCATGCACGCTACGGCGAGGAGCAAATAGTGGCAGGCAGGGCGACGTACACCGACGAGCAGAAAGCGTCGGCGTACGTCGTGCTCGCCTCGAACGAAGGAAATATCAAGCGCACGTCGCGCGACACCGGGGTGCCGATCAGCACCCTTCGCAGTTGGCGGGATGAATGGGCTAGACTTGAGTCGCTCCCCGCTCCTGAGAAGCTGGACGAGGCCATCGGCACCTTCGCGGACAAGGCTGAAACCATCCGCATGAAGGCGCTGAACGAACTCGAACGACAGCTTCACACGGCCAAGCCTGGCGACCTCATCAAGATCGTCGGGATCTTGGACGACAAGATCACCCGTGCGCGCGGTCTGGCGGACCGCACGGTCGAGCATCGGCATCTTCTTCCCTCAGTGGACGAACTGCACGCGCTCGTTTCTGGCTTCGCAGAGGCCAGCCGCCGCTCAGCACTAAGCAGGGCTGAGGACATCATAGATGCTGAGGTAGTTGAACAAGCCCCTAGGGCACTCCTACCCGGCTAGAGGAGGAAGAGATGTCAGCAACAGAAGCTATGACCTTTGAGCAGGCTGAGGCAGCACTCGATGCAGCCTTCGACGCTGACGGTATGAACCCGGAGACGGGCAACTCTACCGGCGACTGGAAGCCGAACGACGGGTTTGACCCGGCGAATCAAGGTCTTGTACCACAGGGAACTCCTGCTCCATCGACAGATGCAACCCCGGCCCCCGCGGTCGAGCCGGTAGTTCCGGCGCAGCCCGCGCCCACCGAGGACATCTTCGCAGAGAGGTTCGATCCCAACAGTCTCCCACCCGAGCTGGTTCCGGCGTACCGCCTCATGCAGGCGGACTACACGCGGAAGCGCCAGCAGGACGCGGAGGCTGTGCGGCTCTACGAACAGTACCAGGGCGTAGACCTGGGCGCTGCCGCAGAGCTGCTCCAGACGGTTCAGTCCCCCGAGGGTCTGCTGTCGTTCGTCCAAGAGGCGAGCGCATGGCTGGCTGAGCAGGGGGTAGCTGAGTTCGAGGACCCGAACTACGAGTACGACTACGAGGACAAGCCGGAGAGCGCAGCGCTCAAGGGTACCCTCGACTCCCTCGTGGACGGCGATCCGAGCCTGGCACCGCTGGCTGAGGCTGTCACGTCCATGCAGCAGAAGCTCGACAGGTTCGAGTCTACGCAGTCTGAGCGATTGGCAGCCGAGCGCGAAGAGCACCAACTTCTCCAGGCGATGGGTGAACTCCAACGCCAGGAGAACATCATCCGCGGCTCCAACCCGGAGTACTCGGACGAGGACGTGGAGGCCATCTACGAACTGGCTTCCTTCTACGACGGCGATCTCCTCCAGGCTCAGGAGAGCTACGAGGGCCAGTTCGCCCGTCGCCTCGGACGGTACGTGCGACACAAGGGTACGGCCGTGCCGGGAGTGACACCTATCGGTGCTCCTACCGGCGCTGCACCAGCCCAGCTGAACTACGACCCGTCGGACCTCAAGGACGCGCATCGCGCGGCCATGGAGACCCTCCGGCTGATCGAGTCCCAGCCCGAGATGTAGCACTTCGCGCGCCCTCTCTCGTCCCTTCTACCTCATAAGGGGGTTCTCCCGGCATGCCTGGAGCAACCATCTCAACCCTGACGAGCATCCTCAAGGAGTATTACCTCCCTCCGGTCCGCGATCAGATCAACAACGAGATCGCGGTGCTTGCCCGGTGGGACGTGAACAACAAGGATCTCGTCGGGAACGCGGCCTTCGTGCCGCTGCACACCGCTCGCTCGGGCGGGAACGGTGCTCGCCCGGAACTCGGTACGTTGCCGACCGCAACGAATCAGACGTACGCGCGGGCGCAGTTCGACCTCAAGTACCTCTACGGCACCATCCAGGTGTCGGGTCCGTCCCTGCAGAAGTCGAAGAACACCTCAGGGGCGTTCCTGGAGGCCTACAAGTCCGAGCTGGACGGCATCAAGAACGACCTCATGAACGACCTCGCTCGCCAATTCTACGGTAACGGCGATGCGCGGCTCTTCCAGTGCGGGTCGTCCGGTCCGTCCACCACGGTGACGCTCGGTTCCGCCGAGCCGATCCGGCAGGGGTTCGTGTACGTGGGTCAGAAGATCGACCTCGGCACGGCCGCTGACCCGGACACCCTGGCCGCAGCCACGACCATCACTGACATCAACGAGGCCACGCCGAGCATCACCATCGGCACCTCGGTGACGGTCACGTCGGCCAACTATGGCTACGTCGCGGGTAACACCTCCGCCACGGACGCCACGGTGGTCTACGAGGTGGACAACGGTCTGCAGAAGCTCGTCTCGACGGCGGCTAACACCGTCGGCGGGATCAACGCTTCGACGAGCAAGTACTGGGACAACCTGCGGGACACCGCCGGTGGTGCCCTCACCGAGGACAACATGGTGAAGAACTGGAACAACGTCCGCATCCGCGGCGGGAAGCCCAGCATCATCCTCGGGTCGTTCGGTCTCCAGCGCGTGTACTTCAACGCTCTGCAGGGCCTGCGGCAGTTCGTCGAGCCGACCAAGATCCGCGGTGGGTTCCAGCTCCTGGAGTTCCAGGGGATGCCCTTCCTCGCGGACCGTCACTCGCCGTACGGAAACCTGTTCTTCCTGGACGAGAGTCACCTGATGGTGTTCTCCCCGGCGGACTGGGACTTCCTGGCGCGGGACGGGCAGGCTGTGAAGTGGGTCCAGAACCAGGACGCCTTCCAGTCCGTGCTCTTCCGGTACCTGAACATCGGCACCGACAGGCGCAACGTGCAGCTCCGCATGAGCGGTCTCACGGACGCGCTGGGCTACTAGGCCTAGCCTAGAGTCCCACCAGTAGCAAGGCTTCGCCCCCCGAGCCTGACCCGCTTGGGTCGAATCGGGGGGCATCTAACCCTTTCAAGGAGGTGAGGACCAGTGAGCACACTCGATGTCATGCAGCGCGTCAAGACCAGTGACACCAAGATATGGACGCCCGAGGCGGATGCACCGCCCGAGGTCGTCGCGGCCAAGCGCGCCGTAGAGACGTACAACGAGAACCTGACCCTGGGCAAGCACCTCCTCACCGGAGACTGGTGCATCTGGCTCAAGCAGGGGCCAGACAAGCCGCCCTACCCGGTCATCGGGCTTGGACCGCAACTCCCGTCCCCCGAGGTCATCAGCGACCGCCTGTACCGGGCGGACACGCGCATCCACGGGGACAAGATCCTCACCGACATGCTCAAGTCCAACGAGACCTACGAGCGAGAACAGCGTTACGCCTCCGAGCAGGCCACGAGCATCGCCGCCGAGGCGTACGAGTGGGCGCATCGAGACGTGAAGGGCTACACCGGTCGAGTGGCGAACGTCAAAGGAACCAAGCGCGACTTCAAGAAGAGAGAGGCCTAGTATGCTGAACGGCTACGACCGCATCAACGTACGGCTGGGCAACCAGCGGCGCAAGCGCGCCCTACAGCGCGCTGCGGCAGCCCGCGGAAGCGCCGGAATCGGCGGCTCCGTTGGGGGCGGACTGGGACGCTCAAGGGCTAACCAGGCTCGGTTCCCCCTCCTGCGCGGCAAGCTGGGAGACCTGCTTGGGCAGGGCATGGGGCAGGGACAGGGTCGCATCGGTGAGTTCGATCCGGCCGAGTTTCAGCCGGGCGCTCCCGATCCTGGCACTGGGTTCCAGGGCGGCGGAGTCTCAGACCCAGGGGGTATGGCGGGCGTACCCAATCTTCGTCCCAACCAGTGGGCCGGTATCTCTGCAGGCGACCCCTTGGATCAAGGTACGCAGACCCAGGAACAGCTCAATCAGAGCGTGGCATCCGCATACCCGGACGGCACACCGGCGCAGGTCGCAGGTGCGGCCGGTCCTATGGTGTGGTACCAGGGCCAGCTCATTCCGTCCGGTGTGTACCAGGCCATCGTTCGCGGTGGCGGCTTCTAGAGGGGGGTGACATGGACGCCCCGGCGATGATCTCAGAACTGAACGACCACGGCTTCACCGACTCTACGAACACACGCAAGGTCGGTATGCTGAACGACGCGCTGTACGACGCGGCGTCTCGTCAACCCTGGTCCTTCCTGGAGACCAGCCTCAACCTCACCTTCTCCGGCTCCTCGGGGCTGGCGACGAACTTCCCCGCCAACCACCGTGCGCTGATCGACCTCGTGGACCTCACGAATCAGAACCTACCGCTGGAGTGGGTGCGACTGGACGACCTCGACACCCGTGGTACTGACTACACGGACACAGGTAGCCCTATTGTGTACTACTTCATCGGCAAGGACCTGTACGTGTGGCCCGTGCCCTCCGCCTCCGCAAGTGTCCGGCTTCGGTACTTCCGAGTGCCTGCGACCCTAACGGAGAGCACCACGGAGTCCGCGGTGGAGTGGCCCATCCGCCACCACCGCCTCCTCGTGCTAGGGGCGCTCTACCGGCTGTACGATCTGGAGGACGATCCAGAGCTGTCGTTGCGGTTCCAGCAGCACTTCGAGCAGCGGCTGCAGTCCATGCTGGAGGACGTGTCGGTCCGTCAGTACGACCGTCACGACAACATCGGCATCGACCCCTGGTTCGACATCGACACGTACGAGTAGGAGGTGACACATGGCCCTGTCCACCGAGACGCTGCCGGGCATACCTGGTGGTATGAACCTGGCGATCCCGGCACAGGAGCTGGATGACACCGAGGCGAAGTACCTCCAGGATGTCCTGGTAGACAAGCCCGGACTTGTCCGCTCTCGCGGGCCAGTCATCTCTGTTTCCACCCTTCCCCGCCCGACCAATAAGGGCACGGCGCTGCTAGTCTGCGCCGACCCGGTCGGGGCGGGGCGGTTCGCCATCCTCCACGGTGACGGCTCCAACGGCTACCTGGGTATGATCGACAACCTCTTGACGGGGTTGACGAACTTCACCTGGCCGTATGCCTTCCCCGCCGCACCTGAGAGCGGGGCGTCCACGGCGTTCAGCATCGTGGACTCCAAGCCGTCCCTGGGCGGGGGCGCATGGGTCGGTACCTCGCGGCGCTACGAGGGAGACTCCCCCACGCAGGGCCTGGCCTACTGGTTCGGGGGCTACCGCAACACGTACAGCACAGGCACCATCGCCTTCCAGGGCGGCGGTCTCACGATCACGGGCACGGGTACCTCGTTCACCGCGAACGTCTCGCCCGGTGAGTTCGTGTTCGCAGCAGTCGCTAACACGGCCGCAGCGCCTTCCCCCAACTACTTCGGGGCGGGAGTCAAGACCCTGATCGGGGTTGTGAAGTCCGTGAACTCGGACACCAGCATCACGCTGGTCGCCCCCAGCCCCTACAGCTCCTCGGGTACGGCGTACGTCGAAGCATCCCCCACAGCGGTGGCCTACGAGATCAAGCCGGTGCGAGGCTTCGCGCCCCGCATCGCCAAGGGCCTCGTCACCTGCTCCACGACCTCCACCACGGCTACGGGCGGGGGCACTAAGTGGCTGCAGCAGGGCATGCCCGCCGTCACGGAGGGGTCCCGCAGCACCAACTACTGGAACATGTACCGACTGTCGGACGGCAACTGGATCGGGCGTGTGAACCAGGCTACGTCGGATACCAGCATCACGCTGTTCGCCAACGCGAACGTGTCCCTGGTGGACGAGCCGTACATCGCCATCCGCGGCGACTCAGACTGGAACGTGCAGATCACAACCAGTGTGGGTAAGGTGGGGTTCCTCAACGCCACCTATGCCGAGCGACAGTGGTACGCCAACGTCGGCACCAGCGTGGACACCTCCTCGCGCGTGTGGTTCAGCGATGCTGCCGACCCCGAGGCTGTGGACATGTCCACCTACAACGGAGACTTCATCGACATCCCGAGCACCGTCTCGGTGGTGGAGCCTATCCGCGGCCTTCTCCAGACCTACAACGCTCTCCTCGTTTTCAAGGAGACCGAGACCTACGCGATCTACGGCAACTCCCCCACCTCGTTCAACGTGCGCAAGCTGGAGGATGACGGACTGTTCCACGCCATGGCCCTCCAACCGTATGGCGGTGGGGCGCTCTGGCCTGGGCGAAACGGCATCTACCTGTACGACGGCGTGAACGTGCGAAACCTCACCGCGAACAAGCTGGGCACGGTCTACAAGAACGCGGTGCGCCAGGTCAACTTCGACCAGTATCGAACGTGGTCGATGATGTCCCGCTCGCACTACTTCCTGTTCTTCGAGGCTATCGACCCGGAGGTCGTTCCTAGGAGGGGCAACATCGCCCAGCCGGTCAGCGATTGGTGCGTCGTGATCAACATGGTGTCGGAGGCTGTGTCCCTCTTCACCGGAATCCATCTTCGAGGCACCGCAATCCTACCGCAGCAGTCTGCCCGTCAGTCCTGGTTCCTGGTCAACGGGTCGGACACCTCCAGGGCGGACTCGTCGCTCGGCAAGACCGCTGCCGGTGGAACCTCCCGGAACCTGGCGGCAGACACCATCTACGCGGCCAATAAGGTCACGGCTACCGCAACCGGGTTCACTCCGGCCGCGGTGTGGCGTCTCGACGGTCTTGGCTCGGGGTCTGGCGCAGCTCTGCTCAAGGCCGGGCTGTACGCCGATGCCTCGGGGGAACCGGGCGCGCTCATCGAGTACTCGAACGAGGTCACGGTGGCAGACGGGGCGGCAGCGGCGGATGTGGTATTCACGTTCCGCATCCCCAAGCGCCTGGTCTCAGGCACTGTGTACTGGATCGCGCTCCATGCAGGCACCAACGGTGCCAACGTGAGGGCATACTATGACTCCAGCGCCAGCGTGTCCCGCACGGACGCCGACACGTACAGTGATGGCCTCCCGAGCACCTGGGACACCGCAGGCGACACGACGGACAGCTTCGACATGACGGCGTACCTCAAGTACGACTACACGAGGGCCGTGGTCTGCGACTCGGAGGGCCTGTTCGACCTGGAGGGAATCGACTCGACCGTCTCGGACAACGGGGACGCCAACAACTACCCGGGGCCGGACCCGTTCATCGAGACCAAGAAGTTCGACATCGGTGACGGCCTGCGCCTCAAGCGGTTCAAGCAGTTCTCCATCCACTACCTCGCCCAGGGCGGGGGCGTCTCGATGGACACGGTGCTGGGCCTCAACGAGATCGGCACCACGCTGACAACGGTGTTCCCCGCGTCAGTGTACAACTGGGACCAGCTCGGGAACCTGTTCACGTCCTGGGACGACCTGGCCGCGGAGTTCGCAACCTGGGACGACGTGACCGCCTCGGTGTTCCTTCCGAAGCGCTCGCGCTTCTCGAAGAAGTCTCAGTACTTCTCTATGAGGCTGTATCGGGAAACGAACTACGTCAATCGACTGCAGTTCGGGCCTTATCAGCTCGGATTCAAGCAGCTCAGACCGGGGAGGGTGAACTAGTGCCAGAAGAGACCATCGGTAACTGGACACCCACCACGCTGGTCAAGCAGTTGCGTGACTATCTGGAGACCCAGCCCATCCAGTTCCTGGAGAAGCTGCGCGTGGACAAACTGCAGGTGGAGACGCTACTGAACCTCAAGCCCACCACGATTACACTCCTGACCTCCACGGCCTTCACGGTCGTGGGGGCGCAGGGTGCCCCAGGCTTCACTAACTCCTGGGTCGCGTTCGGCGCAGGCTCAGCCACCCCGGGATACTGGAAGGACCCGTTCGGGTTCGTCCACCTCAAGGGCGTGATAAAGACAGGCACCGTGGGCAGCGCGGCCTGGACCATGCCGCCGGGCTATCGCCCGCCGGAGAAGCAGGAGCTGGCGACCATCTCCAACGGGGCTATCGGCCTCGTTGTCATCAACACAGACGGCACCGTGGTGCCCACCACACCGTCGAACAACACGTACGTCAGCCTCGGAAATCTCAAGTACCGACTCACCGTCTAGGAGGTGTAGCACATGGCAGCAGGAGCTACCGGAACACCCACCCCGCTGGGTATCCCTAAGTACAACACCTCCGCAGACGCCCCCTCAGGGGTGGGGTTCAACAGCGCGATGGACACCATCGACACCCTGATCACCGCTCGGGCCAGCGTGGCATCCACGATCCAGCAGTCCCTGATTGACGCCAAGGGCGACCTGATAGTGGGGTCCGCGGCGGACACCGCAACGCGCTTGGCGGTGGGCGCGGACAACTTCGTACTCACGGCTGATACGGCCGCGGGTCCTGGAGTAAAGTGGGCTGCCGTGCCAGCTGCGGCTGATCCTATCCTGTCCAGGGTGACAACAACAGTTGATGTCACGAACACTACTGCCGAGACGAACCTGATCAACTACAGCGTAGGCGGCAACGTCATGAGCACCAACAAAATGGTGCGCTTCACGCTACTCGGGGACTATCTGTTCAACAGCGCCACCACGGACTCCATGACGCTGCGAATAAAGTTCGGCGGCACCACGTTCATCGCGGATGTCGCCACGGGCGCGGCCATCTCGGCCAGCCGCGCGCCCTGGAAGATCACGGGGCATGTACAGAACCTGGGTGCCACCAACTCACAGATGATCCTGG
>Ga0247727_10017721_pt1 | contig 11299 bp, 11 predicted proteins | sample WisWelCaveWW1625_FD_202498 | JGI IMG/M metagenome (GOLD analysis project Ga0247727, IMG submission 202498) | Biofilm microbial communities from Wishing Well Cave, Virginia, United States - WW16-25 | ecosystem: Environmental > Aquatic > Deep subsurface > Groundwater > Cave microbial mat | place...
GGCGATGAGCTCCGTACCCACGATCACGTTCGGCGGATTGAACAGATGCAGACCGACGAAGTGGCGCCGAAACGACTCGCTGCGCCCCTCGGCCAGATCGTTGATCGAGAGCCCCGACGTGACGGTGGCCACGATCGAGTCGGCGCGCCGCGCCTTCTCGACCCGGTCGAACATCTGCTGCTTGAGCGCGAAGTCCTCGGTGAGCGCCTCGAACACCAGGTCTGCGCTTGCCAGCTTCGCATCGATCTCTTCGTAGCTACCGACGTCGGCCCGGTTCGCGACGGTCTCGGAACGTACCTGCGCGATGGCCGCTCGGAGTCCTTCCTGCGCCTTCTCGCGGCTGCGCGCAAGCAAGGTCACACGGGGAACGGCTTGGCTGAACAGGGCCGCGGCGCCGTAGCCCATCGTGCCATTCGCTCCGAGCACCACCACATGCTCGAGGGGCCGGCTCGCGGCCAGCTGCCGGATCTGGGCAGGGGTCCTGGACATGCTGGCACTCGCCTTCGTTCGCTGAGAAGCACGCCGAAAAACCCGACGACGCTACCCTACGCAAGCGCGCGGAGTCAATGAGAAAAACGCCCTTTCAGCGATAGCCGAGCGCCGTGAGGCGCCGCGGGCGCTTCGCCCACTCGGGCTCGACCTTCACCCACAGCTCGAGGAAGACCTGCGATTCGAGCAGCGCTTCGAGCGCCTCGCGTGCTCTCTTGCCGATCTGTTTCACCTGCTGTCCGCCACTCCCGACCACGATCCGCTTCTGCGATTCACGCTCGACCAGGAGCCGGGCGGCGATCCGCACCAGCCCGGGTCGCGATTCGTCGAAGGACTCGATCTCCACCGCGGTGCTGTAGGGCAGCTCCTGCTCGAGCTCCTCGAACGCCGCCTCTCGCACGCACTCGGCGGCGAGCCAGCGCAGCGAGCGATCGGTGAGCTGCTCCGGGTCGTCGTAGAGCCTGACACCGATCGGCAAGCGGGCGACCACGGCGGCGAGCAGCGCAGCGACACCCTCGCCAGTCCGGCCGGAAACGTGAAAGTCGGGCGGCGGCCCCGGGCTCGGGCGGGCCATTCGATCGGCCTTGCTCGCCACCACGATCACGCCCGCGCCGCGCTGCTCGACGCGCGCCCGCACGGCACCGAGCTCGGCGTCGAGGCCATGCTCTGGATCCACGAGCAGGAGCGCAAGGTCACACTCCTCGGCCGCGGCCTCCGCCAGCGCGTTCAGGGCACGGTTGAGCGGCCTGCCGGCGCCGCCGTGAAGACCCGGCGTGTCGAGCCAGAGCACCTGCGCGTCCGGCAGCGTCGAGATGCCGAGGATGCGGCTGCGGGTGGTCTGCGGCTTCGCCGTCACGATGGCCAGCTTCTGGCCGAGCAGCCGATTCAGCAGCGTCGACTTGCCTGCGTTCGGGCGGCCCAGCAGCGCCACGACGCCCGCTCGGTGTTCACTCACGGCTGCGAAGCTCCACGCGCTCGAGCGCCTCTGCCGCTACGACGCCCGCGCGGTGCTCAGTCACGGCTGCGAAGCTCCACGCGCTGGAGCGCCTCTGCCGCCGCCGCGCTCTCCGCGCTGCGCTTCGAGCGCCCCGCGCCCTGGCCCCAGCTCTCCCCCCCCAGCCAGACCTCGACCGTGAAGCGGTCCTCGGCGTCCTCGACCGCTGAGTCCTTCGAGACCGCATAGCGCGGCGTCTCGCGCACGGCGGCGTGCGCCCACTCCTGGAAGCGAGTCTTCGGGTCGCGCTGCAACATGGCATCGCCCGCGAGCGCCTCGCCGAAGCAGCGCGTGACGAGCACCTGCACCGGCGAAAGCCCGCCGTCGAGATAAATCGCACCGATCACGGCCTCGAACAGGTTTGCGAGCACCCGCTCCTTCCCGGCTCCGCCCGAGCGCCGCTCCGTGCGGCCGAGCACGACGTAGTCCGCCAGACCGAGGGAGCGCGCCTGCCGCGCCAGCGCCCGCGCGTTCACGAGTGCGGCACGCCCCCGCGTCAGCTCGCCCTCGCGCCAGTCTGGATGCGCCTCGTACAAGAGACGTGCCACCACGAGGCCGAGCACTGCGTCCCCGAGGAACTCGAGCCGTTCGTTGCCGCGCGTCCTGTCTCGCTCGAAGGCGGCCGAGGCGTGCGTGAGCGCAGTGGCCAGCAGCTCGGGATCGGAGAACTCGTAGCCGAGGCTCGCACGCAGCTCGGCGTCGGGCGAGCGGAGGCTCATGCCAGCCCGCCGGCGAGGAAGCCTCCGCCGAGCACCTGATCCCCCGCGTAGAACACCGCGGCCTGACCGGGCGCCAGTGCCCGTACCGGGGCCTCGAAGGCGAGCTCGGCGCTGCCGTCCGGAAGCGGAGTGACGAGCGCCGGCGCACCCGCGTGCCGGTAGCGGATGCGTACGCAGGCGCCGAACGCCTCGCGCGGCGCTTCGCCCGAGATCCAGGAGACCCGCTCTACCCGGCCCGAGCAGCTTCCGAGCCCGGCCAGATCCGTCACCACGATGCGGTTCTTCGCGGCGTCGAGTGCCTTCACGTAGAGGGGGCCGTGTTGCCCGCCGCCGAGGCCCCGCCGCTGCCCGACCGTGAAGCGATGCACGCCCGCGTGCTGCCCGAGCACACGTCCAGCCTCGTCCACGATCTCGCCGGCGCCCGGTGCGCGACCGGGCCGCAGGCGCTCGACGGCGGCTCCCGTGTCCCCGTCCGGGACGAAACAGAGCTCCTGACTCTCGGGCTTGTCGGCGGTCGCCAGACCGAGCGCGCGAGCGCGGGCGCGCACTTCGTGCTTCGAGAGCTCACCGAGCGGGAAGTGCGCGTTCTCGAGCTGGGCCCCGGTGAGACCGAACAGGAAGTACGACTGGTCCTTGGCCGGATCGCGCGCAGTCCGCAAGGTCGGACGGCCGGTCTCGGAATCCCGGCCCACTCGTGCGTAGTGCCCGGTTGCCACCGCCTCCGCACCGAGCGCCCGCGCCCGCGCGAGCAGGCGGTCGAACTTGAAGTGGGTGTTGCAGGTTGCGCACGGCAGCGGTGTGCGGCCCGCGAGGTAGGCGTCTGCGAACGGCAGCATCACGTCCGTGCGAAACTCGCGTGTGTAGTTGGCCACGTAGAAGCGGATGCCGAGCTGCTCTGCGACACGGCGGGCGTCGTCGGCGTCGTCGAGCGAGCAACAGCGTGACGCGCTCCCCGCGAGGTGCATCGTCACACCGATCACCTCGTAGCCCTGCTCGACCAGCAGCGCTGCCGCCAGCGACGAATCCACGCCGCCCGACATGCCCACCAGCACGCGCGGCAAGCTCATGCGCCCGCCGCGCGCACGCGTGCCACCAGGCCCGGCAGCAGCTCGAGCACGCGCTCGAGCTCGGCCTCGGTGTTCGACGGCCCGAAGCTGAAGCGCAGCGAACCACGCGCCTGCGCTTCGCTGCGGCCCATCGCCAGCAGCACGCCCGAGGGCTCGATCGAGCCCGAGTGACACGCCGCCCCGGCCGACACGGCCACGCCCGAAAGGTCGAGCGCCTCCAGCAACACCTCACCGGCCGTCCCTTCGAACTCGACGCTGAGCGTGTTCGGGAGGACGTGCACGGGCGAGCCGTTGCGGCGCACGCGCGGCACGCGCGACTCGATGCCGTGCCAGAGCGCATCGCGGAGCCGGGAGACGTGGCGCTCTCGCTCCGCGAGCTCGCTCTGGGCAAGCGCACAGGCGACGCCGAGCCCGACGATCCCCGCGACGTTCTCGGTGCCGCCACGGCGGCGGCGCTCCTGCGGCCCCCCCTGGACCAGCGCGGGCAGCGGGCTCTGCAGCGAGCCGATCAGGAAGCCTGCGCCCTTCGGGCCGTTCAGCTTGTGCGCGCTGCCGGCGAGCAGGTCGGCACCGAGCGCGATCCGGTCGAGCGGCAGCTTCCCGACCGCCTGGGTCGCATCGAGGTGCAGCGGGATGCCGCGCGCATGCGCAAGCTCGGCGAGCTTCGGCGCGTCCTGCAGCACGCCCGTCTCGTTGTTGGCGAGAATCACGCTGAGCAGGGCCGTGTCCTCGCGCAGGGCGGCAGCGACGGTGGCGAGATCGAGCCGGCCGTCTGGATCCACGGGCAGGTAGCTCACCGCCACCCCCTCGGCCTCCAGCGACCGGAGAGGCTCCGCAACGGAGGGATGCTCGACCGTCGTGCTCACCACGTGCCGCCTGTGCGACGTCGCCAGCACGCCGCGCAAGGCCGTGTTGTTCGCCTCGGTGGCACCCGAGGTGAAGAGCACTTCGCGCGGCTCGGCTCCGAGCAGCTCCGCGACCTGCTCCCGGGCACGCTCCAGCGCGGAGCGTGCGGCGGCCCCCTCGGCGTGCGTGCTGGACGGATTGCCCCAGCGCTCGCGCAGCGCCGCCGTCATCGCCGAAACGACCTCGGGGCGTACCGGCGTGGTGGCGTTGTGGTCCAGGTAGATGCGCGTCGACGGGATCGCCGAAACGACCTCGGGGCGTACCGGCGTAGTGGCGTTGTGGTCCAGGTAGATGCGCATCGACGGGACCGGCGAGGCTACGAAGCGGGTGCGGGGCGGTCAACCTCGAGGGCGAGCGGATGCTCGTGGCCCCCGCAAACGAACGGAGCCGCCCGAACCTCGAGGGCTCGGGCGGCTCCTGATGTCCAGGACCGCAGCTAGCTCAGTTGAGATCGAGCTCGACGCGGCGGTTCAGTGCGCGACCGTCCGCCGTATCGTTCGACGCGATCGGGCTCGCCTCGCCGTAGCCCATCGACGAGAGACGCGAGCCATCGACGCCCTTGCCCACCAGGTAGTCCTTCACCGCCAGCGCGCGCCGCTCGGACAGACCCTGGTTGTAGGCGTCCGTGCCGACGGAGTCGGTGTGGCCGCCCACGCTCACCGAGCCCGAGCTCCCGCTGAGGAGGCTCGCCGCCTCGTCGAGGATGACGGATGCATCCGGGCGGATGTCCGCCTTGTCGAAGTCGAAGTTGACGCCGCGGAGGACGATCTTCTCCTCGACCGGGGCCGGTGCGGGCGGCGGAGCTGCGCGCGGTGCGGGCGGCGGCGGCGGGGGCGCCTCTTCCTTCTGCATCGCGCGGCAGATCAGGTAGCCCGCGCTGGCGCCGAGGATGGCGCCGGCACCGCCGTAGATGCCTTGCTCGTCGCTGTTGTGGTCCGGTGTACTCGCGCCGACCGCCACACCACCACCACCCCCGAGCACACCGCCGGCAACCGCGCAGACGGCAGGATTGGGCGGGCTCGCGCAGCCGAGCACTGCTGCAAACAGCGCGCAGAGCGCGACTGCGGCCAGTCGACGCTGAAGCATCGATCGCAACATCGAGAATCTCCTTTTGACGACGCGCACACCTGGCGTCGAATGCGCGGCACAGTAGCCCGCCTTGCGTCCTCGCATCAATAGCCCGGCGAGCAGATTTCGGGCGGCTCGGGAACGGCCACCTTGCCTCGCAGTCGGAGCAACGTGCGTGGACCGATACCGGCGACACGATCCAGATCCGAGACCCGGCAGAACGGCCGACTCGCGCGGATGGCCTGCGCCCGCTTGGGGCCGATCCCCGCCAGCGCCTCGAAGGCTTCCGCAGCTTCCCGGTTGAGGTCGAGGGGCGCTCCCCAGAGCAGGCGCGCTGCGCCACGCTCGGGCGGCAGAGGGAGCTGGGGTCGCGCCGGTGGCAGGGAAGCTGGCAGCGCCAGCAGCAGGAGCCAGCAGGCGCCCGCGAGTGCGACGCTCGACACGCGAGCTGCCCGCACCTCGTCGCTCGCGGCCTTCGCTCTCATGCCTCGCTTTGCGGTGCTTCCGCTCCGTCCTCCACGAAGGCCGCGTGCAGCGCCCGTACCGCCAGCTCCGTGTACTTCTCCTCGATCACCACCGAAATCTTGATCTCGCTGGTCGTGATCATCTGGATGTTGATGCCGTCGCGCGCGAGCACGCCGAACATCTTCGCCGCGACGCCGGCGTGGTCCTTCATGCCGAGGCCCACGATCGAGATCTTCGCGATGGCCGGGTCGGCATCGACGCGCGAGCTGCCGAGCTGCGGCGCCACCTCCTGCGTGACGGCGAGCGCGCGGTGCGCTTCCTCGCGCGGCACGGTGAAGGTCATGTCGGTGCTGCCATCCTGCGAGACGTTCTGGACGATCATGTCTACCACGATCCCCGCCTCCGACAGCGGCCCGAACAGCTTCGCCGCGGCGCCGGGAACGTCCTTGACGCCGGAGACGCGGATCTTCGCCTCGTTGCGGTTGTAGGTGACCCCGGAGACCACGAGGCGCTCCATCACATCCTCCTCACGCACCACCCAGGTGCCCTCCCCTTCGTGGAACGAGGAACGCACGTGGAGGGGAATGCCGTAGTGCATCCCGAACTTGACCGATCGAATCTGCAGGACCTTGGCCCCGAGGCTCGCCATCTCGAGCATCTCCTCGAAGGAGACGCGCGCGAGCTTGCGCGCCGCCGGCACCAGGTTGGGATCGCAGGTGAAGACGCCGTCCACGTCGGTGTAGATCTCGCACACGTCGGCCCCGAGCGCTGCCGCCACGGCGACGGCAGAGGTGTCGGAGCCGCCGCGCCCGAGCGTGGTGACGTTGCCCTCTTCGTCGACGCCCTGGAAGCCCGCCAGCACCGCGATGCCGCCCGCGTCGAGCACGCGCCGGATGCGCTCGGTGGCGATGCTCTGGATGCGTGCGCGCGTGTGCGCGGTGTCGGTGAGCATGCCCATCTGGGCGCCGGTGAAGCTGCGCGCCTTCGCGCCGAGTCGCTGGATGGCCAGAGCCAGCAGCGCAATCGTCTTGGCTTCGCCGATCGAGACGAGTGCGTCGTACTCGCGCGGGTCGGGCGCATCGCCGCCCGCCTGCTTGGCGAGCGCCACCAGCGCGTTGGTCTCACCCGCCATGGCGGACACGATCACCGCCAGCTTGTGGCCGGCGCGCTGCGCCGCGACGACACGGCGCGCCACGTTCCCGATGCGCTCCACGTCGGCGACGCTGGTACCCCCGAACTTCTGGACGATCAGGGACATCGCTCTCTCCAGCCGGCCAGCGCGCGCGCCGCCCCCGGCCCGAGCGCGCGGCCGGAGATCTCGCGCGAGCCGTCCGCGAGCTCACGGATCCGCACCTCCAGGCGATCGCTGCCGAGCGCCGCCGCGAAGCGATCCCCCCATTCCGCCACGAGCACGGAGCCCGGCGCGAGCCAGTCCGAGAGCCCCGCGGCTTCGAGCTCCTCGCGCGACTCCAGCCGAAAGCAGTCGGCGTGGACCAGGCGCCTCGGGCCGCCCGGTCGGGCCGGCAGCGGGAGCTCCTGCGCGATCGCGAAGGTCGGGCTCGCGACCCGCCCGGCAGGGATGCCGAGCCCCTCCGCCAGACCCTTCGCGAACTCCGTCTTTCCCGCGCCGAGCGCGCCCACCAAGCTCACCACCTCTCCATCCGCAGCAAGCGCGCCCGCCAGCCCCCGCGCCAGTACGCGCGTCTCAGCGGGGCTCTGGGAACGCCAGCAGATCCCCTGCGCCGATCGCTCCACCGGCTTCCCCTCCGAGCGCGCGGAGCGCATCGGGTAGCGCGCCTGCCACCTCGCTCGCCAGCAGACCCGCCTGCCCGCGCAGCGCAGCAAGCTGGTCCGCCGCCGCCCCATGCAGGAAGACGCCCAGCACGGCCGCCTCGCGGGCCGCGAGCCCCTGCGCGAGCAGGCCGGCGATCACACCCGTGAGCACGTCGCCCGTGCCACCCGCCGCGAGGGCCGGGCCGCCGGTCGGGTTCAGCGTTGCGAAGCCGTCCGGCGTCGCGACCACGGTCGCGGCACCTTTCAGCGCGACCACGGCCCCACTTTCGCTCGCGAGGCGCCGCGCGGCGGCGAGGCGGTCCCGGTTCACGTCGGCCGCCGTGGCGCCCAGCAGCAAGGCCGCCTCGCCCGGATGCGGAGTCAGAATGGTGGGAGCGCGTCGCGCGCGCAGCTCCGAGAGGGCGTCGACGAAGGCCAACAGGCCGTCCGCATCGAGCACCAGCGACGTCGCGAGCCCGCGCGTCACCAGGCGTACGAAGTCGCGCGTCTCTTCGTCCCGGCCCAGGCCCGGGCCGAGCGCCACCACGTCTCGCGTCGCCGCAAGCTCGAGAACCGGCTTCTCGGCTGCGCGGCCGAAGCAATGCCTGGCCGTTTCAGGCAGCGGCGCCGTCATCACCTCGCTGAGCGCCGCCGCGAGCACAGGATGGCTGCTCTCTGGACAGGCGAGGGTCACGAGGCCTGCCCCGACCCGCAGCGCTCCGAGCGCTGCGAGCGTTGCGGCACCCGTCTTCCCCTCGGAGCCGGCCACCACCAGCACGTGTCCGAAGCGGCCCTTGTGGCCGTCCCGGGCCCGCGCCGGTAGAGAGCGCGCGGCCGCGGCGCGGGTCCAGAGCTCGGCGCGAGCGCGCTGCCCGGGCAGCTCGTCGGCGATGCCGATGCGAGCGACTACGACGCGACCCGCGAGGCCACGACCCGGCTCGAGCGCGAGGCCGAGCTTGGGCAGGCCGAGCGTGACGGTCAGGTCCGCGGCGACGCAGGCGCCGAGCGGCTGCCCGGAGTCTGCATCGAGCCCCGACGGAAGGTCGACCGCCAGCACCGTGCAGGCCGGTCGCGCCTCCCGAATGCGGCTGATGGCTGCCGCCGCTGCGCCGTCCACGGCTCGCGAGAGCCCCGTGCCGAAGATCGCGTCCACGACCACTGCGCCAGGCTCGGGCGCCGCGGCCGTCTCGACGAAGGCGACCCCCGCGGCCCGCGCGCGCGCGGCATTGGCCGCGGCGTCCCCTTGCCACTGCACCGTGGCAGGCACCGGCACGACGCGCACCGCTGCGCCGCGCAGGTGGAGATGGCGAGCAACCACCAGCCCGTCTCCGCCGTTGTTGCCTGCCCCGCAGAACACCCAGACCGGCGCTCGGCTCGTTCGCAGTCGCAGCGCCTCGCTCGCCACCGCAGCGCCGGCCAGCTCCATCAGCAGCGCGCCGGGGACGCCGAGGGTCTCGATGGTATGGCGCTCGAGCGCCTGCATCTCGGCGACCGTCACCAGGGGCCAGATGTCAGCGAGCATGCGCTGATTCCTAGCGGGGATTTGCGCTGGAGTCCGGTCCTACCCTAGACGCGCCCCTGCGCGCGCTCCCGCAGGTCGCGAGCCGCACGATCCACACCGATCAGCGCGGCGCGTGCCACGAAAGCACGCCCCACCGTGACCGAGGTCGCGATCGGCACCGCCTCGAGCACGGCGGCGAGGCTCTGCCCATCGAGGCGGCCGCCGATCCCGACCTCGAGGCGGAGCTTGGCCGCGAGGCGAGCCGCGTCCCCGAGCCTTGCTAGCGCCTCACTGCGTTCGGTGAGCGGAAGATCGATCAGTGCACCCGTGTAGAGCTCGACGCCGAGCACACCCACGGTGTGGGCGGCCTTCACGTGGGCCAGGTCGGGGCTCACCAGCGCAACGCAGGCGAGGCCCGCCTCACTGAGCGTCCGCAGCGCCGGTGGCAGCGCGTTGCCCCAGGCCCGAAAGTCCAGCGGAAGGGCCCCGCCGCTTGCGCTGGAGGCGAGCACTACGCGCTCGGGGCGAGCCTCGAGCGCCGCCTTCACCAGGCTCGGGATCGGCGCCATGCGCAGCTCGAGCGCAATGTCTACCGAGGCGACCTCGCGCAGGTCCCGCTCGCTCACTCCCTCCCGGTCTTCCGAGATCCCCAGGCGCACCGCGTCGGCGCCGGCGACGCAGGCAAGCGCGGCGGCCGCGGGCAAGGCCGGCCCGCCGGCGGCCTCTCGCAGGCGCGCCATGGCGTCGAGGCCCAGCACCAGACGGCGCACCGCTAGGACCCCCCAGCGAGCGCACGCCGCAGGGTCTCCGCCAGGTCTTCGGCATACGCACGCACTCGTGCTTCGTCCTCTCCCTCGACCATGATGCGCGCCTTGCGCTCCGTGCCCGAGTAGCGGATCAGCACGCGGCCGCGGTCCCCGAGCTCGTCCTCCACCTGGCGGACGCGGCGTGTCATCTCGGGCAGCTGATCGAGCGGTCGCTTCTCGTCCACCGCGATGTTCAGGAGCACCTGCGGGAAGCGCTCGATGCCTTGCACCAGCTCGGACAAGGGTCGCTCCTTGCGGCGCTGGATCGCGAGCACCTGGAGGGCCGTGAGCAGCCCGTCCCCGGTGGTGTTGTGATCGAGGAACACCACGTGGCCGGACTGCTCGCCGCCGAGGTTGTACCCGGACCGGCGCATCTCTTCGACGACGTAGCGGTCGCCGACCTGCGTGCGCACCAGCTCGAGCCCGAGCTCGGCGAGCGCGCGCTCGAGACCGAGGTTGCTCATCACGGTGGCCACCACGCCACCGCCCCGCAGCGCGCCGCGCTCGTGCAGGTCGCGGGCGCATAGCGCGAGCAATGCGTCGCCGTCCACCAGCTCGCCACGCTCCGACACGACCACCACACGGTCCGCGTCTCCGTCCACCGCGATGCCGACATCGGCCCGCAGCTCCTGCACCTTTGCGGCGAGAAGCGAAGGGTGCAGCGAGCCACAGTCGTGGTTGATGTTGCGCCCGTTGGGCTCGATGCCGAGCGGGAACACCTCCGCGCCCAGCTCGGCTAGCATGGTCGGGCCGACCTTGTAGGCGGCGCCGTTGGCGCAGTCGAGCACCACGCGGAGCCCGTCTAGCGTCAGCTCGAGCGGAAACGTCTTCTTGAGGAACACGATGTAACGGCCGGCCGCGTCATCGATTCTTCGGGCCCGCCCGATCGCGTCCGGCTCGGCCCGCAAGCGCTCGAGCTCGCCCGAGAAGATCAGATTCTCGATGCGTGCCTCGAGCTCGTCGGGCAGCTTGAAGCCGTCGTGGGCGAAGAACTTGATGCCGTTGTCTTGATACGGGTTGTGGCTGGCCGAGATCATCACGCCTGCGTCGCAGCGCATGTCCGTGGTCAGGAAGGCCATCGCGGGCGTCGGCATCGGGCCTACCTGGATGACGTTGGCGCCCATCGAGCACACGCCCGCGGCGAGCGCGTCCTCGAACATGTAGCCGGACAGCCGGGTGTCCTTGCCGATCAGGATGCGATGGCCGCCGCGCCCGCCCCGGAAGATGTGCGCGATGGCCTGCCCCAGCTGGAGCGCCACCTCGGCCGTCATCGGCCAGACGTTGGCAGTGCCGCGCACCCCGTCGGTGCCGAACAGCCGCGGGCGATTCGAACCGCTCATCTCTTCGCCTTCCGTCCGGGCCGCACGGGAGGCGGTGTTTCGGGTTCGGGGACCGGCGCGATCTCGATGCGCACCGCGACCATCTCGTCGCCATCGAGCCACACGTGCAGCCCCCCCGGCATCGCCCGCACCGTCTTCTCGAACGACGCGTTCGCGCCCCCCACGTCGATC
>Ga0247727_10017722_pt1 | contig 11298 bp, 11 predicted proteins | sample WisWelCaveWW1625_FD_202498 | JGI IMG/M metagenome (GOLD analysis project Ga0247727, IMG submission 202498) | Biofilm microbial communities from Wishing Well Cave, Virginia, United States - WW16-25 | ecosystem: Environmental > Aquatic > Deep subsurface > Groundwater > Cave microbial mat | place...
CCGAACATCTGCGGCAATGGCCGCGATCCGCTCCGGCGTGGCCTGGCCGTCGGGATCGCGCACCTGAAAGACATCAACCACCATCCCGTTCGCATGGGTGGCGACCCGTGCTGCGAGAATCTATAGTGGACCCCATTGTCAAGACAGTGGATCCGTTGAGTTTAAGCTGTACATGTGACCTCACTTATAGCTGAGCGGCGCTGCCCCGACTCTACGCTTGCCCTTTTATAGGTCCCTCCGTTTGAAACGTCTGTGGCGTGTAACGGCGCAGACGCTTCAAATGGAGGGAGAGCGAATTTATCTACGATCATGGCACCACCACCCGTTGCCTCCTCATGCACCAGATCGGGTGTCCTGTTTCTCAGAGATTGATGCGGGAGTACCAGAGGATTTTTGTTTTCTCCTGAATCTCCTTCTTCCACTGCCCGATCGTGACCGGATGAACCCCATACTCTTGCCCAATCTCGTTGAGAGTCTTCACCCCTCGAAAAGCCTCCAACCCGACTTTCGCCTTGAACTCCGGCGTGTGCATCTTCCGCAGCTTTACCTCGCTCATGCCCCCTCCTCCTTATCCTTAAAAAAGACAGCTTAACCCCTCAGATTAAATTGTCTTGAAATAAGGGTCCACTATAGTGCCCGTCCGGTTCGTCTAAAAGTCATGTACCCGGCGCAACCCGTCGGGTTGTCGCGGCTTGCTGCGGGCATGTAGAATCGCCACCTTATGGATTCGATTGTCATTAAAGGGGCGCGGGAGCACAACCTTAAAAATATCGACCTGACGCTGCCGCGCGACCAGCTGGTTGTTCTGACCGGCCTCTCCGGCTCCGGCAAGTCGTCGCTGGCGTTCGACACCCTCTATGCCGAGGGGCAGCGGCGCTACGTCGAATCGCTCTCCGCCTACGCCCGCCAGTTTCTCGACCGGATGGACAAACCCGACGTTGACGCCATCGAAGGTCTCTCCCCCGCCATCTCCATCGAGCAGAAAACAACCAGCCACAATCCCCGCTCCACCGTCGGCACCGTCACGGAAATCTACGACTACCTCCGGCTCCTCTATGCCCGCGTTGGCCGACCACTCTGTTTCAAATGCGGCCTGCCGATTGCCGCCCAGACGATCTCGCAGATGGCCGACACCCTGGCGCGCCTGCCCGAAGGCGACAAGATTCAAATCCTCAGCCCCGTCATCCGTGACCGGAAGGGCGAATATAAAAAGGCGCTGATTCTTATCCGGCAAAAGGGCTACACCCGCGTCCGGCTCGACGGTAAGATGGTCGATCTCTCCACCGAACCGTCCGCTGGCGACAAAAAGAAGCGGCACACCATTGAGGTGGTGGTCGACCGGCTGGTCGTCAAAGAGGGCCTGGAGCGGCGGCTCGCAGACTCCCTGGAGACGGCCTGCAAAATGAGCGATGGGTTGGTCGTCGTTCTCCACGAAGAGGCTGAAATCCTTTTTTCGGAGCGGATGGCCTGCGTCGCCTGTGGTGTCAGTTATCCAGAAATCGCGCCGCGCCTCTTTTCGTTCAACTCCCCGGAGGGGGCCTGTCCCACCTGCGATGGCCTCGGGGTGACGTATGACCTCGACCCGGAAAAGGTCATGCCCAACGACCGGTTGTCGATCCGGGGCGGGGCGATTCGTCCGTGGGGCGGCCGGGGCGCCGACCGGATTTATTATCACCTGCTCGCGGCGGTGGCGCAGCACTACGATTTCGATCTGGGCCAGCCGGTTCACCTCCTGTCGCCGGCCGTCCGAAAGATTATTCTGTACGGTTCTGGCGCGGAGAAAATTTCCTTTCCCTACGAACGGGACGGGAAGCCCGGCATCACCGCCCGGCCGTTTGAGGGGGTCATTCCCAATCTCGCCCGCCGCCATCGGGAGACCGATTCCACGCTGGTTCGCAAGGAGATCGCCGCGTACATGGGCGCGCACCCTTGCGTCGCGTGCAAGGGGATGCGCCTGAAGCCGGAGAGTCTGGCGATTCGCGTCGGCGACCGGTCGATTGTCGAGATTACCCGGATGTCGATCAGTAAGGCGCTGCGCTGGATGGATGGGCTAGAGCCGACGGAAAAGGAGCGGCAGATCAGCCTGCGGATCATCAAGGAGATTCGCGGGCGGCTCGCCTTTCTTTCGAGTGTCGGCCTCGATTATCTGACGCTCGACCGGCTGGCGGGAACGCTTTCCGGCGGCGAGAGCCAGCGAATTCGCCTGGCGACGCAGATCGGCTCGGCGCTCGTCGGCGTCCTCTACATTCTCGACGAGCCGAGCATCGGCCTCCACTCGCGCGACAACGCGCGGCTCCTCGCCACCCTCCGCCGCCTGCGCGATCTCGGCAACAGCGTTATCGTCGTCGAGCACGACGCGGAGACGATCGAGAGCGCCGACTGGGTCGTCGATATGGGGCCGGGGGCCGGTATCCACGGCGGATATGTCGTCGCCCAGGGGACGCCCGCGGAGATTGCCGCGTCGCCCGATTCGTTGACCGGTCAATACTTGCGCGGCGATAAAACGATCTCGCTGCCGCATCGAACCCGCGCGGCACGCGGCATGTTGAAAATCACCGGCGCGACGGAGAACAATCTTAAAAATATCGACGTGGAGATTCCGCTCGGCCTCTTCACCTGCGTCACCGGCGTCTCTGGCTCTGGAAAATCGACGCTGGTGCTCGATGTCCTTTATAAAAATCTGGCCCATCTGTCGTACGAACAATTCTCCGAGCGGCCGGGGCAATGCAGCGGCATCCACGGCTGGGAGAACGCCATCGACAAACTGGTGCATATCGACCAGGCGCCGATTGGCCGAACGCCACGCTCCAATCCCGCGACGTACACCGGCCTCTTCACGCCGATTCGAGACCTCTTCGCGCAGGTTCCCCTCTCCCGAACGCGCGGCTACAAGGCGGGACGCTATTCGTTCAACGTGAAGGGCGGTCGGTGCGAGGCGTGCGAGGGGGACGGGGTCATCAAGATCGAGATGCACTTTTTGCCCGATGTATACGTCACCTGCGAGGCGTGCGGCGGGAAGCGATACAGCCGCGAGACGCTTGATGTCACTTACCGCGACAAGACGATCGCCGATGTGCTGGCGATGACGGTCGATACCGCGCTTGATTTCTTCCGGGCGGTGCCGCAGATCGGCGAAAAACTCAAAACCTTGCAAGAGGTCGGGCTGGGTTATATTCAACTCGGCCAGTCGGCCACGACCCTCTCCGGCGGAGAGGCGCAACGGATCAAACTCTCAAGCGAACTGTCGAAGCGGAGCACCGGGCGGACACTCTACATTCTGGATGAGCCGACCACCGGTCTCCATTTCGCCGACATTCAACGCCTGCTCGATATTCTGGATCGCTTCGCTACGGCCGGAAACACCGTGGTGATCATCGAGCACCAGATGGACGTGATCCGAAACGCCGACTGGGTCATCGACCTCGGCCCAGAAGGCGGCGACCGCGGCGGCGAAGTCGTCGTCTGCGGCACCCCCCAACAAGTCGCCGCCTGCGACAGATCCCACACCGGGCAGTTCTTAAGGCCGATGTTGGGGATATGAAAACGTTCATCTCTCCGCGCCAACGGCGCATCGCCTCAGGTCAATACCGCGCTGTCGCCGTCGAAGAGCGCCTCGATTTGGTGGGTGATGTCGGCCTTGAGTTTATGGATCGCTTCCGGATCGACGATCTTTTCCCCATCCCGCCCCGACACGTAAAAGACATCATGGATTGGCTGCCGAACGGTGCAAGTTATTCATGAACGGCCCCTGAGGTCGATGACATCAAGGTGATGGGGAGATTGCGGACGGGGTGGGCGACGGTCGATCGGGGGCCAACGTTGGAATCGGGATTGGCGTTTCGGGGATCAGCGATCGGGAGAGATCAATCAGCGTGAGGGCGTAGTTCACCGAGAGGTTGTAATGGAGCAGCGCCCGGAAGTTGCCAAAGAGGGCGAGCCACCGCTCCTCCCCCGCCTGCGGTTCATATCGGGCAAACGACACCTGATCGTTCTTGTCCACCACCCCCGTCGGCGTCTGGATGTCGATGCCGAGCCGGGCCGCCTCGGCCACGGTGAGGACTTTACGCGCGCCGAGTTTCTCACGAAGCGCTGGGGTATCCCGCGTCAAACTGGCCGGCAGGTAGCGCGGCCCCCCTTTTTGCCAGCCGAAGAGTTTTAGATAATTGGCGACGCTGCCACAGACATCGCTCGTGGAAGTCCAAAGATTGCGCTTGCCGTCCCGGTCATAATCAAGCGCGTACTTCTCAAACGAAGAGGGCATGAACTGCGGCATCCCCATTGCGCCAGCGTAGGAACTGTTGACGGTGAGCGGGTCAAGCCCCTCCGTCCGGCAGAGGCGCATAAACTGGATCAGTTCATTCCGGTAAAATACCTCCCGACGCGGGTAGAGAGAAAAGATCGTGTTGAGCACGTCAAACGCCCGATAGCGCTCCAACCCCGGTTGGCCAAACTTGGTTTCGACGCCGAGGATGCCGCAGATGATCTCGTGATCGACGCCAAACTCGGCCTCAACCGCCAAGAGCAACGCACGGTTCTCGGCCAGAAAACCGCGGCCCCGTTCGATGAGGGCATCGTTAATAAATCGCGGGCGGTATTGGTAGAAGGCGAGCGTTTCAGGCGGGCGATCAAGGGTTTCAATAATTTTCGGTTTCAGCACCCCCTTTGAAAACGAGGCGCGCAGGGCGGCCGCGTCGAACTGATGCTCTCGAACCAGTGTGGCGAGGAGAGAGACATACCTCGCCTGACGCAGGTCAATCGTCCGTTCTGCCGCCGCAGGCACCAAGCCGTTCCCCTTCATTCCGAACATCGCCCGCAGGCCCAAAAGCCGCAAGACCCCCTGCCGTAAAAACTCCCGCCGCGACTCCATCTACATCTCCAAAAAAGTGGATGGCAGTATCCCGATATTCAGGGGCTATTGCAAACGCTGGGGGCAATCTGGCGTCCGCATTTGGCACAATTTGGCGCAATGGGGCGATACTTTCCCGCGCCAAAAGCGCCAGTTTGAGGCCCGGCTATCATGCAAAGAAGACGCCCGCTCCATATTCAAACTCCTGGCCAATCATCCCGTTCTTCATCCTTCGACAAGATCATGATGAGCGGTCGTAATATCAAGATGAACGGTCATCATCTTAAAAACGTTGAAACTCTCCCGCGCGTGCTGATCTTGTCGAAGGATGATTTGTTGGTCTGCCAACTTAGAGTTTGAACCCGGCTTTTTGGGCGTCTCCGTAGAACATTTTGACGGTGTCTAGCGAGTATTCGCCCATATCGTAGCCGACCAGATTCAGTTTTTTGAGGATGTCGTTGGTGACGGTGATGATCTGGCAGCCGATGGCGTCGGCCTGGAAGATATTCAACAGCTCGCGGGGGCTGGCCCAGATCAGCTCGGCTTTGGGGTTGAGTTTGAGTAGCTCGACCGAAGCGGCCATGAGGGGAACCGGATCGTACCCGGTATCGGCGATTCGTCCGGCGAACACGGAGACACAGGACGGCACGCGGGGCGACAGGCGCGCCACCACGTCGCGCACCTGATCCAGCGTGAAGAGCGCCGTGATGTTCAACTTCACCCCGGCGCCTGCCAGCCGTCCAATCAGGTCATACGCAGGCTCGCGCCTTGTGTTGGTCACCGGAATCTTCACGTAGACCTGGTCGCCCCATCCGGCAATTTCCATCGCCTGCCGCTCCATCTCCGGAAAGTCATCGGAGAAGACCTCAAACGAGATCGGCCGATCGGGAATCGCCTGCAAGATGTCCTTCGCGAAGGCGCGATAGTCGGTGACACCTGCCCGGCACATCAGCGTCGGGTTGGTAGTAAAGCCTTTGACGAACGGCTTCTGGTACATCTCCAACATCCCCGCCTTGTCGGCCCCGTCGGCAAAAAGTTTGACATTCAAATCGGCAACTTTCTTCATCGTGTCATCCTTATATTTAGTTGCATCTGGGCACTTCCTCCCCCTGATAAGGGGGACTGAGGGGGTTGACGACATGCTTTAGGAATACCCCCACTGCCCCCTTGTCACGGGGGTGCGGACCATCCGCCCATCACGATCGAAGGGTCGATTCCCATTTGGTCTGGGTGGCTTTGAGCGCCGGATGCGACACGAGCAAGTGCCAGACGACCGCTTGGAACGCCTCGGTGTGCGGCGTGACCGTCTCCGGGTTGACCGTGGGAATGATGACGCAGGCATCGGCCACCTTCGCTGTGTGTCCGCCGTCGCGACCGACGATGCCGACGATGCGGGCACCGACCGATTTCGCATGTTGCAGGGCCGACACCAGATTGGGGCTGATGTTTTTTTCGAGATTGCCCCCGCCCACCGAGAGGACGAACACCACGTCATCGGCGCGCAGGCGGCTGACTTTCAGCCATTCCACAAAGACGCTCGGCCAGCCGTCGTCATTCGTCCGCGCCGTCAGCTCCGCCACATTATCGGTGGGGGCGTAGGCCTCCATCCCGACGATCTTGCGGAAGTCGTTCACGGCATGGGAGGCGTTGGCGGCGCTTCCCCCGACACCGAGGATAAACAGCCGCCCGCCCCGGCCCCGCGCGTCGGCCAAGAGGTGCGCCATCTTTTCAATCTCGGCCACGTCCAACTGGGCGATAATCCGGCCCGCCTCTTCTAGATGTTGTTTCGTATAACTCATGCGATTCCTTTCTCCTGAAGATAACGGCGGGTCTCTTCAAGCCCGCCGGGCGATCCAATCTCGTAAAACCGCTCCGTCACCTCAAATCCGGCCATCTGTTCCCGCGCCAGCAGCCCCTCGTAAATGGTCGCCAGATCGACAACTGCGCCGTCCGGGTAGAGATCAAAGGCTTCGGCGGCGAGCGCCCCCAGGCCATAGTCGATATGCCGCATCTGGGCCGTGGGGTTGCGCTTGTCATAGCGGAGGATGCGTCCGTTTTCAAACAGGACGTTGCTGGTGTCCCATTGCTTGTCGTTTTTTAGGACCGTCATCAACCCCATCTTCCCGCTTTCGAGGAACGCTTTTTCGACGGCGACGCAGTCGCAGTTCAGGTACGAGTCGCCGTAGAGGATAAGAAACTGCGCGCCGAGCAACGGGAGCGCTAGGCGCAACGCCCCGCCCGTTCCCAAAAGTTGCGGACCGTCGAAGGCGTATTGCAACTGAACGCCAAACCGGGTGCCATCGCCCAACGCCGCCTGAATCTTCTCGCCTAAATAGCCCACGCAGAGGACGACGCTGGTCGCGCCGCACCGCGCCAGCCAGCGGAGTTGATGTTCGATAAATGGCCGGCCCGCCACGTCGATGAGCGCCTTCGGCACCTCCGCCACGAGCGGCCCCAGCCGAGTCGCCAGGCCGCCCGCAAGAATGGCAACGGGGAGGATCACCCGAACAGCACCTTCGTTCCTTCGAAGTCGAAGCGGAAACGGACTTCTTCCAGCCCCGCGTGGGACATCGCCCGGCGCAGGCGTCCCCGGTCGGTCGCGTAGAAGAGGAGGAATCCGCCGCCACCCGCGCCAACCAGCTTCCCGCCGAGCGCCCCGTTCTTGCGGCCCAGTTCGTACCATTCGTCAATTTTGGGATTGCTCATGCCGCCGGAGCGCCGCTTTTTATGCTCCCAATGCGCGTGCATTATCTCGCCCCAGGCTGGGACATCGCCCGCCTCCAGCGCCTTCTGGCTGCGCAGTCCCAGCTCTTTCACGTCGTGAAGGTTTTGAATCATGACCGCGTCCGACTGTTGCGTCCGGTTGTCTTGATCTTTGAGGATGTCGCTGGCGGCGCGGGAGAAGCCGGTGAAGAAGAGCAGCACATTGTCTTCCAGATCGTACAGGGTCTCCATGCCCACCTTCAGCGGCGCGGCCGAGACGGTGTCGTCGGGATGAAATGTAAAGCAAGTGAGGCCGCCATAGGCCGCGATGTACTGATCCTGCTTCCCAATCGGCTCGCCCAGTCGGTCGATCTCAATCTCGCAGGCCAGCTTCGCCAATTCGCTCGGATGGAGCAGCCGACGCCGGTGGGCATAGAGCGCCCTGAGGAGCGCCGTTGTGAAACTACCGGACGACCCCAACCCCGTCCCCGCCGGAATGTCGGCGAGCGTGGTGATCTCGATCTGCGGCGTCTTGAAGCCGAGCATTTTGATGGCCTCGCGGATGATCGGATGCTGCACCTGGTCGGCCTGCGCCACCTGCTCCAGCTTGGCGTATTTCAAAAAGATGCCCGGCGTGAATGGCCGCATCGCGGTCACGTAGACATATTTGTCGATGGCGGCGGCAATGAGGAACCCGCCATGCGCTCGATAGTAGGACGGCAGGTCAGTCCCCCCCCCGCCCAGCGTGATCCGCAACGGACTCCGCGTGATAATCATCGTCCCGTCCTCCGAAATGACGCCATGATCAACCCGTGCCTTTTACGCCGACACGCGATACACCTGTTCGACAATCGTCAGCGCGGCGTGGGCATCTGCAAGACCCGCGGCGGGTGGACGGTTAAGCCGGATGTCTTCCAAAAACTCGGCGAACTCGACGGCCCACGAATCGTCGGCCATCGGGTACTCCCAGACGGTCGTCGGTGGCGGCCCCATCTCCGGCAGCATTTGATAATGGGTCAGCCGCTCGACCCCGTAACTGCCGCCCAACCCTTCGATGTGGAGTTTGCCCGTCTTTCCGTAGAGTTCAAACGAGAATGTGTTTTTCCATTCGGTGCAGCTCGCGTGGAGAAACGCCACCTGTTTTTTCGCCGTCTTCAGCAGCAGAAAGCCGTTATCATCCACCGGCATGTCCCAAAAATATGTGTGGGCAAACCCCGCCACTTCGCTAAAGTCGCCCAGAAACCAGCGCGAGAGATCAATCAGGTGCGGCCCCTGGTCGATCAACTCCCCGCCGCCGGACAGGGCGGGATTGGCCCGCCACTCGCGATCGTACCCAACGCGCCCGCCATGACCGTAGCGCGCACGAACGAACATCAGCTCGCCCAAAACCCCCGCCTCAAACAATTCCCGCGCCTTGCGAAAAGCACGGTGGTAACGATGGTTGAAGCCCACACGCACCTTCACCCCCTGCTGTTTCGCCGCAGCCATCACCGGCGCCAGTTCGGCGGGATAACGCGCCGCAGGCTTTTCCACGAGGACATGTTTGCCCGCTTCGATCGCAGCGCAGGTCATCTCTGCCAATGAATCGTGCAAGGTGGCGACAATAACGATCTCGACTTCCGGTCGGGCCAACAGCTCCCGCCAGTTTCTGAAGACCTTGGCTGCGCTCTTTTCCGCCAATGCTTCCGCCCGAGCCTCACTGATATCCGCACAAGCGACCAAGCGCCCCTCGCCCAGCGCCGCCGCCCGCTTCTTCCCGATGAGACCGCACCCGATAATACCGACGCCAATACTCATCGATCTCCCCACGCAAAACCGCGGTCGCGTCCCGCAATACGCCGCAATGTATAGGCATCACTGGCCTCCAACGCATCCAGATGTTCCGGCCACTGCTCCCAAGTGTCCCACACGGCGCTAATCAGTCGTCCGGTAATCCCGTGGCTGGCGTCGGAGGCTAAAAACAAGGCAAGATCCGCCACCCGCTGCATGGGAGCACCGCCCTCGCGCAAGACACGCACCGCCGTCTCATATTCCTTTTTACCCGTCGCCGCTTCGCCTTTTGCAACGACATCCTCCAGCATGGCCGTGCGCATCGCCCCCGGCGCAATACAATTGACGCGAATGTTGTGCGGCTTCAACTCCTCCGCCAGCGTTTCACTGAACCGGACCAATCCGGCCTTGGCTGTGGCATAGGCGCTGAAATTCGCGCGCGGTCCGGTCGCGCCCCCGCCGGAAAGATTGATGATGCTACCGCTGCCACTCTGAATCATCCATGGCGCAACCTGAAGACAAAGCGCCACGGGGGCAAGCAGGTCAACCTGTAAGGTTTCTTGCCATTCATCCCAGTTGTTTTCCCACGCAGGGCCGACCGCGCCCTGGATACCGGCGTTGTTGATCAGGGCATCCAGATGGGGAACCCGCGACTTGGCGGTCGTTACGATTCTCTCCACGTCTCGCGGGCAGGTGAGATCGGCAACGAAAGTATGCACAGATTGACCTACCCTCTCCCCCAGAGAACGGGCAACCTCGCTCAAAGCCTGTTCACCTCTCGCGAGCAATATTAAACTCCAGCCCTCCCGCCAGAAATGCTCCGCAAGGGTCTTGCCCAGTCCACGCGATGCCCCCGTAATGAGGGCGTTCATTCCCGAACCGCCATGACCCACGGATGATCTCGCAAGTACGCCACCGTCTTTACCACCCCTTCTTTAATAGCGCATTTCGGCGCCCATCCCAACGCGCGAATCTTTGTCGTATCCAAAAAGATGAAGGGGTTGTCGCCGATCCAGCCGCGTTCCCCGCCGGTGTACACCCGATGGGGTTGGACGCCCAAGGTCTCGCAGATCCAGCCGATGGAAGCGTTCACTTCGCAATAACCGTCCACCCCCAGGTTGAAGAGATTGACCTGGTCCGTCGCCCGCTCAACGGCCACCTGAATGGCATCCAGGCAATCTTGCACATAGAGATACGATTTGCGCTGTTTGCCATTGCCCAGCACCCGCAACGTCGTGGGGTCCGATTTCAACTGTTTGTAGAAATCGAAGACATGCCCGTGGGTGTAGCGTTCGCCGAGGATGGAGACGAAACGGAAAATCCAGGACTGGAAGCCGAACCCTTCGCAATAGGCCGCGATCAGCCCTTCGCCCGCCAGCTTCGAGGCGCCATAAAGAGAGGTCTGAACGGGAAACGGCGCCTCCTCCGGGGTCGGAATCACCGCCGCCTCGCCATAGACCGATCCGGTGGAGGAGAAGGCGATCTGCCGGATGCCATTGGCCCGCATCGCCTCCAGCACGTTGTAGGTGGCGATCGTGTTCTGTTCCAAATCTCGGCGGGGGTGGGCGGTGCCGAAGCGGACATCGGCGTTCGCTGAAAAGTGGAAAACCCTCTCGCCGTCGGTGAAGGCATCGGTCAACGCCGGAAGGTCAAGAACATCCATTTCGACCAACGTGAACGCAGGATTCTTGAGCGCACCTTCAAGAAAACGCCGCTGGCCAGTGGAAAAATTGTCGATTCCGGTGACACGGTGTCCTTGGGCAAGCAGCCGATCGACCATGCTGCTGCCGATAAACCCCGCGCAACCGGTCACCAAATTGTGCATAGATGGTTTCATTTCCATGACAGATATTTATGGCGTTCGGAAGACCCAGCGTCGCGACATCGCATATCCCGAGAGCGCCGTAGCCCCGATGGCGGCGCAGAGGCCGACCGGCGGCGTCCATCCCAGTACCCGCGTGGCCAGATTAACCACCGCC
>Ga0247727_10017723_pt1 | contig 11298 bp, 14 predicted proteins | sample WisWelCaveWW1625_FD_202498 | JGI IMG/M metagenome (GOLD analysis project Ga0247727, IMG submission 202498) | Biofilm microbial communities from Wishing Well Cave, Virginia, United States - WW16-25 | ecosystem: Environmental > Aquatic > Deep subsurface > Groundwater > Cave microbial mat | place...
CGGCGCGATGTGCAACGCACGGTATCCTTCGCCGCCGTATCCCCCGATCAGGATCACTGCAGCAATTTGCACCGCCTGGCCTCGCGCAATTTGTGTGTAGAAGAACTGGTTGGGATGAGGATACGCGTTCGCGACTCCGGCTCGGCAGCCCATTCCCAGGCGGATTCCCACGGCATTGTGCGCGCGGCCATCCACCTCGTTCCCCATTGCCGCCATCAGGGCGCGCGTCCCGAATTCTTCCGTCATTCGCCGAATGTCGTAGTCGCTGAGCGCGGTCCCTTTCTCGGCGATGGTGTCTCGCGCGAATTTGAGCATCGCATCATGGAGCGCGATCGCCTTTCGCATCAGAGCAATCTCTTCCGGCGTCTTCACCTGCCGCATGCCGAGCAGGTCTTTTGAAACATCTTCCAGGGTCGCCTCCGGCAAAGACTCCTTGAATTTCCTGGCCACCGATGGCGCTGCCTCGCGGTCCAGCCCGATTTATCCTTTCCCCCAGCCTCGCCTGGCAATGCCTTTCAGCATCCAGATGAACAGGTCCTCGCGAGCCCCGGCCTTCCACGCCACCTGGCCATAATGCCCGGCGTGCGGGTAATCAAAATACCATTCGTACTCTTTCACCCACCAGGATGCGGCCATATCTTTATCCAGCCCGGGAATGAATGCCACGGGTTCGCCCTGTGCCGGCACGAACAGGAAGTTCGGCCGCTCGGTCTCCGTGAGGAAAATGCCGGTCAGGTAGTTCCGGTTCAGAACGTCGCTTACGATGGCTCCGGCAAGCCCCTTTTCGGCCAGCCTGACTTGGAACCGTCTTACCGCCGCTTGGTGCCATTCCTTTGAAAGCCGGAATGGCGGCCTCAGCTCCGGCACGTTTCCGGGCTGAATCTCTCCCTCCACTCGGCTGCCGGCCACGGCTCCAGTGGCGCCTGCCGCACCTGCGATTACAAATTGACGGCGTGTTTGCATCATGCCCCCCTGCGTCGGCTTGAATTAGGCGCGCAATTCTACTAGCAAGTTTTCACTGAACACGGGAGAATGTCAAAAAGCCCCACGGATTGCGGCCTGGCGCAAGCCGGTGTCCAACAGGTGTCCAATGCTCCACAAATCCGGGAAGTGGTTTGCCGACTGGCGCGATGCCCAGGGCCGACGCCGCCGCAAGGCCTTCGACTCCAAACCCGCCGCCCTGCGCTACCAGGCCAGGCAGCGCGCTGAGGTCCTAACAAAAAAAGTCCACGGCTCGGCACCATCGGCGACCTCGCCACAGCCTGGGCGGAATGCCGGCCGCGCGGCAGCTACGGGCCGCACGCCGCCCGTGCGCTCATCGCGCTCGCCGGCCCGCTCCAAGCGCACCAGCTGACGCCCCTGCACTTCCAGTCCATTGTCGCCGCGTGGAGGAAGAAGCACGCCCCCAGCACCACCTACATGCTGGCGGCAGGCCTGCGCCTCTTCCTGCGCTTCCTGCACGCCAGCGGCGGCCCCGACCTGCTCAGCTTCCTGCCGCGCGTCCCGCCGCCACGCCCGCGCACCAGGATTCTCACCCCCGACGAAATCAACATCCTTCTCGCCAGGTCCAACGCCCTGATGCGCGCCGCCATCACCCTGATGCTGGACACCGCCTGCCGTGCCGGAGAAGTCATCCGCATCTGCCCCGAACACTACAACCCCCAGACCCAAACGCTCACCGTCCCCCAGGTCAAAGGCCAGCCACCCAAACTGATTCCCGCAGGCACAGGATTGCGCTCGCTGTTCGAATCCCTCCCACCAGCACCACCGCTGACACCCGTCCTCGAGGTCCTGCACGGCAGACCAGTCGGCTACTTCAACCTCAACTCCCACTGGCAAACCCTGAAACGCAAATGCGGCCTGCCACGCGACCTGCGCATGCACGACCTCCGGCGAACCACGGCCACAGCTCTCCACCAGGTCAGCCACGACATCTTTGCCGTGCAGCAACTCCTTGGACACCGCACCCTCCACGCCACCGCCTACTACATCAGCCACGCCGACCCCGAGAAGCTGCGCCCGCTGTTGAAGCTCCTCGAAACCCCCGCGAACCGCGGAGGCAAACCCAACTGACATGAAAAAACAAAACCACACCCTGCCGCTCTTCCCCAAGCCCACGCCCGCTCCGCGCCTCTGCGAGTGCGGGCACAACTACGAGCAGCACACCCACTCCGGAAAACGCCAGCAGTCCTGCTTGGTGATGAACAACGAAGCGTGGTGCACCTGCATCCGCTACCAACCAGCCCCGAGAGAGTCGGAGCAGAAAGGCATCCGATGAAAGACCCCCACCCGCACCAATTCCCCGAAGGTGTCCTCCTGAAAAAGGAGGACACCTTGGGAACCCGCATAGCCATTCGCTGCATGCACTGCGGAATTGTGGTCGCCAACACCCACACCCTCACCGAGCCAGAGGCCGAAGCCGCCTGGACGTTTCGCAACCTGGTGCTCGACGCGTTTCAGATGCACACCTGCCGGAGGCCCAACCCTTGAGCACCACCACCGAACAGCAAATCACCGACGCCGTCCTCGCCGTCCTCCGCGCAACCCAACGCCGCACAGAGCTGAAAGCCCTGTGCGGCGGGCTCACCGACCACCAGCTCGAGCAAGCACTCCTGTCGCCGGCCGGCCAGGAGCGCATGCAGACCGCGCTCCGCGCATTTCTCATGGAGCACACCCCCGCAGTGCTCCTCACCCTGATCGACCCCGACAAAAAAGAAACCGACAAACTGGCCGCCGCCAGGCTGTTCCTCGAGCTCGCCGGCCTCAAAGCAGCCGTCAACGAGCTGCTGCCCGAGCCACCCGACCCCGCGGGCCTCACCGCCGCAGAACGCATCGTGGTCGAGCGCCTCCGCGAAGTGCAGGCCCAGCGCCTGCGCCCCTCCACCACCCCACACCCCGAGGACACCGAATGACCACCATCAGAAAAAACTGCGCCCACTGCGGCCGCCGCACATCACACCGCCGCTGGAAAAACGAAATCCGCACCGAGCTGCGACGCCAGGACCGCCGCACCCCGCTCTTCCTTTTCCAGTGCAACAATTGCGGACGCCTGCACTCCACCAGAAGATGGCGGCACGCCCTGTCCTCCCGAACACTATGCACAACAAGTAAACCCCCCGTAGTAAACTGAGTACGAGCAGCAAAGAGCCGCGCGGCAACCCTCACCGCGAGGCGCGTCGCGGTGACCGCGCGGCTCTCCCAAAACCCATGCACCCCCATCGTGGACACCTGAACCCTTACGCCCTGTGCATTTGTGGACACCGGCGAACCGCCCACCCCAACCTGCTGCCCGAGTTCGGCACCTGCAACCGCTGTCACTGTACCCGCTTCGTGTGGGTCCACAGCCTGGAGGCCATCATCAAATGCCCGCGAAAAAAAGACACCAACCACACCGAGAAGAAAGCCAGCAACTCCACCAGCTCGACGAGTCCTGGGCCATCATCACCAGGCACCTCCCGGAGCTGACCAGAGTCGCGGTCGACAAGGCACTCCACGGCCGGCCAGGAGGACTCGCGGTAATCGCCCAGATTCTGGTCGCCCACCCCCAAACAAAAAACGAAGCCGACACCTCGCTGCGAAACCTGCTGCGACTCCTGGTGTCCGCAACCCTCTGAGCGCAGCCAGGGCCGCCCATCGCCGCCGACAGCCCCCTGCGCCTCTGCGTGGTGTCCACCCTTCGGTGCTGTTGCTTCGTTGCAGGAGTTCCGGCAGCAGGCTGAACCACAGCAGCAAGGGCAGGGCGAAAAGGGTGCAGAAAAAACTACCCTTTTCGCCCTGCCCTTGCTGCTCCTGTCGTTCCTCGCCCCTGGCGTGCGCCACACCCCATCCCCCACCCCGGCATCCCCAACCTTCGGACCTGGCACTGCTGCGTGCCCCGGAAGAGCACGCCGCAGGCCAGTAGTGTCCATCCTCGAGGGCCGCAGCACCCCGCAAGAATTGTGGACAACGGCTCGCTCAAAATTGTGGACAACGGCTCGCTCAAATCGGTTGCTGCGCTCTCCGCACGCCAGGGCGCCAAAGCCTCCGCCTTTGGCTTCTGGCCGTGCGTTCGCTCCGCGTCCTGCCGGCCGCTCGCTGTCCGCTCGCGCAGATGCTCCGCTTCGTCGTCTCGCCGGCCGCAGGCCGTCCCCCGCGTTCCTGCGGGTGTCCTGCGGCCGGCACTCCTCGCTCCTGTTCGTCGGGCCTGCTGGCCCTCCTCGCCGGCATCTCCAGGCCGCGCCGGTTCTCTCGCTCAGCCCGCAGGCGGTTCTGGTCCCGTCCTCCTGGTCTGCGGGCTTCGCTCGCCGCCTGCCTTCGTCGCGCGGCCGCAAATCCCCGGTCGCTTCTTGTGGCGCGGCGGTCGGCGTCAGCTCCGCAGGGTCGCTGCCGCCGTGTCGCCGCGCACCATTTCTGGTCCGGGTCTGGGTTGCTGCGCCGCTCTGCTCCAGTCCGCGGCGCAGCGTCTTTTCTCAGCGGCCCCGCGCCGTTCCCTGTCCGGGCCAGGCGGTCGGCCCGGCGCGTCCCTGGCGTGGGCCTGCGCGGCCCCCGCACCCCTGCGGGTCGGCCGTGGCACCCTGCCGGGTGCCACGGCCATTGTCCAACCCTGCCCGCGTCGCAGGCCCCTGGCTGGGCGGGGGGCCTGCTCCGTGGGCACAGCAACCCACCACCACCAGGTCAGCCGACGTCCACCAGGTCAGCCAACGCTCGAGCGCGAGCTCCCCAATCCTCTCCACAAGGAGAGGATTCCCCGGCCGCCCGGCCGGACGGCCGCCCGCCCTCGAGGGCGCGCACCCCAATCCTCTCCACAAGGAGAGGATTCCCCCGCGCCGGCGACGCCGGCGTCGCCGGCCGCCGCGCTCGAGCCCCTGGACACCGCGGCCGCGGTGTCCATTTTCCCCTGGACACCGGGCCGCAATTCTGTTACACCAGCACCCCACAGCCGACACCGAAACCCGACCAGGCACAACCCCTGGGGCCGAATGTTTCATTTGGCGCGTAACTATTTCGGGGTCTAGTACCCCATCCCCGCTGGAAGGGCCCATACCTCAACTGCCTATCGCGTCTATTTGATTGCACTTACGTCCCTCGAATCTGTGCATGGTCTGTGGTGCTCCACATGCTTTTCACTCCAGTGCAGGGGAATTCAAACAACAGGAAGGACTTTGGAATGAACGAAGGAACCCAACAGATTGATTCGGTCTCGGAGGCGCAGGCCACACCCCGCTGGGTGCCGCTGGCAGTCGTTGCGATTGCCGTTATTTCGCTCGCTGCGCTCGGTATCGGTCTGAGCGGGGCGCAGCGCGCCGCCGGCGCCGAAAAGGCCCTGGACCATGTCTCAACTCTCGAGCAGAGCGTGGCGGTGCTCAGCAAGCGCCTCGCCCAGGCCGAGGAAACCAACACACAGTTGCAGGGCGACTTAAGTGTCGTTACTGACCGCCTGAAACTCACGCAGGACGAACTCTCGCGTGCGCGCCGCCAGTCCAAGCAGCTCCGCGCGGACTACACCAAAGAGCTGGAAGAAATCGAGACCGCGGTCAAGTCGGAACTGGCCACCAAGGCCGGCGCCGAGGAGATCAACGGCCGGTTCGGCACGCTCTCCGGCGACATCGCCGGAGTGCGGGGCGACCTCGATGCCGCCCGCCAGGGCCTCCAGATGGCCCGCAGTGAGCTGGGCACGCTGATTGCCCGGAACCACGAAGAAATCGAACAACTCCGGCGCCTCGGCCAGCGCGATTATCTCGAATTCACCTTGGACCGCAAGGGCAGCAAACAGAAGCTCGCCGATGTAGTCCTTGAGCTACGCGGCACCAACACAAAGAAGAATCACTTCTCCCTGGCTTTCTTTGTGGACGACATGCGGCTGGAGAAGAAGAACCGTGCGATCAACGAGCCCATCTTCTTCTACACCCGTTCTACTCGCGCCCCGTACGAGCTCGTGGTCAACCAGGTCGGCAAGAACAAAGTGGTCGGCTACATGAGCATGCCGAAGGGAACTGCTGCTCCTTCGGGCTCCGGCTCCGGGTTCTAACCAGGCTGCAATCTTCACCAACCATCGGGGAGCGCCCTCCAGCGCTCCCTGATCTTTTTACGGCCATCGCATCCTCCGAGTCCGGTGTTGGAAGCATACCCCGCGGAGCTTTCATTCCGGGACCGTACTCTGGACTTTGCTGCCTGGCTGTGCCAATGTTCTCAGTCTGCCGCTTCCGGGCGTCCGGAGTGACAGTAATTCAGCTACAGGAGGGTGGGGGAATGGCGAGAAGATTCCTGATTTGCGCTTTCGTGCTCATCTTTGCCGCCGGCATAATCCTCGCGGCCGACAAGCACACCAAGAATGGGAGCTGGACCGGCTGGATCAGTGATTCGCACTGCGCCGCCAAAGGCAAGGGGGCCGACTCCAAGCATGGCAGCTGTGCCGATAGCTGCGTCAAGTCCCACGGGGCGAAGTACGTGCTCCTCAACCCGGCCGACAAGAAAGTGTATAGCCTCGAGCCGCAGGACAAAGCCGTCGGTCATGCGGGCCATCACGTGAAAGTCACCGGCACGGTCGAGGGCGACACCATCAAGGTGAAGTCCCTGGAAATGACGGGCGAACAGAAGGGCCAGGAAAAGAAGTAGCGCCGCCGGCGGCACTCGCCGGTAATTTCCTTTCCGGGCAGGCCACTCCAGTCGGGAGTGGCCTGCCCGTCCCTTTTGCGCCCCAGTGCCGCAAACCGGCTCCCCGCGGGCCAATTCTTGTAAGATGATGCCCCGGCTATGCCACCACTCCTGATCTGCGCAGCCCGCGCCTTCACCCCACAAATTGAAATCCCCGGCGCTGCCATCTTGATCGAAGACTCCCGCATCCGCTCGGTCGGCCCACGCGGGTCATTGGCTGTCCCGCCGGGGACGCGCGAGCTAGACATGCGTGCCCTCACCGCGGTGCCCGGCTTCGTGGATGTCCACATCCACGGTGCCGGAGGCCGCGACGTGATGGAAGGCGGCGCCGAAGCGCTCGAGGTCGTCGCGCGGACCGCCGCGCGCTTCGGCACTACCTCCCTGGTCGCGACTACGGTCACCGCCAGCCTGGATTCCACCTGCCGCAGTGCGGAGGGAATCGCCAGATACATCCGCGAAGCACAAAGGCGCCCCGCGGAGCAAGCCCCGGCGGCGGAGTTTCTTGGCATCCATTTCGAGGGCCCGTTTATCAGCCATGTCCGGCGCGGCGTGCATCCCGCAGACTGGATTGCAGCGCCTTCCATCCCCGCCTTGCACCGGATGCTGGAGGCGGCCGGCGGGTATGCTCGCCTGCTCACACTCGCACCGGAAATGGACGGCGCACTCGAATTAATGGATGTGGCTTCCAGGCAGGGAGTGGTCGTTTCCATCGGCCATACGGACGCAACCTACGCCGTCACCCGCGCCGCCATTGCCCGTGGTGCGCGCCACGCCGTCCACGTCTTCAACGCCATGCGCCCATTCTCCCATCGCGAGACCGGCGTCATCGGCGCTGTGCTCACATCACCGGAGATCACCGCCGAAGTGATTGGTGATGGAGTCCATGTGGACGATCCGGCGCTCCGGTTACTGCTGGCCTCCAAGGGTCCTGAGCGCGTGCTCCTGGTCAGCGATTCTACCGCCGCCACGGGAATGCCCGACGGTACGTACACACTCGGGACGATGGAAGTCACCGTTACCGGCGGCGTCTGCCGGAATGCCCAGGGAAAGTTGGCGGGCAGCACACTCACTCTTGACCGCGCCCTTCGCCGCATCGTCTCTCTCGGTGTTCCTTTGAGTGCGGCGCTCCACATGGCCACCGCTGGCCCCGCGCGGTTGCTGGGTATAGAAGGCCGCAAAGGTGCGCTCACTCCGGGCGCGGACGCGGACATCGTCCTTCTCGACGACGGCCTGAACATTCAACGGGTCATCACGCGCGGAAATATTTCCGAGGCGTAGCTTCGCGCCGATCCGCTCGGAGGGGGCTATGGGTTCAGCGGGATCTTCAGTTCTTCTGCAAGCTGGTAGGGGTCAAAGGGGCTGCAGCTAAAGTAGCGGCCATCCGCAAGGATCGTCGGGACCTTGCGTTTCCCGTCATTGACTCGCATCACCAGTTCCTCGCCCTCTGGCGTCTCGTCAATGTTGATTTCCCTGTACGCGATGCCGCGTTCGGACAGAAATTGCTTGGCGCGCCGGCATTCCCCGCACCACGGCGTGGTGTAGAGCGTGATTTCAGTCATCTCGACATTCACCACTGCGTTGAATGCGCCTGCCACGTGCCTGGATTCACGGAGCGGGGTGCGTTTCTTCCTCGAAGCTGTGTGCGCCGCCGCCCTTCGCGGCCACTTGCAGGCGGATGAGCGCCCGCTGTAGTGCAAACGCCGCGCGGTCCCAGTCCACGTCGGGGTCCGACAGTTTGGCCAGCCGCTCTTCCGCGCGTTTCTTGGCAGCCCGGGCGCGTTCCTCGTCCAATTCTTCGGCGCGCTCGGCGCGCTCGGCCAGCACGATCACGCGGTCGGGCAGGATTTCTGCAAAGCCGTGGATCACCGCGATGTGGTGGTGTTCGCCGCCCTTGCGATATGTAACTTCGCCGACGCCCAGCTCGGTCAGCAGCGGCGCATGGCCGGGCAGAATCCCCAGGTAACCTCGCCCCCCGGGCAGTTGCACCTCCTGGGCGGAATCTTCCGCCACTTGCCGCTCCGGGGTGACGATCTCCAGTGTCAGGTGCTCCGGTTGCATCTCTACGCTGCCCCAGCGTGGATTTTTTCCGCTTTTTCGAGCACCTCTTCAATGGTGCCCACCAGGTAGAACGCCTGTTCGGGGATTTCGTCGTGCTTGCCTTCCGCTATCTCCTTGAAACCGCGGATGGAGTCTTCGATTTTCACATACTTCCCGGCCAGCCCGGTGAACTGCTCGGCCACGAAGAACGGTTGCGAAAGGAACATCTGGATCTTCCGCGCCCGCGCAACGATCAGTTTGTCCGCATCGGAAAGTTCCTCAATTCCCAGGATGGCGATGATGTCTTGCAGCTCCTTATATCGCTGCAGCACCCCTTTGACGGCGCGGGCCACGCTGTAGTGCTCCTGGCCCACAATCCGCGGATCCAGGATTCTGGAGAAGCTGGCCAGCGGGTCCACTGCCGGATAGATACCCAGCTCTACGATTTCGCGGCTCAGGTTCGTTGTCGCGTCCAGGTGCGTAAACGTCCCGGCAGGTGCGGGGTCCGTGTAGTCGTCCGCAGGCACGTAAATCGCCTGCACGGAGGTAATGGATCCCTTCTTCGTGGAGGTGATGCGCTCCTGCAATTCGCCGATTTCCGTATTCAGGTTGGGCTGATATCCAACAGCGGATGGCATGCGGCCCAGCAGCGCAGAGACCTCCGACCCCGCCTGCACGAACCGGAAAATGTTGTCGATAAACAGCAGGACGTCCAGGCCTTCTTTGTCCCGGAAATACTCTGCCACGGTCAGCCCGGTCAATCCCACGCGCAGCCGCGCCCCCGGCGGCTCGGTCATTTGCCCGTAGATGAGTGCCGCACGGGACTTCTCCGGGCTGCCCGGCACCACCACCCCGGACTCCTGCATTTCCAGCCATAGGTCGTTGCCCTCGCGCGTGCGCTCTCCAACTCCGGCAAAGACGGAGACCCCTCCGTGCTTCATCGCCACGTTGTGGATCAGCTCCATGATGACCACCGTCTTGCCAACGCCCGCGCCGCCGAATAGTCCGATCTTGCCGCCCTTTAGGTATGGCTCAATTAAGTCCACCACTTTGATTCCCGTCTCAAACATCTCCAGGCCCGTAGATTGCTCCTCGAGCGACGGCGCTTGTCGGTGGATGGGATAGCGCTCCGTTGCCTGCACCGGCCCGAGCTTGTCCACCGGTTCCCCGAGCACGTTCATCACCCGCCCGAGCGTCGCACGCCCTACGGGCACAGTGATGGGGCCGCCCAGGTCGTAAGCCTTCATCCCGCGCACTACCCCCTCGCTAGGTTTCATCGCCACGCAACGCACCCGGCCCTCCCCGATGTGCTGTTGCACTTCTGTCACCAGGTCCAGAGGCTCGGGCAGTTGAAAGCCCTCGCTGCTGATGCGCACGGCGTTGTAAATTTTGGGCAGCTGGCTCTCTTCGAATTGCACGTCCACCACCGGCCCGATCACCTGCACGACGTGCCCGGTTGCTGCGTATTGCTCAGCCATTGGTTACTCCAGTCGTGATCAATGTCCTGCCTGCCCCCCTAGGCGGTGGAGGCCGCGCCGCTCACCACTTCGATAATCTCCTTCGTAATGGCAGCCTGGCGCACCTTGTTCATGTGCAGGGTCAGTTTCTCGATCAGTTCTTTGGCATTGTTGGTGGCGGAGTCCATCGCCGTCATGCGCGCCGCGTTCTCGGCGGCCACGGATTCGAAAATCGCGCGAATCACTTGCGTTTCCACGTAGCGCGGCAGCAGTTTGCCTAGCAACTCTTCCCCCGGCTGCTCGTAGAGATAATCCACCGGCGAACCGCCTGCTGGCTCGCTGGCCGCGGCATCGGGGGCGATGGGCAGGATCTGCTGCACGATCATCCGCTGCACCAGCACGCTCCTGAATTCGTTGAAGATGGCGTAAACTGCGTCCACTTTGCCCGCCGAGTACATCTCTACCACTTTTGCGGCAACTTCCTGTGCCAGCCGGCGGTCCGCCTTGCTAAGCACGCCCACATATTCGTCCACAATCTCGAATTTTCGCTTCCGCAAGGCGTCGCGGCCGCGTTTCCCGATGGGGAGATAATGCAGGGTCAGCGAGGCGCGATCGCTCCGGAATTCAAGTGTGCGCCGCAGCACGTTGGTATTGAATGCGCCACACAGTCCCTTGTCTCCGCTGACCACCAGCGCCAGGACGCTCTTTTCTTCTCGCCGCTCCAACAGCGGGTGCTGCGGGTTCTCGATTCGCAGCAGGGCCGATTGCAGGACGCGGGTGAGCTGCTTGGCATACGGCCGGGCCGCCAGCGCGTTTTCCTGCGCCCGGCGCAGTTTCGCAGCCGCAACAAACTTCATCGCCCTCGTAATCTGCTGCGTATTCTTTACCGAGCGGATTCGCCGCCGGAAATCGATCAGAGTGGGCATTGTTGTCTGGTCTTGGGCCTTCGCGTTTGCGCCGGCTACGCCGCCGCTCCCGCAGCGAAGCGTTCTTTGAAGGCCGTGAGCGCCGCCTCCACCTGGCCCTTAAGTTCCTCATCGATTTTTTTCTTGTCTGCAAGGGCCTTGAGTAGCGCCCCGTAGTTGGTGTCCAGGAACGCGAACAGTTCCTGTTCATATCGCCGGCAGTCCGCCACCTCGATGCCGTCCATGAAGCCGTTGGTGCCCGCGTA
>Ga0247727_10017724_pt1 | contig 11298 bp, 14 predicted proteins | sample WisWelCaveWW1625_FD_202498 | JGI IMG/M metagenome (GOLD analysis project Ga0247727, IMG submission 202498) | Biofilm microbial communities from Wishing Well Cave, Virginia, United States - WW16-25 | ecosystem: Environmental > Aquatic > Deep subsurface > Groundwater > Cave microbial mat | place...
GGAGCCGCCGATGAAATCGGGCCGCGGCAAAAGAAGGTCGAAGGCGTAGAGACCCATCAGCATGCCGGCCCCCATGCTCAAAGCGATCAGGGACCAGCCCAACGTCTCCAATCGAAGCGCGTGTCGGGTTGACAGCCATAGCCCGCAGATAGTTCCAAGAAAGATCGCGTCGGCGGGGATCGGCAGGAGCGCCCTCAGCTCGATGCGCGTAAAGCTGGCGGCGGCCAGGACCGCAGGCATCCCGATCATGCCGCACAACATCCCGACGCGGCCCCAGCGGACCGCGCGGCTATGCGGATAGGCGCGGGATGAAAGCCCTTGAAAGAAAAGCGCCAGGACCGGCAGCGCAAAGGCCGCGACTCGCGCCAGCCGTAACATTCTGAGCCGCAGGCCGTCCTCGGGGCCGATGTAGGCGGGCAGGAAAATCTGCGGGCTGAGTCTGAAAAGCGCCGCCGTTGCCTCCAGGACTATCCCGAGGCACAGGACCGAAACGATTGCGCGGTTCAACCGGCTATGGGTTGTAAGCGATGGAGTCATGGACTTCTTCCACGCGATGGGCCGTTGTTATTTCTTCGAGCACGCCGTCCCACAGAGCGGTCCTGGCCTGCAAAGCCGCTTTCGCGGTCTCTTCGGCCTCTCTCCAAATGACGTTCTGGATCGCATCACTGACCGTAGAGGAGTAGATCAACTCGCGTGCCAGCGGAAAGTGTGGGAGCGATGCGGTGAAACCGGTCGCGCGGATTCTCTGTAAGTGGGCGACTGATCGAGATTTGTCGAGAGCCACGGGTGCGGAAGAGCACGTGAGGAAACCCTATTACGTCCCGACAAGCGCAAAAAGTTATGAACGGTGATTCATAGCGATGGAACCGGTGTTCCTATCTGTTGCTTCGCAAGTGGAAGGACGTGGCAAGAATCTTGGTGCGAACTTTATGAGGAGTTTACTCTCCTTCGCCAGAATGCCCCGCTCGGAAGAGCGGGGATGAATGGCGCGGAGAGCCCTCCGACCCGTCGGCCAGAGCCTATGGGCGGCGTGCCGAAGCTTTAGCGAAGGAGGGCTAGGGCTACGGAGAGTTCCGCATTCCTAATAGGATGCCCCGCGCGGGAGCGCGGGGAGCTTCACTGAGGTAGAAAAGATGGAGGCTGAGATTCAGTCATTTTGCTTTCGAGTTTCCGCAGCCAGGGGTAAGTGCGGCCGAGGTTCCAGGCGGCGGGTTACGTGAATTGCTCCCGGTCTTTTCGGAATTGTGGATGGCACGGGTTATGCTGCTGCCTGTCTCAAGGAAGAGGCGCTATGATGGCTACGTTCATGACCAACCGGAACCGAGAGTCGGAGTGGCCCCTGCCGCGCCGCGCCTGCGCCGGAATGCTCGTAGTCCTGTTGAGCGGGCTGTCGGCAGGCTGCATCGTCATTCCTCATTCCGCAGAGGTAAAAGTCCGCCAGAGCAGGGACGTGCAGGCGCCATCGGGTGTGGTCGCGCTCTCTGTCCTGTTCGCCCGCGACTTCTCGCCGGAGACGTCTCGGAGTCTCGGTGAAGAGATGGTCGAATGCGTCACGCGCGATCTTGCCAAGGCGGCGCCCGATGTCCGTCTCGTGCCTGAGGAGGAGTTCTATCGCGCAATCTTCGGGGTCAAGCCGGGCGAGGTCTTCCTGCGGGCGGATACGATCGGGCCGCTGCTCGCCCGGCCCGACATTAGACAGCGTGTCCGCGAGTCCGGCCTCACCCACTTGATTCTGGTGGGAGGTGCGACGCAAACCCTTCCCACCACGCCGCGTAATTTTATGCGATACACGCGACTGACCGCCTCAATCTTCGAACTGGCGAGCGGCAGCACAGTCGGAGAGGTGCTGGCGAGCGCTAAAGGCAGCCAAGGTGTCGGTACCATTGGCGTTCCCTATGGTATCTTCTTAGCTTGGTTTACGCGTACCGAATCACCGTCCTGCGAGGCGCTGGGCGCAGAGGTTGCTCGAGCGATCAGCGGAAAGGCCCGTGATGAAAACCGCTGAACTGAAGCTATGTCCACCTGAGCCATGGCCCGCGCCCTGGAGGCCGCGCCGGTTCGGGCCTCGTAGGATGCTGTCCGTCCTCGTGCTGTTGGCAGCGGCGATCTCGGCCGGCTGCGTGTGGAACGTGCCGGAGCCGGTGCTGATTCGCGAGCCTCGGCCCGAGCCCGTACCGATTCGCGTCGGCGTCTACTACTCACCCGAGTTTCAGGGCTACACCTATCGGCACCACTTCTCGGTCACTGCGTGGATCCTTGGCGAGCCGAGTGCGAAGTTGATCCGTGAGGCGCTCGCCCTTCTCTTCATCGAAGTCGTGGAGGTGCCCCGGCCTGGGTCGGGGCCGATTCTCCGAGGCGATCTTGCTGGCACGATCGAGCCTCGGATCGTCTCGGCCCAGGCCGTGTATTTTTCAGAAGAGCATATCAAGGCAGGGGTTGACGTTCAGCCGGTCCACATCACCTACGGGTTCACGCTCTACTCGCCCCGCGGAGAGTCCGTGGCGTCCTGGGACGTCACCGGACGGGGGGAGAGACCCAGCTCGAACCTGGTCGATGCTGACAGCAACCGGAAGCAGAACTTCGAGCAAGCTATGCGGGAGGCCGCGTGGAAGCTCACCAGCGGGTTCCACGAGATCCCTGAGGTCCGACGATGGCTCGCCGAGCAGGCTAGCCGTAAGGATTAGGGGCGAACATCCGAGGGCACTTCGATGCGAAGTGCCATTCGACCGTAGAGGAACCAGTTCCAGGAACCGTTCCTGTTCATTCGCGGTGTGCGGCGAAGGCTGAAGAAGAGCGGGCTACGGGGTACATGAATTGCTCCCGGTCTTTTCGGAATTGTGGATGGCGCGGGTTATGCTCGTGCCTGTCTCAAGGAAGAGGCTCTATCTTGGCTACGCTCAGGATCAACCGGATACGAACGTGGGAGTGGTCCGCGCCGCGCCTGCGCTTTGGGACACGTTGACAGGTGATTGAAGGGACGTAACACTTACGCACCGATTTGCAGTCTGTCTTGGCGTATTATGCCGGTCAGGATACCCATTAGTTACGCCGCAGTGTCAACCAACTTGCTTTAGAAGGAGAGAATCTATGAACCGTGCAGTTATCCTTGCTCTATCACTTGCTGCTCTCACGGCAATTCAAGGCTGCGCAACAAAAACCTATGGACGCCAGGGCACCCTGACGAATTTTGAGAAGGATTCGATGTCATGCCGTGAAATTGATCTCGAGATAGCTAAAACACAAGGCTTCGTTGATTCTGTGAACAAGGAGAGCGAGTTTAGTGGGCGAGATGTCTTAGCTATTCTTGGCGATTTCGGAATTGGCAATAGCATGGAAAAAAGTGCCGCGCTTGAAAGTGCCAATAAACGTATCGCGCAACTCCGCGAGCTGCGCGACGCGAAGAAATGTGGCGCTAACCCAGCATAACCCCAGTTACGGGGTTCGGCCCCTTTGCTGACTCCTGTAACGTTTCAATTATTTGCGATCCTCTCATCGACTCCAGTTGCTGAGTATCGCTTCACCGAGGATGAACATTGCTCAGTGGGAAGGCAGAAGCTCACGGAAGGGAAATCTTGGAGGAGCAGTGCAATGGCCACTCGCCTTCACCGTGTACGTACATACCTCACACGGATGTTCCGTGAGCGCAGCCTTGGTGAACGAGCGTGGCATAGAGAGGCCACGGTGAACAACCCGTTCGGCAGGAGCGCGCGGCTGCATCTTTCGCTCGCTTTCGTAGCCGTCGTCGTAATCACCCTCTCAGGTTGCGCCACTAGCCCTGATCAGCGCCGGCTGCTCCTACCGCCGCCGCCGTCTGAAGATCTGCGCTCCCAGCTGGGACGGGTGCGGCTCTCCGAAGGCGGCATGCAGACGGCTGCGCTAATCACGGCGCCTGCCAAAGGGGCGGGTGAGGGCGCGGCAAGAGGTGCGGGGCTTGGTGCCTGGTACACCATTGCTGGCGGCAGCTTCGGAGGCCCCTCCGGCTTTATCTTCGGCATTCTTCTCGCCCCGGTTGGAGCGCTTGTGGGTGCCGTCGTCGGGGCCGCCAGAGCCGAGCCAGCAGCCAGAGTCGAAGAAAAGGAAGCGGCGTTCAGGGTGGCCATGGATGGGTTGAAGGTCCCGGAGACCTTTAGCCGCTGTGTCGCCGACAGGTTTCACGAACGAACGTCCACACCAGGCGGCCGTGTGTCGTCCGACGAGCCCGCGACGACGATTCTCGAAGTCGTCGTCGAACAGTTCGGACTTGACGGTTCGGGGCTAGAAATCAACCCGTCGCTCAGCTTCGTCCTCACCGAGCGTACGCGCTTGATCCGCGCATCCAATGGCACCGAACTCTACGGCCACTGGCTCACCTACCGCGGGCGGCCTCGGCCACTCGATGATTGGGTCTCTCGGAACCACGCGAGGCTGCGCGAAGAAACCGAGCGGGCCTGCCATGAGTTAGCTGAGCGGCTTGTGGACGAGGTTTTCCTGGTCTATCTGCCGCGCGTCGAAGGGGGGGAGGCACGATGAGGGCTGCACGAATCCGGTGTGGCGATCGGGGTCAGAGTGGCGCGCGTCGAAGTATCGACTGGCGATGGCTTTTCGGACTGGCCCTGTTGTGCCTCGCGAGCGGCTGTAAAGACCCGCCCTTTACTGATGGGCTCCGCCCTTTGCCGCTCCTTACCAGCTTTGATGCCATACCGCGCGAGGTTGATTCGCTCCAGCCCACATTCCGCTGGGAAGCGTTCCCGCGGACGGAAGATCTCAAGGTCGATAAGGCAGGGAGGCTCGCCGCCGCCCGCAATACGACCTACGAGCTAAGAATCTGGCGAGAGGAAGAAGACACACCCTTCTTTCCCGCCGAGTTGGTCTATGCGCGCAGCGGGCTGACCGAGCCGGTCCACACAGTGGAAACCCCGTTCGCGTCAGACACCCGCTACCTGTGGACCATCCGGGCCCGTTTCGAGCTCAACGGCGAGCCTCGCGTTACGGATTGGGGCGGCATGTTCTGGCCAGGTTTTGGGCGAAGAGCGGAGATTCCGCCTCGTGGCTACTACCTGTTCAGGACCCCAGTGCGGTAGCCTCCTCGATCCATCGGCTCACGGACGCCCTTACTGTCGGACTTCGGACGTTGGTCGGGAGGCATGTAATGCCGGGGAACAGGCGGTCGACACGGTGTTCGACGACAGCGGACGCGCTCGCGAGGCCTACGACCTCATACCAACCGATCAGGTTTGAGCATTGGTGATTGAACGTCTGACTGAACGTCTAACGACGCGCTCCAGCCGTCGGCGGGCCATGAGTTCAATGCCGATCTCGGGCGTCATCGCCCGCCGCGGCTGAGCACGGGTGTTAGGCGCACGCGTGAAAGCTACGAAGTTGAGGGCTGCAGGATCGGCGTCGCGTGGAAAGTCGTGCCGTCGGTGCGCGACCCATGCGGTGGGATCCCAGCGGCTGGCCCGCAGTCGCCCCCGCAAGGCACGCCCGCGACAAGAGAAGAGGCTCTATCTTGGCTACGCTTATGACCAACCGGATACAAAGGTGGAAGTGGTCCGCGCTGCGCCTGCGCTTTGGGACACGTTGACATCTGATTGCAGGTACGCAAGAATCACGCACCAATTTGCAGGCTGTCTTAGCACACTATGCCGGTCAGTATAGCCATTAGTTAGAGGGCGATGCGCGCTAAAGAAACCCAAAGGAGGGAGATCCGCCGATGACTCCCAAGAGGATTGGCTGGTTAGCACTGACGATCCTGGTAGCTCTCACAACCTCCGGGTGTGTGGACATCTTGGTTCTAGCCGAGGAAAGCCAGCGTTCGGAATACGAGGCGAAGGATACTCAGGAGCTGGTATCGATCCTACAAGATAACAACCAGACCCGTTTTTCCAAAAAACCGGCGGCCTGGGCACTTGGCAGTAAGTTCAAGGACCGAGCTGTTGCAATACCGGTGTTGATCGAGACACTCAAGAGGAATGAAAATGAGGTGACTCGTGTGGTTGCGGTCCTGTCTCTGCAGAGATTGGCGGACCCAGCCGCCGTCCCTGCCCTAGTGGAACTGCTGAGCGACGGAGACAGTGACGTCCGAGCCGGCGCCGCAGATGTCCTCGGCGAAATCGGCCCACGAGCGAGAGAGGCGGTGCCAGTGCTGCAAGAGCTTGCGAACAAGGATGGGACTTGGTTGGTTCGCCTAACGGCACGCAATGCACTCCCACGGATCGCACCGAAGCCCTAGCGCGGACAGGAAACTGCAGGACTGCATGGTAGGCGAGATTCTTAGGAGGACCTCAGCATGAAAGGCACCTTCGTTCTGATCCTGCTCGTAGCAGTCGTTACTTCTGGGTGTGCGTATCGCTTGATCGCGGAGCATGAGCGAGGGAAGGCCGACATTTCTACACTCAGGACGATGCTCAAGGCCAGTGACCCTGGCGACAGAGCCTATGCCGCCTACTCACTCGGCAGGAAGCTGGACAAGGATTCTGTCCAAGCTCTCACGGACGCCCTTCGAGACCCGAGCCCGGATGTTCGGTGGGCGGCGGCGGATGGGCTTGCGATACTGGGCGAGGCTGCAAAACCTGCCCTGGCATCCCTCAGAACCATAGCCGGAACCGACGAGAGTGAAGGAGTACGACAAGCGGCTGCTGAAGCAGTCATGCGTATCGACCAATAGTCAGAAGTGGGGGCAACCAGGAAGATAGGTCACATTTGTACCCTTCGCCCGCCTAACATTGCGTTTCAACGGACCGAAGCTCGCACTGCTCGCCCAGTCCGCCGAGCGTGCGCGTTGGCTGCTTGGGCGGATAATGGCAATCCAGTCACAAGACCAGCTTCTTACGGATCTCGCCTATCAGATCGAGTTTCTTAAGACCTCAGTCGAGCTTTAAGACCAAGGGGGAGCCGCAACGTCACCAGCGGAAGCATCCCTTGTTGCCCTTCCCCAAGACTCACGGAGTGGGTCAGCCATGACATGTTCGTGTCGAGCGCTGATCTCCCAGTGAGACCTCGCTGGTTGATTGTCTCTCTTAGCCATCACGCCGCCACTGCCGTCCAAGACAAACTCGGCGAAAACGTATCTTGCACAAGAGGGTAACGATCCTGTTTCCACATCGCATGTTCGTGATCATGGTTTGGACTTCGACTCGTGCCCATTGAGAACTGCCGTTCAGGTCCTATGAACCACCGTTCATAGTCCGGGCTTGATGATCCTGCCACCCTGGTTGCCTTCCCATCCGGCCAATCGTGCAAAGTCCCGCATACCACACACTGCGACGAAACCGCCCAGCCCGACCGTGCTCGGCGCGTTCCTTGCTCACACGACACAGTGAACCTGAACTGAGTGCTCGGAGGGAGGTGCCCCATGAAACTGTTCTATTTTTTATCGCTAGGATTGGGTTTTGCCCTCATCATCAATGTGTGCGCCGGCGGGGACGGCCGAATAGGAGAACCATCTGCCACCACGGCGCAGACGACAGTGTCCGGGTCGGTCCAGGCGACAAATGAGCAAGTGGTTTTGTGGTCCGGATATGCCTCACTGTATGATGACTTAACCACTCTTCAGGATGGAACATCCGTTCGACCAGGGAGACTCAGCACCGAAGACTTGGGTGGGTCTTGGCCAGGGCCGCGATGGTAATGGAACAATGAGGAGATCGACATCGCAGCGGATGTCACCGTTCTAGGTTCTGAAAACGTGTCGGTATCGCAGGTTCGTTCCCAAATTCCGCCAAGGTTAAGACCACCTGCACTGTCACAGCCATTGCATCGGGCAATAATGAAGGGCTTTGCTTTTCAAACGACCGACGGGCTTGAAGTTACGGGGTCAGACCCCTTTGCTGACTTCGGCAAAACCGTCTCCTGCGCGAGCCTACCGATGCAGTTCCCACATCGCATGTTCGTGATCATGGTTTGAAGTCTGACTCGTGCCCATTCCGAAATGAGAACGGCCGTTCTGGTGCTCTGAACCGCCGTTCATAGTCCGGGCTTGATGATCCCGCCGCCCTGGTTGCCTTCCGATCCGGCCAATCGCGCAAAGTCCCTCAGACCACGCACTGCGACGAAACCGCCCGGCCTGACCGTCCTCGGCGCGTTCCTTGCTCACGCGACAGAGTGAACCTGCACCGAATGCTCTGCGGAGGCGCCCCATGTGCGGACGTACGACGGTCAACTTTCTGACTGAGACCATTTTGGCCTGTTCGGCGAAAGTCGCGTCGTCCGTGCGCCACCGGTGCAGTGGGATCCCAGCGGCTGGTCGCGCAGTCGCCCCCGCAAGGCACGCCCGCGCCGCGAAATGGTTCCTGGCACTTTTTTATTTCCATCGCATCTGCCGCATTCTGTCGGTCGGTCTTTTTCTATTCATGGCACAGCAGGGTTGCGCACACCAGGCCATTCCACCATCACCGCTGCCCGACTCCACCCAAAAACAGATCGGCAGGATGGCGGTGGCAGCCAGATCAACCGCTGACAAGGAGATCCTCGAAACATCTGGTACGGGACGAATGAGTAACGTCGGACGAGCAGCCGGTCTTGGAGCCTCGATCGGTGGCAGCGCCGGGATCTGGTGCTACTACCTCGTCGTGATCTGTGCGCCAGTCGGCGCAGTTGTCGGTTCCATCGGAGGGGCTGCCTACGGCGCGGTGGTCTCAGAAGATTGGCAAGAAGCGGACAAGATCTTCCGAACAATCGCTATTGAATTAGATCTCAACAGGGCGTTACCAGAACACCTCGTGACATTCTCCCGCTCACACGGCTATGAAATCGTGCATGTACCCCAGCTTCCACCGCAAGATCTCCTGGCGCCGGCGTCCCCTGAGAGAGTGCAGAGTGATGACGTTACTACTCTGATTGAAATCCAAGACCTTACCGTCAGTCTGGTTCCTGCTGAATTCATGGTGAATCCGTTCCGACGGCTGGTTCTCTCCGCACACGTCCAATTGATCCGAACACATGACAGAGCGGTGATTGATGATCGTGTGGTGACTGACACGTTAGGCCCAGCACTGGCCCTCGATAGCTGGAGTGCCAACAATGCCTCGCGGTTTCGCGAAGAAGTCACGCTGGCATCTCATCGATTGGCCGAAGACATTATCGCGCAATATTTCATGACCTATCGGTTTTCTGAGAAGATTGTTTCTTCCGACTTCCTTCTAGAAGTGCGCGTGAAAGGGCTACGCGCACTGTCTCCTCTGGAGGTCCCAGGCATTCTTCCTTTTCACTCGACAGTGCGAGGATCTTCCATCCCCGTTCAGCCGGAATTTCATCTCATGGCCCGACGCGCTGACAGTCTGCAGCCAACCTTGAGGTGGGAACCATTGCTTTACCCGGACGTCACCTACGAAATACGGGTCTGGCGTGCAGGAAAACTAGGACCCGAAGCGGTCGTCTATAGCCGAACCGACCTTAAGAACACCGAACATGTTTTGGAGATGCCTCTCGAACCGTCGACTCCCTATTATTGGTCCGTACGGGCACACTTCTCATTACACGGAAAGGGCCGTATCACGGAATGGAGTCGACGTACTGTGAGGCATGCGTTGTCGATGGAAATCTTGACGGCTGGAATAGCAATGCTCCTTCCCAATCCTGTCAACGAAGGGTTCTATGTGTTTGTCACACCTTGAGACGGTCGAATCACTTCAGAACCATGGCCTCTCCATTCACAATGAGAACGCACCATGGGCTGAGAGCATCTTATCGATCACTTGGCCGTCGCCCGTCGCATGACCGTCGGAGCCCCTGAACGATCACATCCCCCTATGAACTGCCGTTCATAGTTTCTCCTCCTTTCGTGTGCCGCTGATCTGCGTCGAAGATATAGCACGCATTCTAGCCGTTCATTTTCCTCAATAATTTTGCATCGACGTTGCCACAGGCCTGTCTGCCACCTGCGGCACTCTCCTTGCTGATCACCATAGCAGCACTGACTTCACACAACTTCATCTGGAGGTGTCCTATGAACGTCTCGCAACCCTTTACACGCATCGCAATTGGAGCTGTTGCGCTCTGCGCCTCGCTTGTCCTCGTTGAGTCGAGCTTTGCCCACGACACCGGTCGAGGCTATATCGTCATGGGTGATTCTGTCGACTACGGACTGGGAGCTTCGTCACCCGACAAAGCGTATGTCCCTCAGTTTCATACATACCTGGAGTCCACCTTCTTTCAGGGCAAGACGGATCTGCACAATCTGGCCGTGCCTGGCGCCACGGCGCGAGACATCAAACAGGGCCAGCTGACGCAAGCCCTCACAGAAACCATCATCCACAATCCTCGTGTGATCACATGGGGTGGCGGAGGAAATGATCTCTTGAACTTTATCGCATCTCCACAGGCGGCCACCTGCATGAAAGGCAATCCCAGTTGCCTCGCTCGCCTCAATGCTCTGCTGAATGAATTTGAACAGACTGCCGATCATGCCCTGCGGGATCTGCGGGAAGCTGCAGGTCCAGGCACCCCCCTATATGTGCGAACGCAGTACAACCCGTTGCTCAAGGCGGCTTGTGGAGGGCCGACACTTCCGCTCGCTCAGTTGGCAAATGCCGTCCTTGAAGGCAGTCCATCGCCTCGTTTGGATCGTGGGATGAACGATCGCATTCGTGAATTGGCACACAAGTACGGCGCGAAGGTGATCGATACCTTCTTGCCGTTCTATGTCAACGCCGATGCTTTGGTTGCTGCCGACTGTGTGCATCCCAATGATGCCGGACATGCCGTGATTCGGGATGCGGCGATTTTTGCCTACGCCCCTTAGACGTGTGCCTACGGGACTGGGAACTCGGCCGAGCGGAACGATCGCTCGGCCGAACAAGAAGAGAGGAGACGATCATGGGACACGGCATCAAACCACGACACTCTACACGAGCCTTCATCACTGGATGCGCCATCATGCTCTTCTCTGCCGGCTTGTTTGGCTGTGGCCCAGCTACAGAAGGGCCCACCGCTACCGGTGAACAGACTCTCGTCGAGGGAGCACTGACCAAATCGCCAACTTCCGAAACCACTCCTGCAGAAAGCGAGAATGAACCGATTCCTTCGTTTGCCGATATGCAGCCAGAAGGTGCTTTATGAAAACTGGCTCAACCGTGCGGATCTTGGTATTCGCTGCTTCACCGTTGTTCTCAGCACAGACAGCCTTCGCAACCATGACCGACCAGTCCGAACCGTCGAGTGACATTCAACGTCATTGCATTGGACTCTTGTGGTGCACAGAACGGTTTGCGGACGGCACGTCTGTCGATGGCCTGCTGTGGCTCTATTCGGCTGAGGAGCGAGGCAGCTACTCTCGGCTGGCAGTTCGGCCTTTCTATTCCATGGAAGAAGACCCGACAC
>Ga0247727_10017725_pt1 | contig 11298 bp, 8 predicted proteins | sample WisWelCaveWW1625_FD_202498 | JGI IMG/M metagenome (GOLD analysis project Ga0247727, IMG submission 202498) | Biofilm microbial communities from Wishing Well Cave, Virginia, United States - WW16-25 | ecosystem: Environmental > Aquatic > Deep subsurface > Groundwater > Cave microbial mat | place...
CGCGCGTCGCCCACTGATGGGCGAAGCGGTCGGCCGCGGCAGCCATCGCCTGTACCTCACTACGGATAACCCGCGCAGCGAAGACCCGCGCAACATCATCAACGACATTCTGGTAGGTGTGCAGAGAGCGGGCGCGGAATACGTGGTGGTTGAAGATCGCGCCGAGGCGATTTGCAAAGCGATTGCCGACGCGCAGCCCGGCGACATGGTGCTGCTGGTGGGCAAAGGGCATGAGCGCTACCAGATCATCGCCGACCGCGCGCTGCCGTGGAGCGATGCGGAGGAAGCACGGAAGGCACTGCGAGCGTGTGGCTACGGGGAGTGAGCAAAGGGCAGAGAGATCGGGCGATTGAGTGATCGGGTCAGCGGGTGATTGAGGCGATTTGGTGTTCGTGGAAGCTGGCAGTGTAAGTGCTGTTCAGTGAAAGGGAGTAAGTAGCAAGGAGAGACCGCAAGGGGAGGGACAGGCCCTGCGCAAACTCTTAAGGGTGAAGCAAGGCAAGGGCGCACAGGCAGGAATGCCTGTGCTACCCGGTCCTTCGAGGACAGGATGCACTGGACGGTGGCAGAAGTGGCTGGCGCTCTGGGTGTCGCGGCTCCCGCAGGGGTTGACGCCGTGGCCGGGCTGGCCGGTGTCTCGATTGATTCTCGGACCATTCGAGCCGGCGAGCTGTTTGTGGCCATACACGGACCGCGTCACGACGGACACACTTTTGTGGGTCCGGCTCTGGAGGCCGGCGCCGTTGCCGCCGTGGTGGGGCACGACCGGGAGGCACAATTCACGGAAGCGCAGCGCAGAAAACTCATCGTCGTCGAACAGCCCCTGGCTGCGTTGCAGGAACTGGCGCGAGCGGTGCGGCGCCAGTGGGGACGCCGGATGGCGGCGGTCACCGGCTCCACCGGCAAAACCACGACGAAGGAGATTCTTGCGCAGGTTCTCGGTGCGCGCTTTCGCGTCCTGAAATCGGAAGGGAACCTGAACAACGAGTACGGCCTGCCGCTCTCGCTGCTGCGGCTGGAAGCGGAGCACGAGGCGGCGGTGCTGGAGCTGGGCATGTCGCGCCGCGGCGAACTGGCGCGGCTGGCGGAAATGGCCGAGCCGGAAGTCGGCGTGGTCACCAACGTCGCGCCGGTGCACCTGGAGTTTTTCGCGTCGGTAGACGAGATTGCGCTGGCCAAGCGCGAGCTGATTGAAGGACTGGCGGGCAAAGAGTCGGTGGCGGTGCTGAATGCGGACGATCCGCGCGTGGCGCGGTTTGCGGATGCAGCGCCGGGACGCGTGCTGACGTTTGGCATCGAAGCGCGGGCGGATTTTCGCGCGGAGCGAATCGAAGTGCGTGCAGCGGAAAGCGCGGCGTTCGATTGCGTGACGCCGGGGTGGCGCGCGCGGCTCGAATTACCGCTGGCGGGCGTGCACAACGTGCGCAACGCGCTGGCGGCGGTGGCGGCAGCGAGTGTCTGGGGCCTGACGGCGGAGGACGTGCGGCGCGGACTGAGCGCGGTGCGGCCGGCAGCCATGCGCGGCGAGGTGCTGCGGTTCGAGCCGGGCATCACCGTGCTGAATGATTGCTACAACTCGAACCCGCTGGCGCTGGCGGCAACGGTGGAGCTGCTGGCAGCGACCAAGGACTGCGCGCGGCGCGTGCTGGTCGCCGGCGAGATGCTGGAGCTGGGGCCCGCGTCGGCGGAAATGCACCAGGAAGCCGGCCGTTACGCGGCAGGCAAAGCGGAATGGATTTTCGGCGTGCAAGGAAACGCAGCGGAGTTGGTGCGAGGCGCAGTAGCAGCGGGCCATCCAACCGGCCGCGCGCAGTTTTTCGAGAGTTCCGAGCAGGCGGCGGAGTTCGTGGCGGGTTTTGTGGAGCAGGGCGACTTGGTGCTGGTGAAAGGTTCGCGCGGGGTGAAGATGGAGCGCATCGTGGAAGCGCTGCGCGCGCGGCATCCGCAGGCGGGCGATGCAGCCGAGAGGCGGGGCTGAGATGCTTTACTACCTGCTCTATCACGTCCTGCAGCCGCACTTCAGCCCGCTGAACGTGTTCCGCTACATCACCGTGCGCACGGCGATGGCCAGCCTGACGGCGCTGTTCCTGTGCCTGGTGTTGGGGCCGTGGCTGGTGCGCAAGTTGCGCGAGTTGCAGGTGGGCCAGTTCATCCGCGAGGAAGGTCCGGAGCGGCATCAGGCCAAGGCCGGCACACCGACGATGGGCGGGATTCTGATCATCCTGGGCATCGCGATTCCCACCGTGCTGTGGGCCGACCTGCGCAACGTGTGGGTGTGGCTGGCGCTGGGGGCAACGCTGGCGTTTGCCGCCATCGGCTTCGCCGACGATTACAGCAAAGTGGTGCGCAAGCGGAACCTCGGGCTCACCGGACGCAGCAAGCTGTTCTTCCAGATTTTGACAAGCTTCGGTGTGGGAGTGGTGTTGCTGTTGCTCACCGCGCGCGGTCTCTACAACACCGAGCTGATGATGCCGTTCTTCAAGAACCTGCGGCCGGACCTGGTGATTCGCCCGCTACTGGCGGAATGGTGGATGTGGCCGATCGCGTTCCTGCCGTTTCTGGTGTTTCTGGTGCTGGTGATTGTGGGCGCGTCGAATGCGGTGAATCTGACCGACGGGCTGGATGGGCTGGCCATCGGATGCGTCGTAATCGCGGCCGGCGCGTTCACGGTGCTGACTTATGTCACCAGCCACGCGCAATTTGCCGGCTACCTCGATATTGCCCATGTGCCCAGCGTGGGCGAGCTGACGATTTTTTGCGGCGCCACGGTGGGCGCCGCGCTGGGCTTCCTCTGGTACAACGCGCACCCGGCAGACCTGTTCATGGGCGACGTGGGTTCGCTGGCGCTGGGCGGCGCGCTGGGCACGGTGGCGGTGATCATCAAGCAGGAAGTGCTGCTGATTTTTGTGGGCGGGATTTTCGTGATCGAGGCGGTGTCGGTGATTTTGCAGGTGGCGTCGTTCCGGCTCACTGGCAAGCGCATTTTCAAGATGGCGCCGATTCACCACCACTTCGAGCTGATTGGATGGAGCGAATCGAAAATCATCGTGCGCTTCTGGATTGCGGCGCTGGTGTTTGCGCTGTTTGCGCTGAGCACGTTGAAGCTGAGATAGCGAAACGAACGTGAAGCCACAGGTCGAACTCGAAGGGAAGAAAGTGCTGGTGGTTGGGCTGGCGCGCACGGGCATTGCTTCGGCGCTGTTCTGCGCAGCGCGCGGGGCGCGGGTGACGGCCACTGAAGAACAGCCGGAATCGAAAGTGGCGGAGGCCGCAGCCAAGCTGGCCGCTGCCGGAGTTGCGCTCGAACTCGGCGGGCACCCGGCGGAAACATTTCTCGCGCAGGATTTGATTGTGCCCAGCCCGGGTGTGCCGTTCGGGATGCCGCACCTGGTGGCGGCGCGCGAAAAAGGCATCCCGGTGTGGAGCGAAATCGAGTTGGCGTGGCGCTTCTTGCGCGGGCGGCTGGTCGCCATCACCGGCTCGAACGGCAAGACCACCACCACCGCGCTGACCGGGCACCTGCTGGAGACGGCAGGAATTCCCACGCTGGTGGGCGGCAACATCGGCACGCCACTCATCTCGCGGGTGGACGCGTCGAGTGAGGCCAGCGTAACAGTGGCCGAGGTAAGCAGTTTCCAGCTTGAGAATATCGCGAGTTTCCGGCCGGACGTGGCCGTGCTGCTCAACCTGACGCCGGACCACTTGGATCGGCACGCCTCGATGGAGGAGTACGCGCGCGCCAAGGGCCGCATGTTTGAGAACCAGACGGAGTCCGACGCCGCCGTGGTGAATGCCGACGACGCGCAGCTTGCCGCGCTGGTGCCGGCGCGGCCGCGCGGGTTCCGTTTCAGCCGCGTCGCGCCGGTGGCGGCAGGCGCTTATGCGCGCGGCGGGGAGATTGTGTTCCGGCAGGGCGGCAGCGAGGCTGTGCTTTTGCGGCGCAGCGACATTGGGTTGCGCGGCGAGCACAACGTGGAAAACGTGCTGGCTGCCGCGGCGGCGGCGTTCCTGGCAGGCGCTCCGCCGGCGGCGATTGCGGAGGGCGTGCGGACGTTTGCGGGCGTCGAGCACCGGCTAGAATTTGTCGCGGAGATTGGCGGGGTCAGCTTCTACAACGATTCGAAAGCAACCAACGTGGACGCCACCCTCAAGGCGCTGGACGCGTTCCCGGGCGGGTTGCTGGTGATCCTCGGCGGCAAGGACAAGGGCAGCGACTACACGCTGCTGCGCGAGCCGCTGGCCGCGCGCGCGCGCAAAGTGCTGCTGATTGGGGCAGCGGCGGAAAAAATCGCAGCGCAACTGGCCGGGGCGGTGCCTACAGAGCCGGCCGGCACGCTGGAGCGCGCTGTAGCTATCGCGTTTGCGCAGGCGCGGCCGCGCGACACCGTGTTGCTGGCGCCGGCCTGCGCCAGCTTCGACCAGTTCGACAATTACGAGCATCGCGGGCGCGCATTCAAGCAACTGGTACAGCAACTGGAGCGCACGCAGGCGGAAAGATCGGCGTAGACCATGCCAAGAATCGTGCAGCCTGACCGGTGGTTGTTTGGAGCCACGCTGGCGCTGTGCCTGGTGGGGCAGGTGATGGTGTTCAGCGCGTCGGCGGTGATGGCGCGCGAGGAGTTCGGCAGCGCGTACAGCTTTATCCTGAAGCAGCTCCTGTGGCTGGGCATCGGGCTGGCCGGGATGTTTGCGCTGATGAACCTCGACTACCGCGAGTTGCGGCAGCCGAAAGTGATTTTCACCGGGCTGTGCGCAATCCTGCTGCTGCTGGTGGCGGTGTTCTTCCTCGACCGCTCGCATGCCACGCACCGCTGGATTCGCTTCGGGCCGGTGGGAATTCAGCCCTCCGAGCTGGCCAAGCTGGTGGTGATTCTGTATCTCGCTTGGTTTTTGGAATCGCGACGCGCCCGCTACCGCGACGACCCGTGGACGGCGGTCAACGACCCGCTGCGCGCGCTGCTGCCGGCGATGGGGCCGATGCTGGTGATTGCCGGTCTGGTGGTGATGCAGCCGGACCTGGGCACGGCGTTCGAGATCTTTCTGGTGTCCCTGGGCATGTTGTTCGTGGCCGGACTTTCGCTGAAATACGTGGCGTACGCGTCGCTGACGGCGATTCCGGTCATCTACCTGCTGATTGTGCGCGTGCCCTACCGCTACCACCGCGTGGTGGCGTTCCTCAATCCGGAAGCGGACCCCCAGGGCAGCGGCTTCCAGATGATGCAGTCGCTGATTGCGGTGGGGTCGGGCGGATTGAGCGGCGTGGGGCTGATGGAGAGCCGGCAGAAGCTGTTCTACCTGCCGGAGGCGCACACTGATTTTATCTACGCGGTGCTGTGCGAGGAACTGGGCTTCATCGGCGGCGCCATGGTTCTGGCGCTGTTCGCGGTGTACGGCTGGCGCGGCATCCGCGCGTCGCTGGGGGCGCCCGACGACTTCGGGCGCTTCACCGCGGTGGGGATCACGGTGCTGGTGCTCAGCCAGGCGCTGATCAATCTCAGCGTGGTGCTGGGGCTGATGCCGACCAAGGGCATCCCGCTGCCGTTTCTCAGCTACGGCGGTTCCAGCCTGCTGGTGATGCTGCTGGCCACGGGCGTGCTCCTGAATATTTCGCAGCATGCGGATCACCCCCGCTGGTAGGCGCTGATGATGCCGGAGCGCGAGGCATGAAGCTGCTCATCGCAGGCGGTGGAACCGGTGGCCATGTTTTTCCGGCGCTGGCCGTAGCCAAGGAGTGGCTGCGTCGCGGCACAGAAAGAAGCGTCGTGATTGTCGGAACCAAACGCGGCTTGGAAATGAAGCTGGTGCCGGAAGCGGGACTGCCGCTGGAGACGATCCGTTCGGCGGGGCTGAAGGGCATCGGCGGGATGAAATTCGTGAGCAATGCCGCGCTGCTGCCGGCTTCGTTGTGGGATTCGCTGGCGATTGTGCGGCGGCACGGATTCGCTGCGGCGTTTGGCGTGGGCGGCTACGCGTCGGGGCCCATGCTGCTGGCGGCGTGGATGTCGCGTGTGCCTGCGGTGATCTTCGAGCCGAATGCCGAGCCGGGGTTTACCAACCGCGTGCTGGCGCGACTGGCGACGCGGGCGGCAACCGCCTATGAAGGAACTGCGCAACGCTGGGGAAAAAAGGCTGTGGTGACCGGCTGTCCGATTCGCGCAGAGTTTTTTGCCGCGCCGCCGCTCGCGCCTCCCGCTGCGGGGCGGCCGTTCCGCGTGCTCATCACCGGCGGCAGCCAGGGCGCGCTGCCCATCAATCGCGCAGTGGTGGATGCCATGGACCTGCTGGCGGCGCGCAAAGAGCGGCTGCGCATCGTGCATCAAACCGGAGAACGCGATTATAATGCTGTGCGCGTGGCGTATGCCCGTCGCGAGTTCAACGCGGAGGTTCTGCCCTTCATCGCGAATATGGCGGAGCGGTTTGCCCAGGCAGACCTGATTGTCTGCCGCTCGGGCGCGATCACGGTGGCCGAAGTGGCCGCCAGCGGGCGCGCCGCCATCTTCATCCCCTTCGCCGGCGCCACCGATTCGCACCAGCTTCGCAACGCGCAGGCCTTGGCGGGGCGCGGCGCGGCGCAGTTGATTCCCCAGTCTGAGCTTACCGGCGAACGCCTGGCCGGCGAGATTTTTTCTCTGCTCGATCAACCCAGTCAATTGAGCGCAATGGCCGCACGCGCGCGGGAACACGCCCGGCTGCGCGCGGTGGAGGACATCGTGGACCTGATCGAGGAGGCGGCGCGGCGATGATGGTAATGTTCCGCAATTTTCAGCGCATCCATTTCGTCGGCATCGGCGGAATCGGCATGAGCGGCATCGCGGAGGTGCTGCTCACGCTGGGTTATTCAGTTTCCGGGTCCGACGTGAAGGCTTCGCCCATTACGGCGCGGCTGGAAAACCTGGGCGCGACAGTTTACGAAGGCCACCGCAAAGAGCAGGTGGAGGGCGCGCACGTGGTGGTGACTTCGTCGGCGGTGAAGCCGGAGAACGCCGAGGTGGTGGAGGCTCACCGGCTGAAAATTCCCGTGATCCCGCGCGCGGAGATGCTGGCCGAGCTGATGCGGCTGAAGTACGGCATTGCGATTGCCGGCGCGCATGGCAAGACGACCACCACTTCGATGACCGCGTCGGTGCTGGCCGCGGCGGCGCTGGACCCGACCTTTGTGGTCGGTGGCAAGGTCAACCAGGCGGGCACCACGGCGCGGCTGGGCAAAGGCGAATACATGGTGGTGGAAGCCGACGAAAGCGACCGCACCTTCCTGCTGCTGGCGCCGGTGGTGGCTGTGGTCACCACGATTGACCGCGAGCATCTCGATCAGTACCACTCGCTCGAAGAGATTCAGGATGCGTTCGTGGAGTTCGTCAACCGCGTGCCGTTCTACGGCGCGGTGATCCTGTGCCTGGACGAGCCGAACGTGCAGGCTATCCTGCCGCGGGTGAAGCGGCCGGTGATTACCTATGGCACCTCCGGGCAGGCCGACGCGGTGATCAGCGATGTGAAGCTGGCGGGGATGGAGAGCAGCTTCCGGCTGAATTATCGCGGCGACGACCTCGGATATTTCCGGCTGCACAACCCGCCGGGGATGCACAACGTGCGCAACGCGGCAGCGGCGGCGACCGTGGCGCTTTACCTGAATGTGCCGGCAGATTTGATTCGCGAAGGGCTGGGCAAGTTTGGCGGGGTGGGCCGCCGTTTCGAGATCAAGGGGCAGTTCAACGGGGTCACGGTGGTGGACGACTACGGCCACCATCCGGCAGAGATTCGCGCCACGCTGGAAGCGGCGCGCGGCTGCGGCTACCAGCGCATCCTGGCGCTCTTCCAGCCGCACCGCTTCACGCGCACCCAGCACCTGTGGGACGAATTTTGCCGGGCGTTCAACCACGCCGACCTGCTGGTGCTGACCGATATCTACGCCGCCAGCGAGTCGCCTGTCCCTGGCGTAAGCGGCGAGGCGCTGGCGGAAGCGATTCGCGCCGCTGGGCACAAGAACGTGGTGTTTCGCAGCTCGATGCACGGCTGCATCGAGTATCTGGTGGAGGTTGCGCGGCCCGGCGACGCCGTGTTCACGATTGGCGCCGGAAGTGTAGGGAAGGCTGGAGACGAACTGGCGCTGCTGCTGGGTGCGAAGGTGAGCACAGGGAAGTGAAGACGTGAGGAAGTGAAGAAGTGAGAATTGAGAACGCAAAGCTGATTGCCGCGCTGCCCGAGCTAGGGGTAGAGCTGCGCCCGAGTGTGTCGCTGGCGACCACGACGTCGCTGGCCATCGGCGGCACCACAGACATGCTGCTGATTGGGCGGCACCAGCACATTCCGCAGTTGATGCGGTTGCTGGCGGCGGAGCAGGTGCCCCACCGCTTCCTCGGCGGCGGCACCAACGTTTTGATTCGCGATGGCGAACTGCCCTGGGTGGTGTTGCAACTGACTGCCAGCAAGCCCGACATACGCATCGAAAGCAATTTCGCTTACGTGGATGCCGCCGCAGACCTCGGCCGCACCGTCACGCAGTGCGCCAAGTCGGACCTCGGCGGCATGGAAGGACTGATCGGCGTGCCCGGCACGGTGGGCGGGGCGCTACGGATGAACGCCGGCGCCTACGGCACGCAGATTGGCGCGTACGTCCGCGAACTGGAGGTTTATCGCGAAGCCAGCGGGGAGATCGCGCGTTTGCAGGGGGAGCAAATTCGTTTCGATTACCGTCACACTTCGTTCGCGCCTGGTGATATCATGCTCACAGTGAAATTAGAGCTGCCCTCGAAGCCGTATCGTGAAATCCTCGAGGGCATCAGAGTCTGCAACCAGAAGCGCCGCTCCTCCCAGCCACTGAATCAGAAAAGCGCAGGGTGCATTTTCAAGAATCCGCCGGGTGCGTCGGCCGGCCGGATGATTGACGAGCTGGGCCTGAAGGGCCATCGCGTGGGCGATGCCATGGTCAGCGACAAGCACGCCAATTTCTTCATCAACGCGGGTGCGGCAAGCTGCGCGGACATGCTGCAACTGGTGGAGTACGTCCGCGGGCGGGTGCGCCAGGCGCACGGCGTGGAGCTGGAGAACGAAGTGTACTTCTGGCAGGACTAAGGGCGTGGTGTAGCGCCGCCCTTCAGGGCGGCAGGCCGAGCTAAAGCTCGGCGCTACATGAGTGAGGTTTCACCGCAGAGGTTGCGGAGGGCGCAGGGGAATGATGGGGATGGGTGGCGCAAAAGAGAGAGTGGTACCGATCGAGCCGGAGGTCCGCCCGGAAGAGATGATTGCCGACGACGAACCGAAGTATCTGCGGCGACAGAAGCCGGTGGAAATCCGGCGCAGAAAGCTCGGCAAGCAGGCGTGGCGGCTCTACGCGAGAATTGCCGCAGCCACCCTGGCTGCCGCGGTGGTGGCGTGGATCGGCTACGAGGTAACGCAGTTCTTCCTCCATTCACCGCGGGTGGCGCTGGCGGACCTGGGGGCGATCGAAGTTTCCGGCACCAAGCACGTGCCGCCGGCGCTGGTGCGCGAGAAATTCGCCGCCGACCGCGGGGTGAGCGTGCTGCGCGTGCCGCTGCAAGCGCGCCGCGCGGCGATCGAAGAAATCCCCTGGGTGCAGGAAGCGCGGGTGAGCCGCGCGCTGCCCGACGGCATCCGCGTGGAAATCACCGAACGCACGCCGGTGGCTTTCCTGCGCATGAGCACCGACCTGGCGCTGGTGGATGGCGACGGAGTGATCCTGGAGCGGCCGCTGGAAGGTAGCTTCCGCTTTCCGGTGGTGACCGGCATTTCGGAGATTACGCCGCGCGAAGTGCGGCGGCTGCGCATGCAGGAGTACGGCAAGTTCCTTGCGGAAGTGGAGCGCGTGCGGCCCGGCGCGGGCGACATGGTCAGCGAGCTGGATTTGCACGACCCGTCGGACCTGCGCGCCACGCTGACTTCGCTGCCGCAACTGGGCGATCCGCAGGCTTCCGTGCTGGTGCATTTCGGCACCGGCGACTACGGGCACAAGTTCCGCGTGCTGCTCGACAACCTGGCCGAGTGGCGCGTGCAGGTGGGGCGCGTGGATTCGGTGGACCTGCGCTTCGATAACCAGGTGGTGGTGAATCCGGAGCGGCCGCAGGCCAGTTCAACGGCGGCGAAGGGGCCGGCAAGCACGCGGCAATAGGTGAGCTGCTTGTGATTGGCGAAGAAAAGCAGATTCCTCGCCCAGCAAGACACTGGGCTCGGAATGACAAACGAACCTGGGTTTCTAGGGAGCAAGGCTTGGGGAAGAAAGAGCGGTACATCGTGGGGCTGGATATCGGCAGCACGAAGATGTGTGCGCTGGTGGGCGAGTTGGAGGAAGAGAGAATCCGCTTTGTCGCTTTGGGCGCGGCAGAATCCAGGGGCCTGCGCAAAGGGCAGATTGTGAATCTGGACGCCGCAGTCAGCTCCATTCGCCGCGCCGTGGAAGAGGCGGAAACCGCAGCCGGCGTCCCCGTGGAGTCGGCGTTGCTGGGCGTGGCGGGCAGCCACATCCGCGGCATCAACAGCCGCGGCGGAGCCGTGGTGGCCAGCCGGCCGCGCGATATCCAGCGCGACGACGTGCGCCGCGCCGTCGAGGCCGCGCGCCAGGTCTCTTTGCCGGAAGACCGCGACGTGCTGCACGTGATCCCGCAGGAGTTTTTTCTCGACGGGCACGACAGCATTCGCGATCCCATCGGCATGGTGGGGCAGAAGCTGGAAGCCAATGTGCACATCGTGACCGCTTCGGCCACCGCGGCGCAGAACGTGATTACCGCCGTGAACAAGGCCGGCGTGGTGGTGCGCGATACGGTGCTGGAGACGCTGGCTTCCGCCGATGCCTGCCTTACGCAGGACGAGCGCGAACTGGGCTGCTGCCTGCTCGACCTGGGCGGCGGCACCACGGAGTTGATCGTCTATCTTGGCGGCACGGTGCGGCACACCGCGGCGGTGCCGGTGGGCGGGGACCACTTCACCAACGACCTCGCTGTCGGCCTGCGCACGCCGATCCCGGAGGCCGAGCGCATCAAGCGCGAGCACGGTTGCGCGTGGCGTGAACTGCTGCACGAAGACCGCGCCATCGAAATCGCCAGCGTCGGCGACCGGCCGCCGCGCGTGGTGTTTGCGCGCATGTTGACGGAGATTGTGGAGCCTCGCGCACAAGAACTGCTCACGCTAGTGCTGGACGAGCTGAAGCGCGCCGGCCTCGATACCCAGATTCCCGCCGGGTTGGTGCTCACCGGCGGAGCGGCGCAATTGACCGGACTGACCGAGCTGGCCGAGCGCATGTTTGGCTTGCCGGTGCGCGTGGCCGTGCCGCGCGGCCTCGAAGACTTG
>Ga0247727_10017726_pt1 | contig 11298 bp, 14 predicted proteins | sample WisWelCaveWW1625_FD_202498 | JGI IMG/M metagenome (GOLD analysis project Ga0247727, IMG submission 202498) | Biofilm microbial communities from Wishing Well Cave, Virginia, United States - WW16-25 | ecosystem: Environmental > Aquatic > Deep subsurface > Groundwater > Cave microbial mat | place...
CTGATCGGCGAACCGAAGGGGAATCCTGATGTGCGGTCCATCGACGAAGATGACCCCCCGCCGCATCAACCAGGCGACGCGCACGGCGTCGCGTGGACGCAACAGCCTCCCCGTGAGCCGGTAGCGGGAGAGCCGCCCCCGGTAGAGCTCCCGCGGCCGATACTGGAATGTCCTGGCCCCCCACGGAAGCCTCCGGCCGCCGGCTGCCAGCACTGCGCTGCTTGAGCCGGCCGCTGTCGCGACCCAGAGCCCTGAGCTCTTCTGCAACTCCTCCTGTCTGCCGATCCGCAGGCGATAGCGGCTCATCGTCGCGGGGTCATCGTGCACCACCAGCACATCGTTGAGCGCGCGCTGGGGCAGCCGCTTGCCGTTCACGGTGAGCTGCAGGCGGTGCAACCGTAGCTCAGGCAACCGCCCCTCCAGCGCCTGGCGGCAGAGCCGGCCGAAGTTGCGGCTAGTCGCAGCGCAGAAGACCGCCTCGCTGCGGGCCGGGTCTGAGTTGACGCCAAGGATGGGCGTGCGGTAAACGCTGCGGGCCGCCTGGAGAAAGGTGCCGTCGCCGCCGACGGAGACGAGCAGGTCGTAGCGCTTCGTCACGTTCAGATCCGCCCGGTAGGCCACGTCGAAGTCTACCGGCAGCCGGCGCAGCGCGTGGATTACTGTCTCCAGCGCGTCCACGTGAATCGTGTGGGCGCGCCGCATGTCCAGCACGTCGTGGTGGCCGCGACGAAGCAGCCGCAGCAGGTGGGGGTCCCGCCGCTCCTTAAGGTACTGCTGGTAGGCGTCTTTTTTGTACACGACCAATATACGTGGCTGATTCTTCATATGCGGTAGCTCAGAAGGGCTCCGGCGAGTCAAAAACAGGTCAGCGCCCTTCGCGCGCTGCGCGAAGGCGGAGCTTGGCGTCGGCGATGCGCTTGCGGATGCGCAGCGACTTCGGGGTCACCTCCAGCAGCTCGTCGGGCCCGAGATACTCCAGTGCTAGCTCCAGCGACATCTCCCGCGGCGGCGTCAGCGAATCGGTCGTCTCTTCCCCCTTGGAGCGCACGTTCGTCAGCTTCTTCTGTTTGCAGATGTTCAGCTCCACGTCCTTATCCCGGCTGGCTTGGCCGACGACCATGCCCTCGTAGACGGGCACGCCGGGGCCGATGAAGAGCTCTCCGCGCTCCTGGGCGTTGGTAATCGCGTAGGAGTTGCTGACACCGTCTTCGGTCGCCACCAGCGAGCCGTGCGGCTCCGGCGGCGGCAAATCCGCGACGATGGGTTCATATGCATCGAAGACGTGGTGGATGATGGCGGTCCCCCGCGTCTTTTTGAGCAAGGTGCTTTTGAGCCCCAGCAGTCCGCGCGTCGTGACGAGATATTCCAGGTGCAGCTCGCCAGCGGGGGTCTGGGCCATTTCCTGCAGCTCAGCCCGCCGACGCCCCAGCTCTTCGATGATTGTCCCTTGATACGCCGCAGGGACGTCGATGGAGAGAAACTCGTACGGCTCCACGGTCACGCCCTCGATCTCTTTGTAGACGACCTCCGGCTGCGAAACCTCGAGCTCATAGCCTTCGCGGCGCATCGTCTCGATCAGGATCGCCAGATGCAGCTCCCCGCGGCCGGCCACCAACAGGGTGTCCGGGCTGTCGGTGTCGGTCACCCGCAGGGCGACGTTGGTTTCCAACTCCTTCTGGAGCCGCTCGCGCAGCATCCGCGAGGTGACGTACTTCCCCTCGCGTCCGGCAAAGGGGCTTTTGTTGACCGCGAAGGTCATGCGCAGGGTCGGCTCCTCGATCACCATCGCCGGCAGCGCCTTCGGTCGTTCAGGGTCGGTGATCGTGTCGCCGATGCTGATGTCCGCAAACCCCGCCACGGCGACGATCTCGCCGGCCTCGGCGGACTCGATCTCGACGCGCTCAAGCCCCTTGTAGGCCAACAGCGCCAATGCGTTACCGGTCTGCCGGCTCCCGTCGACCGCCAGGCGCAATAGCGATTGGGTGCGCCGGATTGAGCCTGCGTGGATCTTCCCGATGCCCATCTTTCCCTTGAACGGGTCGTAAGCGAGCGCCAGCACCAGGATCTGCAGCGCCTCATCAGGCACTACCGTAGGCGGCGGAATCCTGGCGACGATCGTCTCAAAGAGCGGGGCGACATCCGCGCCCGGGCGATGGATATCGAGGGTGGCGACCCCCTGGGTCGCCGAGGTGTAGACGATGGGAAAATCCAACTGGGCGGAGCTCGCGTTGAGCTCCCCGAACAGGTCGAACGTGCGGTTGACCACGTCGTCGATCTGCGCGTCGTGCCGGTCGATCTTGTTGACGACGACGATGACCGGCAGCCCCAGCCCGATCGCCTTGCGGAGGACGAACTTCGTCTGCGGCATGGGCCCCTCTTTGGCGTCCACCAACAGGAGCGCGCCGTCGACCATCCGCAGCGTCCGTTCCACCTCGCCGCCAAAATCCGCATGGCCCGGCGTGTCAACGAGATTGATCTTGTAGTCGCCGTAGACCAGGCTCGCGTTCTTGGCCCGGATGGTGATGCCCTTCTCCCGCTCCAGGTCCATCGAATCCATGATGAGCGTGCCCGAGGCCTCCGCAGGACGGACGGCCTTGGTGTAGCGGAGCATCGCGTCAACCAGGGTCGTCTTTCCATGGTCGACGTGGGCGATGATGGCGATATTCCTTAAGTGTCCTTGGATCATGCCTCCACAGAGGGCACAGAAACCACACAGAGAACACAGAGAGGTCCGCCGACAAGGCGGCTCTGTGGTCTCTGTGGCGCTTCTGTGATCTCTGTGACCCTACTCTTGGATCGTCACCTGGGTGATCGCGATGTCGGCGCGCGGCCGATCCTGGGCGTTGCGCTCAACGGCGGCAATCCGCTCCACCACGAGCTGGCCGTCAACGACCCGTCCGAAGATGGTGTGCTTGCCGTCGAGCCAGGGCGTGGCGGCCAGCGCGATGAAGAACTGGCTGCCGTTGGTGTTGGGGCCGCTGTTGGCCATCGACACCACGCCGGGGCCGTCGTGGCGAAGCGCCGGCGAGAACTCATCGGCGAAGGTATAGCCCGGACCGCCTGTGCCGGTGCCGGTCGGATCGCCGGTTTGGACCATGAAGCCGGGGATGACGCGGTGGAAAATCACGCCGTGGTAGAACTTCTGCTTGGCGAGCTTGATGAAATTCGCCACCGTCTCCGGGGACTCATCCCTGAACAGCTCGATGACGATCGCACCCATGCTCGTTTCAATCGTCGCGCGCGGATGCGCCGTCTCGCCGAATGCCGCCGATGCCATACTACCCACCCCCATGATGAACCCCATCACCCAGATTCTTCCGCTCATCCCTTTTCCTTTCCTACTCGTCTCTCCCGCGCCGCAGAGGCGCCCGGAGCGACTTCTTCAAGGCTCGAACCCGCTTATCGTGCAGCAGCTGCTCCTTCGCCCGCCGGGAGCGCCTGCGCTTCTGCCGGCGGATCTTGGCGATCCGCTGCGCTTGCGCGCTGAGGCGGCCTAAGCGCTCCGCCTCCAGGCGAGCGAGCAGGAGGCGCCGCGCGAGGAACCGGTTGAGCGCCTGCGAACGCTCTCGCTGGCAGCGCACTTCAAGGCCGCTGGGCGCATGGCGCAAGACCACGCAGGTGGAAACCTTGTTCACGTTCTGCCCGCCGGGCCCGCTCGCGCGGATGAACCGCTCTTCCAGCTCGCTCTCCCGCACCCCCAGGCGCTGCATGAAGGCAGCGAGCGCCTCCTGCTGCCGCGGCGAAACGGGAAACCTCATCGCGATGGGCTCAGAACCGCACCTGAAGGCCGCCGATCACCAACGCCTCCTGCGCATCCTGCCGCAGGCGAAGGAACAGGCGGGCGTCGCGCACGAGATCGCGCGTAAAGAGCACCGTCACGCCAATCGCTTCGCGCCGGCCGGCGTGCAGGGCGACGGCGACGCGGTCGCGCGCACCGAGGGCGGCCTCCCCTTCGAAGCGGATGGCACGGACGCGGCCGCCGGCATACGGCACCTCGAAGGAGACGGACAGGTCGCGATGCAGCTTCCAGGTGCCGACGAGTGCTACCTGCCGCCGTTGCAGGCGCCCCTGGGAGACACTGACGCCTACATCGTACACGATGCGCCCGTCGCGCGCTAGCAGCGAGGGGCTTCTCACGCTGGCCCTGAACTCGAACGCCGACCGCGTCGATCCGGCCAGGCGATACACGAGCCGGCTCGCCCGGGTGATATCCCATGCCCCGGCGAAGACGAGCGTGTGCTCCTCGCGCCGGCGCCGTTGCCCGGCGCGCTGACGGTAGCGGTAGACCAGCTCATGGCGCTTCCCGACCTCCCAGCCGCCTTGGAAGGTCAGCCGATCCTCCGCGCCGTCCGCCTTGTCGACGAGGAAGGTGAGCCGGTTCCTCGCATCCGCTTGCCATCGGCCGGAGAGCGTCACCCGTTGGGCGGCGCGCAGGCGCTCATCGTCGCGTTGGCGCAGCGCGAATACGAGGGCGTGGGCTTCCGCGCTGACCACCGCGCCCTTTAACGAGATCGTCCGGCGCTCGCGCCGCCCGGCGCCATCGATGGTGAGAGCGAGGTCGTGGTTGGAGGTCAAGCGCCACGTGCCGTCGACGCGAACACGCCGCTCAAGAGCCAGCCGCGACCCTCGCGCATCGGGGAGATCCTCGATGAGAAGGCGATTGGAATCGTCGACGGTATAGCGCATGCGCCTGGCGGGTACGAACGGCGGTCTCTAGAGCTTCTTGTGGATTTCGGCGGGGAACTCGGGGAAATAGCGGCTGATGGCAGGCAGGTCGAACTGGCGCAGGATGTGATGCTTCGGTTCCCGCTCCAGCAAGAACTCGAATGACTTCCTTACCAGTTCTTCAGGGGTGGTCTGCTTGCCGGCCGTCAGCCGGTCGAAGTCGCTGCGGCTGATCGCCACCGTGTGCCGCGTCTGGCCGTTCGGCTCCGTCACCTGCACGGTGCAGGTCCAGCCGGAGGCCCCTGGCGCGGAAACGACGCTGATGTCCGCCATCTTCTCTCTCCTCTACTCTGTCAGAATCTCAACGGCGGAATCGAGGTTGACCACGGCGATCTCGATCGCTTCCGCATCGGAGCTGCGCCGGGCGCGCTCCTCTTTGGCGAGCGCCTTCAGGCGCCCGAGGATGGGCTTGAGTTCTTCGCCGATTTGACGGGCGGTGTGCTGCTGCATCAGGAAGGTCGTGGAGGGCGCGACGCGACCCCGCCATCGTACTACAAGAGCGCGCCCCTGGGAAGAAAAAACAGCAGCCTACGCCGAAGCGTAGACTGCTGTGTGACTGAGGCCTTGTTAGGCGTGCCGAACCGGCCGGTGCCGGCTGCCGTTGGCCTGGTGCGGTATGTGGTCGGAAATCCACTCCGTCGCCGCTTCCCGCACCGACTCGGCCTTGTTGGCCAGCACGCGCTGCGTGCGCCCGATCCGCCTGAGCGCGGTCTTCTGCAGGTTGCGTGCCCGCAGGGCTAAGCGCTGCCGCGTCACCTTGCCGGAAACCGGCGCATAGAGCAGCGCGATGACGCTGCCGATCGTCGCCCCCAGCCCGAATGCCGCCACCGTCCGAAACGCCCCGCCCCTTCGACGCTGATCCCTCATCTTGCCGTCCTCCCTACTTACCGACTGCTCCCATTCCGATGGTGCCGGCGGGGATCCGCCCCCGCCTTGTTTCCTAGCCAATGGTTCAAGGTATCTTCCGCGCTGTCGCAGGCGTGCCGGACGACACCCTCCACGCGCCGGCTTGCCTGATCGGCCCGCATCAGCATCCGGCGCACATGATCGAGCGCGCCGTGCACGTCGCGCAGCGCCCGCTCGGCGCTGGGCAGGAGGGCGTTGATCCGCCGGAGCGTGCCGCGCAGGTCTCGAGCGGTCCATACCATGGTCACCGTCATGGCGACGGCGCAGCCGCTGATCACCGTGAGGTAGACGAACAGCAAGGACGCGTCGGGCATGGCCGTCAGGAAAGCCAAAAGCGGCATCCCCGCCTGGCGCGGTGATACCGCCTGTGAACAACGTGACAGATCGACATGGACACTCTTTCGGTAACCCTGCTACCCTTTCCCGCTGTTGGCGGGAGGAGGGCCAGTGGCTTTGCGTCCGCCGATTACTCGGCGTTTGCCGTTATCGAGAATGTCAAATACCCAACCGTGCTACGTGCCCAAGTGTACCCGACCCCCTGCGGGAGCGTCAAGGCATCCAGCAATGATTTTTTAGAGGGGGCCGCCGCTTACTGAGGCGGCGCGTCGGAAGATGGGGCGCGTTGCTGCAGCGCCCGCTGGAGGATGGTGCCGAGCAGATCGCGCTCCGGCGCGGGCGGCTCAGTCTCTTGATCTTGGGGTGGCGTGTCCGGCTGGTCCGAAGAACGCTCGAGCAGCCCCTCCAATAGGTCCGCCGCTTTGCGTGTGACAACCTTCGAGGCAACGTAGCCGAGATCCGTCAGGACAGCCACCTGGGGGGCGCGCCCCTGGATAGTCAGAGGCAGCTCCATCTCCCCCGCGGTGTTGGTCAGCGCCGCCAGCTCGTTTACGCTCTTCACGAGCGCGGCGGAGAGCGTCGGCTCGATGTATAACCGCGAGCGGATGAGGATCGAGCCGTCGACGCCCATCTGCCCCGCCCCTGCCAGCCGAAACGTGTCACTGCGCACCTCGAGCTGGTCGAACCGCAGCGTGCCGCCCTCCAGTTGCAGTGAAAGATCAATGGGAGAGAGCACCGTATCCCGGGCCGCCAGCTTGGCCTGGTACTCCGGCGGGAGGCGCGCCTCCAACCGCTCGACAACCCCCGGGAGCATGGAGAGCTGCTCGAAGACCCGCCGCAGAATATTCAGGTTCCTCATCACAGGATGCTCCACAGCAATCCGGCCGTTGCCGGAGGCAACACGAAGCAGGCCGCTTGGTTCAAGGCTGGGCACGCGGCCTGCAATGCGCAGCGTCAACGCACCGTCCAGGCGAGGCTCTTCCGGCCTCGCCGCAGGCGCAAGCTGATCGATTGGCAGGTCGGCCACCGCCAGGGAGAGCTCATCCAGCGACCCGTCGTGGTGCGGCGGGCTCGGCGGCGTTATCCGCCCGCTGACATGAACGTTCTGCGTGCTGCTTGCCAAAGCACCCTTCGCCTCGATGTTCATTGGCCGACCGGAAGTGATGTTGCTCACGGTGGCATCTAGCGACTGCAAACGGAGGTCGGTGGGCGGCTGTGTGGTGGCATCGATCCAGTGAACCGCTCCATCCTCAATCCGCAGCGAGGCAATCTGAAACGACACCGGGCTGCCGCCCATGGTCGCGGTGTGGCCGGAGGCTGCGGCGGGGCTTGCCGCTGCGGCCAATCCGGTCAGGTTGATGCGTCCCTGGGCGTCGCGCGTCACGCGGATGCGCGGCCGCCTCAGCAGCACGGAGGCCACCCGCACTTCCCTGCGCAGCAGCGGACCGAGGCGCACCAGCGCGCCCACCGACTCCGCCTGGAGGAGCGGCTCGCCCTGCGCCTGCCGATCTTCGTCGATCGCCACCCCCTCCAGCCGGATGGCGATCCCGCCCTGCCAACCGAGCGAGAGCCGCTGAAACCGCACCGGCTGGCCAACCGCCCGCTCCAGCTCCTGGACGACGAGCGGCCGGTACCGGTCGGCATCAAACGTGGCGATGAAGATCGCCAGTCCTGTAGCGAGCAAGACGCTAACAAGGCCAAGCGCAATGAGAAATTTCTTCATGGATCCCTGTATTATAGACACCAACCTCACCGTAGACCAGGTTTAAACATGATCTACCTTAGTCTGCTGTTCGAAGCCGAAGCGCTCAACTTCTAGAATACGGCCTTCAGGATTCGGTAAACCGTGATACTGATGAAAGCTTGAGAAGAGGTGCTCACCGGCTGAAGACACAAGCTCTGCCTTTACCGGGTTTTGGTGCATATACTCGAGCTGATTCAGTAGTTGTTGTTCGCTACGGACCATTTCATCGTAAAAGCGTGGTTGCCAAAGGGGGCCGCTGGTCCCCTGTAGCTTGTTGACCTTCCCGGCAAAGCTGCCCTTGATCATCTTCATGATGAAAGAAATCGTAAAAGAACCCTGCGGTATCAACAACAAATGAAGGTGATCGGGCATGAGGCAATAGCCGTACACCACGTAGTCAAAGAGTGTCTTGTAGTACTCGATGGTCACAAGGAGGATACGGCACAGTCTCGGATTCTGGAAGAGCGGGGTCCGATCTTTTGTCACCGTGGTAATGAAATACGGGACATCCGGCTCAGGATATCGCCTCATGTTTCCCATGCCTAGTGGAGCAGTGGTAGGTCGGGTTTAAACCCGACCTACCTTAGTCTGTAGCCCATCAACGCCTGCCGCCTCCCTGCGGCCGGCGTACGCGCCCGCGAAACCGAGCAGCCCCATCCCGAATAGTAGCGCGGAGGCGGGCTCGGGTACGACTGGAGACCGCTGTGGTTCCGGAACGTCTGGCTCTGGCAGCTCCGGGAGGTCGGATTCGCTTGGGGGCGACTCGAGGACCGGCAGGGTGAACAGCCCCTCCAGGCTCTTCTCCGGTGAAAACGGCAGGCCATTGACGCTCGCATGTGCCGCAAACGCGCCGGTGGCATCCGGCGAGCGCGCCAGCGACACGTCCATCCCGCCTTCCGGGCCGTACAGCATCGCGTCGATGATCGACGCGTGCGCGTCGCGCAGCGTAATCGCATCGCCGGCGTTGTTCAACCCGAGGCCGCCGCTTGAAGCCGTCGCGGCGTGGAAGAACCCTTGAGGCGCGCCGCCCCCGAACACCACGAAGAAGCCGCGCCCAGGAACAGCGGTGAGATCATTGAACGTATGGCGCACCTGAATCGCATCAGAGAGCGTCCAGTTGGCGAGCGACACCGGCTCCAACCCATCGTTGACGAGCTCCACAAATTCATCCCGCGTGGCGTGCGCTTCGCCGTCCTGATTCGCATCCCCCGCCGGATCCGCCAGCACCTCGTTGATCAGCACAGCCGCTTCAACCCCCGGCTGCCACGCCCCTACGACGATCGCGCCCCATACCATCATCCCTACCGCCGCTCTTCCCATCTTCCCTCCCCGTTCTACAAACAAAAAACGCAGAAGAGAGCGTCTCTCTCCTGCGTTTCTGGTTGTCCTACTGCTTCTATAGCAGCCGACGCTAACCTACCTCATATCAACATGGTAAAGCACATCACATGCCAACGCCTTGGCGACTATTGGCGGCTTCGCATCGCACGATATCCTCACAGCTATAGCGGCTTACCGGGGATGCGATACACTCCAGAGTGTTGAAGAAAACCGACCGCTCAATGGCTGCAGCAGCCGCCTTCATCCTTGATGGCGGCTTTGATCTTGGCTTGGAGCTCCGGCGTCATCGGCACGCCCTGATGACAACCCTTCGCATGCTCGGCGGCCTGCTGCAAAATCTCCGCTTCGGTCTGGCCATGCGCTTCGAAATCGCAATTCACCCCCACATCACGACACTTGAGCACTTTGCCCATTGCCATTCTCCTCCGCTCTGGCGGCCGTCAGCCTCCGCCATGGCCACACGCAACACGCCACCGGCCCGATGAGCTCCTGGCGCGTCACCGGCCCAAAGGTGCGCGAGTCGGTGCTCTCATCCGATCGGTCGCCCAGCAGGAAAAACTGCTCCTCCTGCAACTGCCAACAACGCCCCTCCACCATCACTTCATCTTGTGGCACACCGCCCAGCCGCTTCACCATCAGCCGACCGCCGCAGGCCGCCGGCCGGGCAGCCACAACCTCACCTCGCCGCGGTTGGCGGCGATCGTAGGCATGCGCGGCGACGGCGATCAGCTCGCCGGGGTTGAGCGTCGGACGCATGCTCTCGCCGTGAACTCGCATGAACTTCAAGGGAAGAAACATCCCCAGCACCCCGAACGCTCTTACTTTTTCTTTGCGGCCTCGGCCTTCTGAAACATGTCGCTGATCTTGGCGACGGCGTCCATCAGCTCCTGCGACTTGGCCAGGTCGACGTGCTGCTTGTTGTAGGAGCACAGCTTGGCCGCTTTCCAGAAGGTCTCGTGCAGGTCGGGAAACGGCCCGACGTTCTCCGGCTTGAAGTAGTCCGTCCAGAGGATCAGCAGTTCCTGCTTGCATAGCTGGGCGTGGGTCTCCTTGGTCTGGACCATGCGCACGACCGTGTTGCGGTGCTCCAACTGCTCCTGGGCCGAGGCGCCGGCGCCCGGCATCGGCAAGTCGGTGAGCTTCTTGTTCATGGTATGCACCGTCTTCGCGGAAACCCCCGCCAGATGGGGGTCGTAAATGCCGCAGGGCACGTCGCAGTGGGCATGGACGGGCTCGACGCCACACACCCGATCGAAAAAGGACACCAGAGCCTGCTTCACCGACATGGGAACCTCCTCGTAGATTTGGACACACCGCTGGGCTCAAGAAGAGAACCGAGTAGAGGTATTATGGCAAGTCCCATGCGTATGTCAAAGCGGAAAAAGCACTGACACTCGTTAAGCTGGGCGGGTGGCAGGGTGGGGATCGAGCCGGACGTCCGGAAGGCCGAGCGTTCCGGCGAAACCCCACCCTGACAGGACCCGCCGAGCTTGATGAGCGTTCGAGCGCCTGGGAGCTGTCAGCGCCAGGCGCGGCGCAGGACCTCGATGGCTACGCGATATGTCGAGGCGGCAGGGCGGTTGTCTGACAGGCGCGTCCAGTCGCGGCGAGGCCAGCCGCGCACCGGCTCAAAACCCGCCTTGAGCCGCTCATAGTGCTCCGGACGGGCTTCGGAGAGATCCGACTTCGAGGCGTAGCGTTTGGCCACCCGCCGCAGCGCCACGGCCCTGGGGACGACGCACTCGAAAAAATGGAACGAGGCGCCCTGCCGGGCTGCGATGGCCCGCAAGAGCGCCCGGCCGGAGGCTTTTGAAAACATCCCGTCGCACACCACTGAATACCCCTGAGCGAGGAGCGCCTCAGCCCGCTGAATCAACCGCTGATAGACGAGCCCCGAGACGTGCGCGGCGTAGATGCCTTCGCCGAAGCCGCCCCGGCTGCGCCTGCGCCGGCTGGTGAATTCACGCAGGCGGATTTCATCGGTGCGCAACCATGCCGCGCCGAAGGCGGCGGCGAGCGACCTGGCCAAGGTGCTCTTGCCGGTGCCGATCAAGCCGCCCACCACGATTAGCCGCGGCGCGGCGAACTGCCGGGCATACGCCGCCGCCAGCCGAAAATGGGCGCGCGAGAGACGCTGCACCCGGCGCCCTTGCCGCGTCCTGGGATGCTGCAGCCAGGCAAAACCGCGCACCTTTCCCCGCACAAGGCTGCGGTGGCACTTGTAGAACGCCAACACCTGCTCGAAC
>Ga0247727_10017727_pt1 | contig 11298 bp, 9 predicted proteins | sample WisWelCaveWW1625_FD_202498 | JGI IMG/M metagenome (GOLD analysis project Ga0247727, IMG submission 202498) | Biofilm microbial communities from Wishing Well Cave, Virginia, United States - WW16-25 | ecosystem: Environmental > Aquatic > Deep subsurface > Groundwater > Cave microbial mat | place...
CGCGGTGCCGCTATAGATCGCGCTCACCGAGCCGACCGCCGCGACCGCGGTCTCGACCGGGATCGGCGGGGTCTCGTCCTTCTTGTCGGCGACGGTCGCCTCGCCCTTGCTGCAGCCAGCGAGCGCGAGGACCAGCGCGGAAAGGACGAGAGCCAGGGAGGCGGGAATGCGGCGCATCTTCTTGATCCTCGGTTGCGGGGTGGGCGGCCACCCCTCTGGTCTAGGCCCTTAGAGCCGGTCCGGCGCTGGGTGTTCAGCCCCGGAACCTGCTCTATCGGGTTAGTGTTGTAGTGGACTATAACACCAGATATGTAGAATGCAAGCCCCTAGACCCAACTTTCTGGGGCCGGCCTGAGGGTTAGATGTCCCGGAACTCCCTGCGGTTGCAGGGGATGGCCCCCGGGAAGCTGGGAGCCGGTCAGACAAGGCGAACGGTCAGCGGCGGGGAACTCGGCGCCGGTCGCTCAAATGGGCGAGGTTCCCACCCGTCAACTCCAGCGTGTCGACCAGGATTTCGCCAGCTTCATCCAGAAGCACGTCGGGCGTGTCCTTGCGGTCGGCCTCGGTCAGGTCGGTGAGGCTGGCCAGGGCCGGCAGACCGCGGGCCTGGCGGCTCTGGTTCTCGCGCTGCAGGCGCTCGGCCTCGAGCCGGTCGCGCTCGATGCGTCGCTCGGCGAGCACCAACGATACCGACCGACGGCCATCGGCGTCGCGGGCCTCGTCCAGGTCGCGCATGAACAGCTTGAACTGGGCGTCGCGATCCGCCCGCAGCCGGTGTTCGCGGCTCAGCGTGGGCACCAACTCGCGCGCCAACGGCCGTAGCGAGTAGGTGGTGCCCTCGATGCTGTCCCAGGGCAGGGCGCTGAGCTCGGTGCTCTCGCCGTACTCCGCCGGGTCGATCGTCGAGGGCAGCGGCACGTCGGGGATCACGCCCCGGTGCTGGGTGCTGGACCCCGAGACGCGGTAGAACTTGCCGACCGTGATCTTGAGCTGCCCGAGGTCCGGGCGCCCGCAGGGCGGCACGCCGCACAGGTCGGCGCCGGGCCGAACGTACTGGTTGAGATCGACCAGGCTCTGGATGGTGCCTTTGCCGAAGGTGTTCGAGCCCACCACCAGTCCTCGCCCGTAGTCCTGGATCGCGCCGGCGAAGATCTCGGATGCCGACGCGCTGAAGCGGTTGACCATCACCACCAACGGGCCGGCATAGACCACGCCGGGGGTCGGGTCGGTCAGCACGTCGACCTTGCCGGTCGCGCTGCGCAGCTGCACGACGGGGCCGGAGTCGATGAACAGGCCGCTGAGCTCCGCGGCCTCCTGCAAGGAACCACCGCCGTTGTCGCGCAGGTCGACCACTACGCCGTCGACCTTGGCCGCCACCAGCTCGTCCAGCAGACGCCGCACGTCGCGGGTGGTGCTGGTGTAGTCCTGGGCCCCGGAACGCCGGCCTTCGAAGTCCTGGTAGAACGTCGGCAGGTGGATGACCCCGATCCGGTAGCGTCGGTCGGGTCGCGCGACCTCCACGATCTCCTGCTTTGCAGCCCGGTCCTCGAGGCGGATCTCGCCGCGCACCAAGGTGATGTGCCGTTCCGGGGTCCCGGGCGCGGCGCCGGCCGGTAGCACCTGGAGGCGCACCTGGGTGTCCTTCGGTCCGCGGATCAGGCGCACCACGTCGTCGAGGCGCCAACCGACCACGTCGGTCATGGCGAACTCAGGCGACTGGCCGACCGCCGTGATCCGGTCCTGCTCATGGAGCTCCTCGGTACGCGAGGCCGACCCGCCGGGCAGGATCCGCGACACCAGCACGTACTCGTCCTGGACCTGGAGCGCAGCGCCGATCCCTTCGTACTTGAGCCGCATGCTGATCGCGAACTCCTCGGAATCGCGGGGCCCGAGGTAGTTGGTGTGGGGATCGTAGATGCCGGCCAGCGAGTTCATGAACGTCTCGAAGACGTCGCCCGACTTCACCTGGTGGGCGCGGCGCAGGAAGTTCTGGTAGCGCTTGCGCAGCAGCTCGCGGGTCCCCGCCCAGTCCTTGCCGGTCAGCATCAGGCCGATCGCGTCGTTCTTGACGCGCTGCCGCCACAGGTCGTCGAGCGCCGCCCGATCGGCCGGCCACGGCGCGTCCTTGCGGTCGAAGAGGTAGCTCTCGGCCACCTTCAGGTCGGGCTCGGTCTCGAGCAGGGTCAGGGCGTAGGCGATCCGCTCCTCTGCCCGCTGCGCGTAACGGGCGTAGACGTCGTAGGCCGGCCGTACGTCGTTGCGGGCCAGGGCGTCGTCGAGCGTCGTGCCGTAGCTGGCCTGGAGCTCCGCGACATCGCTGGCCAGCAGGTAGCTACGGGTGCCGTCGAGCGCGGCCAGGTACTCGTCGAGCAGCCGGCGCGACAGCGCGTCATCGAGCGCGCGGCGCTGGTAGTGCGAGGTGGCGAGCAAGCGGGTCACAAGCCGCTCGGCGACCGCGAACTGCGGCTCGGGCTGGAGCGGCGCGGCCGGCGCCTGGGTGTGCGCCGTGCCTACGCCACCGGAGGCGGCCAGGACCAGCGTGGCGGTGAGGGCAACGAGCAGTGGGACGCGGCGCAGCATCGCAGGTTCCGGGAGCGGGGCAGGGGCCTCGCAGCATATTGGAACGTCCGGCCGGGCGCGAGTTCCGGACCCGCCGCCGGCCGGCGATAATCTCCTCCACCATGCGCCCCCTCGCCGCCCTCGACGGCATCCTGCTCGGCACCGCGGCTGCCATCTTCGTCGGCACGGCGGTGACGCTGCTGGTCGTGGTCCTGTTGCGATCCGAGCATCCGCGCTTGTCGGCCGAGCTCGTCCCACTGTTGACCACCACGTTGGCGTTCGCGGTGGTCAGTGCCGCCAGCGCGGTGGCGTTGTACGGCGAGCTGCGAGCGCGCCCCTGGCGCTGGTTCGCACAGGCGGCACTGCTGGTGTGCCTGGCGGCGGTTATCGCCCTGGTCTGGCCGCGCTAGCGGCAGCGCGGTTCCGGCTCGGGCTACCGGCTCGCCCCGTCGGGTCGGTATCATCGCCGCCCCAACTCCGATGCGCGCCAGCGCGCGAGCGACCCGACCCTTCCCGATGCCTACCTATCTCCTAAAGTGGGACGCGACGCGTTGGGATTGGCGCAACCTGCGCGAGCAGTCCGAGGCCGCGCTGTCGGGCGTGCCGGTGGTCAGGACCTGGCCCTGCGGCAGCTCGCGCCGCATCTTCCCGGGCGATCGCGTGTTCATCCTCCGTTCCGGGCGCGAACCGCGCGGCATCGTCGCGTCCGGCTCCGTCACCCGCGGCAGCTACGACTCGCCCCAGAACGAGGCCCAGGATGGCAGCCGCGCGCGCGGAACGCTGAGCGTCGACGTCAAGCTCGATGCCATCGTCGAGCCGCGCCAGGAGGCCGGGATCACCCGCGCCGCGCTCGGGCAGGGCGCGTTCGGTGCCTTCAACTGGGACGTCGCTGCCTCCGGAACCGCGATCCCCGACATGATTGCCGGCGCGTTGGAGGCGGCTTGGCGCAGCCGCGGCACCGGCGGCGCCGGCAGCCAAGCGCACCAGGACGCGGCGGCCGACCGCCTCACCGAGGACCGCGCCGAGGCCGGCCGCGCGGTGGACCAGAAGCTGGAGGACGAGCGGCTCGCGCAGGAGCTGGTCGAGGCCGACCGCAAGCAACGCACCGACGAGGAGCGGTTGGCGAAGGAACGCGCCGCAGCCGATCGCAAGCAGCGCGCCGAGGAGGAGCGCCTCGCCAAGGACCGCGCCGAGAGCGATCGCAAGCTGCGCGCGGAGGAGGAACGGCTCGCGAAGCAGCGCGCGGAGAGCGACAGCAAGCGCCGCGCCGAAGAGGAGCGCCTCGCCAAGGAGCGCGCCGAGGGCGAGCGCAAGCTGCGCGCGGAGCAGGAGCGCCTCGCCAAGGACCGCGCCGAAGCGGAACGCAAGCAGCAGGCCGAGGCCGAGCGCGTCGCGAAGGAACGCGCCAAAGCGGCGGCGCTGGCCGCAGCACCCCGTCCCGCATCGGCCGCGCCGTCGCCGGCGGCGGTCAGCGCGCGAGGGCCGAGCGCCCCGACACCGGCGATGTACCCGGCGGTGGTGACCGACTACCTCGACATGCTGGCCGCCGAGCTGCGCGGCGAGATGTACAGCAAGGCCGACCACCGCAACCGGCTGGCCAAGGAGCTCGGCGTCGAGGACGCCGACATCATCGACGTCGCGTTCCAGCAGGTCAGCGCGGTGATGCTCGCGCTCGGGCTGCCGGTCGTGGACGGCTTCCGACCCCTCGGCGGGTACCCGACCGCGCTCGCGACCGCGGTCCACGAGCACCTCGAGACCAACCCCGACCTGGTCGAGGCGTTGTGGATCGGCGGCGATGCGCACAAGGTCACGGTCCCGGTCGAGCTCGACGATTCGCGGATGGTCCTCAACCCGACGCCGCTGGCGGGTGAGCACGACGAGGGTCCGAGCGTGGCCTGGGCGCCACGCGTCGCGCTCGACGTGGACTTCCGTGCCCGCGAAGCGCGCGACGAGGCGCTCGCCACGGCGGGGCAGCGCTTCGTGCTGGCCTACGAGCGCGCGCGGCTGCGCGAGACCGGCATGAAGGACCGCGTCGCCAAGCTCGAATGGGTGGCGCAGGACCGCGGCGACGCGCTCGGCTACCACGTGCGCTCGTTCGACGAGCAGGGACAGCCCCGCTACATCATCGTCAAGTGCACGAACTTCGGGGCGCGCCTGCCGTTCACGCTCAGCGCTGCCGAGCTCGCGGTCGGGCTCGAGTTCGGCGCCCAGACGTGCCTCTACCGCGTGTTCGCCTTCTCGCGCGGCGCCAGGCTGTTCGTGCTCAACGGCCCCTTCGAAGGCCGCCTGACCCTGGTCCCGCTCGAGTTCAAGGCCTCGCTCTGAGCGGCGGGTTCAGGCGGGCTTCATGCCCAGCGCGCGCAGCGCGTAGTAGACGGGATAGGCCGCAATCAACAGCACCAACGCCCAGGCCACGTTCTTGGTGTCGCTGTAGAGCGCGGCGATCAGGAACGCCAGGCTCACCACGATCACGAACAGCGTCGACCAGGGATGCCCGGGCGCGCGGTAGTGGCGTGCGGCGGCGGGTTCGCGCTGGCGCAACCACCAGAACGCGAGGAAGCCCGACAGGTAGATGGTCACCATGAAGTACGAGGTGATGGCGTAGAGGTCCTTGAACAGGCCGTCCCACAGCAGGACCATCGCGATCGCAGCGACGTTGCCGAACAGCATCGCGACCCAGGGCGTGCCGACCGCGTTGACCTTGGCGGCGACCGGCAGGAACATCCGGTCGCGCCCCAGCGAATACAGGACGCGCATCATCTGCAGCAGCGTCGCGTTGAGCACGCTTGGCACCGCGATCAGCGAGATCAGCAGGATGACGGTGCCGCCGCCCCCGAACACGCGATCGGCCGCCGCGGCCGCGGCGATGCCGGCCGCGCCGATCTCTTCGAGCGGCAGCACCCAGAAGATCGCGAGCACCACCAGCAGGTAGATTGCGATGATGGCCCAGGTGCCGTCGATCATCGAGCGCGGCATGTTCGCGGCCGGGTCGCGGTCCTCCTCGGCGAAGTAGATCGCGCCGTACCAGCCGTCGAAGGCGAAGATCACGATCTGCAGCGCCGCGACCAGCGGCAGGATCATGCCGGCGACATCGGCCGGCGCGTTGGCCGCGGTCGGCGCGTCGAAGGAGTTCGCGCCGTCGCCACCGACGATGAAGCAGGCCGCAATGAGCACCACGAAGGCCGCAGCCTTGATCACGCTGGTGATGATCTGGACCATGCTGCCCGACCTGGTGCCCGTCCAATGCAGCACGGTGAAGCCGACCAAGGTCGCCACCGCGATGCCGGTGCGGGCCGCAGGCGAGGCCAGCGTCGGGTCGAGCTGGCCGACCAGCTTGGCGATGAACGCGGCGAGCGAGGAAGCCGTGCCGGCCAGCAGCATCCAGTTGGTCCAGCCGATGGCGAACCCGGTCGGGTCGCCGAACGCGCGCCGCGCGTACACCGACCACGCGCCGGCTTGCGGCATCTGGACCGCGAGCTCCGCCATCAGCATCGTGCCGAGCAGCGCGTAGGCGCTGATCGTCACCCACACGCCCAGCGACCACCACACACTGCCGAGCTCGCGGGCCAGCGTGCCTGGTGCCTCGAGGATGCCGCTCCCGATGGTGCTGCCGACCACCACCGCGATGCCGAAGCCGTAGCCCAGCACGCGCAGCAGGCTGCCGCGCGCCGCGTCGTTCCGTTCCTGCATGGGACCCCCTACCGGACCTCGCCATTAGAGCCGATGGCCGATGCCGCCACAACCAGCGCGGCCTGGACGTCGCGATGCGCGAGCACCACCCACCGACCGTAGCGCGCGTGCTCGACGTAGCCCGCCGCGATGAACTCCGCCACCGCCGGCAGGCGCGCCGCCATCGTGCGGCCGTCGATGCGCGCCGACCAGGCCTCGGCATCGTGCAGGATCGCGCGGGGCGGGGCGGCGCCGAGCTCCGCCAGGTAATCGCGCTCGAGCGGCGGGGCCACGAACGCCGGATAGGGGACGCCCGCGCAATGCGGCAGGTCGGCGAGCAGCGCGATCGTGCCGCTGTTGCTCCAGGCCAGCACGCAGCGTGGCCGGAGCGTGCGGAAGCTCCCCAACGCGCGCATCAGGTCCGGATCGGACAGCACGCGTGCGTTGGGTCGGGGATCGACCAGCCCGGCGAGCGCCGCGGTCGGGCCGCGCGCCACGCCCCACAGCAGCAGACAGGTCGCGAGCGCCAGCGCGGCGATCTCCAACGCGCGGCCGACGGCGAGCGGCTGCGCCACCGCCAGCGACGCGCGCAACCGGACCCGGTCGCCGAGCAAGGGCGCAACGGCCGCGGCCGTGCCGAGCAGCGCCGGCCAGATCGCCCAGTAGAGGTGGACCGAGTCGGGACGGTTGAGGGCCGCGCGCAACAGCAGCAGCGCGACGCCTGCGAGCATCGCCAGCCAGGTGAACGTGGCGCGGTCGTCGGCGCGCCAGGCGGCGCGGGCCAGCCGCCAGAGCGCCACCAGCATCGCGGCGTCCAGCACCACCAGCGGCAGCGCGCGCAGCGCCACACTGCTGTCGAAGGGCACGCGCCACAGCGCCGCGTGTTCGAGCCAGTAGCGCACGTTGTCGAGGTTCGCGCCGATGTCGCCCATCACTCGGGTCGCGTCGAGCAGCGCGAGGGTCGCGAGCGCACCGGCGGCGGCGGCCGACAGGTCCAGCCAGCGGCCTCGCCAGGCGAGGCCGGCGACGAACGCGACGAAGGCGCAGAGCGTCACCAAGCCTCGATCGTAGGCCCAGAACGGCGCGACCGTCGCCACCGCGCCCACGGCGAGCGCCAACGCCACGCCGCGACCGGCGCCGACCGTGCCGTGGTGGAGCAGGGCGAGCGCCATCATCAGCAGCAGCGCGCTGTCGCGCGGGTTGAGCACGCGCTGGTGCAGCGCCGCGGCGTCGCGCACGTCGGCGAACAGCAACGCCGCGAGCAGCCCGCAGGCCGTGAGCCGCAGCGCGCGGTCGACGCCGGCCCGGCGCCCGAGCTCGACCAGCATCCACATCAGCAACCACAGGTTGCAGCCGGTGAGCAGCACGTTGATGGCGCGGGTGCCGACGATCGCCGCGTCGACGCCGTGCAGCAGCGTGGCGAGCTGGCTCGGTAGGTAGTCCATCGCACCGTGGGTCAGGAGCGGGAACGGCGCGTCGCCAGCGCGGTGCTCGGCGAGCTGGCGCAGGTGCCCGAGGTACTCGCCCTCGTGGAAGTGGTCGACCAGGGGCGTGGTGACGCTCTTCCAGCCGACCGCGAGCAGCGCCACGGCGGCGAGCCACCTGCCATCGCGTCCGGGCGGCGCCGAGCTCACGCGCGCACCGCCGACGGGTCGTAGCCGCCGAGGCAGGCGCGCAGCAGGATCGCGAGCAGCGCGAGGTTGCCGCGCACCCCGGCGATCTTGGTCGGGACCTCGCCCGCTGGGTAGCGGCGCGCGGTCGGCAGCTCCAGGCAGCGGTAGCCGAGGCGCGGCGCGCGGTAGGAGAGGTAGGCGAGCAGCTCGTAGGTCACGAACTCGTCGCGGAACGGCGCGACGCGCGGATCGAGCAGCAACCGGGCGCTGTAGGCGCGGTAGCCCTGGGTGGTGTCGGTCCAGCGCTGGCCGGAGGCGAGCGACAGCAGCGGGGCGTGTAGGGCGCGGATCGCGAGCGTCCGGACCCGCGGCGTGTTGACCGCGATCCCGCCCGGCACAAAGCGCGAACCCTGGACGAAGTCGACCCCCGACTCGAGCGCCGCCACGAACGCCGGGATCGCGTCGGGGTCGTCCTTGTCGTTGCCGTCGATCGTGACGAGGCCGCGGTAGCCCTGGTCGAGCGCGAATGCGTAGCCGCAGCGCAGCTGGGCGCTGAGCCGGCCGGGACCGGTCTTGACCAGCAGGCCGCGTACGCCCGCCGCCGCGAGCGCCGTCGGCTCGGTCGAGCCGTCGCGGCTGCCGCCGTCGACCACGATCAGGTCGGCGCAGCGCGCGACGTCGAGCGTCGCGATGCGGCGCAGCAGGCTCGCCAGCCGCGGCCCCTCGTCGATCACCGGCACCACCACGCAGTGGTCGCGCTGGCGGCCGAGCCAGAGCGGGCGCGCGTACGCCGGCACCTGCCAGGCGGCGCGGTCCGGCGGCGCGGCGTAGAGCTCAGGCACGGGCGGTGATCAGCAGCACGCCGGCCGCGACCAGCGCGATGCCGACCACGGTGGTCCAGTGGAACGGCTCGCGCAGCACCAGCAACGAGACCAGCGCGACCGCCGCGACCGCGCCCGCCGTCATCACCGGGTGGGCGACGTTGAGCGGCAGGCGGGCGAGCGCCGCGGCGTAGAGCAGGAAGGTCGCGCCGTAGAGCACCAGCCCGAGCCACAGCGGCCAGTTGTCGAGGCCGGCGAGCGGCTCGGCGAGCGTCGGCAGGCGCCGTGGCGGCGTGACCGCGAGCTTGATCAGCAGGCTGGCGCTGGCGTTGGTCGCGATGCCGACCAGCAGGATCATCCACTTCATCGGCGGGCCTCCCCGGGAACGTCGCGGTAGCAGCGCACCGCCTCAGCGAGCGCGCGGTCGAGCGTCGCGAGCGGCGCGGCGTCGGTCGGGCGCAGCATCTCGACCGTCACCGGGTGCGTGGGCAGCGCGCGGCGCAGCTGGGCGGCGACCGCAGCGTGGTCGGTGCCGCCGGTGCCGAACGGCACCAGGTCAGGCTCGCTGGCATGGACGTGGCCGACCAGGTGCGCGTAGCGCGGCACGACCTGCGCCGGGTCCTCGCCGTCGATGGTCAGCGCGCCGGCGTCGAGCTGGAGACGGATCGCCGGATGGTCGAGCGCGGTGACCACCGCCGCGGTGCCGGCGATGTCGGTCAGGTAGTTGGTGCCGTAACGCGCCGGGTTCGGCTCGAGGCACACCACCACGCCGTGCTCGGCGGCGATGCGGCCGAGCTCGGCGAAGAACGGCAGCGCCAGCGCCGCGACCGCGGCGTCGTCGAGCCCGCTGCGGTCGCGGTTGCGCGGCGAGCCGAAGGTCAGCCGGGTTGCGCCGAGCGCCGCGCCGATCCGGCACACCGCCGCCAGCCGCGTCAGCATCCGGGCGCGGACCGCGGGCGGACCGAACAGGTTGAGCCCGCTCGAGCCGAACAGCAGCGCCTGCATCCCGATCACCGCGATGCCGTGGGCGCACCACCAGTCGCGGACCCGCGCGATCTCGAGGGCGGTCGCAGTCAGCGGGTCGGGGAAGTACTTGCCCGGCGCGACGTCGATCGCGTCGATGCGGTGGCTGGCGAGCAGCGCCGCGACCGCCGGGTCCTCGGCTGCGTCCCAGGCGATGTTCGAGATCGAGAGCCTCAAGCCGGCGCCTCGCGCGGCGCGCGGCGCGGCTCCGATTGGGCGTAGGCGCGGATCGCGAGCAGGCTGGCGCGCTGGTCGTAGGCGTAGCCGTCGTGGCCGCCGAACGCAGCGGCGTGCCGGCTGCGCACGTCGTAGCTCGCCGGCGTGCCGCCGTGGCGCGGGGCGAGCTCGCGGCCGAAGCACTCGCGCGCGACCTCGGCGAGGCCGAGCGGCGCGGCGCTCAGGTGGACCAGGCGCAGGTCCAGCGCCAGGGCCTGCGCGAGGTCCGACCAGAGGTTGACGGTCGGGTAGAACTGGAACCGGGCGCGCGGGTCGAGCGCCGCGACCTGGTTCTCGTGGTGCAGGTCGAAGACCGCGTTCTTGCGCAGTCCCGGCCCGACCAGGCCGGGCAGGCGCACGATCAGGTGCGCCGCGAAGCGCTCGGCGACGAAGCGCTCGAGCTCGCGCCGGTGCCGGCCGTAGGGATGCAGGTCCTGCTCGTCGACCGGGCTCGCCTCGTCGACGTCGGCGGGCGCGCCGAACACGTCGACCGTGCTGACCAGCACCACGCGCGCGGCGCGGACCGCGCCCAGCGCATCCATCAGGCGCGCCAGGCTGGCGCGGTCCGCCTCCGGGTCGCGGTTCGCCAGCCACTTCTGCGCCGGCGCGCCGGCGCAAACCAGCAGGTCGTAGCTGCGGCCGGCGAGTTGGTGGACGTCGGTGGAGCGAAAGCGTTCGTCGAACTGACGCTGGCGCTGGAGCGTGCCCCCGACGAAACCGCTGTGCCCGATCAGCGCGCTGCGCATCATCGGCTCCGGTCGTCCGCCAGCTCGGCGTCGAGCCGCTCAAGCACGTCGTAGACGTTGTCGATCTTGCCGCCCAGCACCGAGTAGCAGCCCGGCACGTCGGCGTGCCGCTCGAACAGGATCGGTCGCCCGTCGTCGGTCTCGTTCTTGCACAGCACGGTCTTGACCTCGTACAGCGAGCCCACCTGACGCACCCCGGCGATCGCGGGCAGGTAGCGCGCCGCATCGCGCACCATCCGGTCGGCGCGCGACTCGCGCGGCAGCGCCGCGAGCCTGAGGTAGGGGTCGTCGCCGGGCTGGTCGAGCCAATGGGCGTGGGGAGTGTAGCGGACGTGGGACAGGGTGTGAGCGCCGGCCGGCGGGAACGGCATCAGCGAGAAGAACGGTCCGTCCATCACCGTGATCGCGAGCCCGGCGAGCTCCGCCGGCGGCTCGACCAGCGCCATCTCGGTCAGTTCGTGCTTGAGCGCGGCACGCGGTCCCGGGTCGATGCCCGCGATCTGCTGGAGGCCGCTGTAGCTGCAGTTGAAGACCCGCCGCGCGCGCAGCGTCGCGCCGCGCTGCGCGTCGTCGAGCAGCGCGACGTCGATCCCGCCGACCACCGGCGCGACCGCGGTGGCGCGGGTCGCGAGCCGGACCTCTACGGCGAGG
>Ga0247727_10017728_pt1 | contig 11297 bp, 12 predicted proteins | sample WisWelCaveWW1625_FD_202498 | JGI IMG/M metagenome (GOLD analysis project Ga0247727, IMG submission 202498) | Biofilm microbial communities from Wishing Well Cave, Virginia, United States - WW16-25 | ecosystem: Environmental > Aquatic > Deep subsurface > Groundwater > Cave microbial mat | place...
CGGTCGCCGATGATGAGTTCCCGCTGGCCGCGGCCGATGGGGATCATGGCGTCGATGGCCTTGATGCCCGTTTGCAGGGGTTCGCGGACCGGCTGGCGCTCAACGACGCCGGGGGCGACGACTTCGATGGGGCGCGCCTTCGTGGTTTCGAGGGGGCCCTTACCGTCGATGGGCTCGCCCAGGGCGTTCACCACCCTGCCGATCAAGGCGTCGCCCACGGGGACTTCCATGATGCGCCCCGTGCGCTCCACCGTGTCGCCCTCCTTAATGAGCATGGACTCGCCCAGGAGCACGGCGCCCACGCTTTCCCGTTCCAAATTGAGGATGATGCCGACTACGCCGCGGGGGAACTTGAGCATTTCCCCCGCCAGGGCGTTGGCCAGCCCCCACACGCGGGCGATGCCGTCGCCGACCTGCAGAACGGTGCCCACCTCCTTCATTTCGGTGGTGAGTTGGAATCCCTCCAGGCGCTCTTTTAAAACGCGGGTGATTTCTTCGGGTTGAATGCCCATGTTTTTTTCCTTTAGTTTTTTGCCAAAGCCAGCAAATCTTCCTTCCAACGGGCGAGCTGCCCCGCCACGCTGCCGTCCCACAAACGGTCGCCCATCCGGACGACCATCCCGCTCAAAAGATTGGCGTCGATCTCGGATTTCAGCGCAACTTTGCCGAGCACGTTTTCCAATTTCTTTTTGAGGGCGGCCGTTTGCTCCGCCGTGAGCGCCACCGCGACGGCGACGCGGACGGCCCGGACGCCGCAGGCCTCGTCCGCCAGAATTTCGTAGCGGCCGACGACATCACCCAAGGCGTCCAACCGTTTCTTCTCCAGCAAGAGGGTGAAGAGGCGGCGAAGAAGGGCCGAGGGCGCCCCCAGCGCCGCCGCGACCAGTTCCGATTTGACCGCGGGCGGAACGCGGGGATGGTGCAACGCCGCGGCCAACGCCGACGCCCGGTGGAGAAGGTCCGCCAAGGACCGGAGCTCGGCGCGCGCGGGCTCCACCGCTTGAGCGGCTCGGGCGGCTTCAAACAACGCCCGGGCGTAACGTCCGGCCACGGGCCGGTCCGCGAGTTTAAGCACGGGCCTTTCCCTCGGAACCGTCGAATTCCTCCAGAGCCTCTTTGAGGAGGCGGTCCTGGGCGGACTTGTCGAGACCCTTGCGCAGGATTTTTTCAGCCATGCGAAGCGACAAGCCGGCCACTTCCGCCCGCACCTCGCGGAGGAGGCGGCGCTCTTCCTCGGCCATCTTCTGACGCGCCGACTCCATCAGACGCTCGTTTTCCACCTGGGTGGCCTTGAGAATTTCGTCCCGCATCCGCCGGGCGTTGTCCTGGGCGTCTTTCAACAGCTCCTGAGCGCGGGTTTCCACCCGGGCCAATTGGGCGTCGTACTCGGCCTTCAATTTCTCCGCCGCTTCACGGGCCTCGCGGGCCGTTCGGGCGTCGTTTTTTAGGCGCTCTTCGCGCTCATCCAGGGACTTGAGAATGGGGCCCCAGGCGAATTTTCCCAGGACAATCACCACGGTCAGAAACGTAAGCGCCGTCCAGACCCCCAGGCCGACGTCGGGACTGAGAAGTTTATCCATGGGGGGCGAGGACCTTCAATGAACCTTTGACTGTAATTATTTGTGTCCCGCCACGGCCGGCATTCCCGGCACAGGCTCGGCGCCGCTCTTGGGAAGCCCAAGGTTTAGGGCGATCAGGAGCGTCACCACGAGCGCGAAAAAACCGAGGCCTTCGATCAAGGCCGCGGCGATGATCATGGTTGTCCGCAGATTGCCCGCCGCCTCCGGCTGGCGTGCCGTGCCTTCCAGGGCCGCGCTGGCCAGGCGGCTGATGCCGAAGGCCGCCCCCAGGAGGCAAAGCCCCGCGCCCAATCCCGCGCCCAAATATCCCAAACCCAAGTAGGTCAAACTAGTCATCTGTTTCGTCCTCCTGTGGAGCGATTTGCCTAGTGTTGCGGGTGCACCGCCCCGCCCACGAAGATGGCGGAAAGCAGCGTGAAAATATAGGCCTGAAGAAAAGACACAAAGAGTTCCAAGAGGCTGATGCCCAGGGCGGCCGCGATGGAGACCGGCGCGATCCAGACGGTTTTAAAAATAAAGATGAGGGCCAGAAAAGCCAGAATGACGATGTGCCCGGCGATCATGTTGGCGAAAAGACGTATGCAGAGGGCGAAACTTTTGGTGAGGAGGCCCAGAATTTCGATGGGATACAGCAAGGGGAGGAGCCAGGCAGGCATACCGGGGGGGACGAGGCCTTGGATGTAGCGCCCGAAACCCCGCTCACGGATGCCGGCCACGTTGATCAACCCCAAGGTGCTGAGCGCCAACGCGGCCGTCACGGCGATGTTCCCCGTGGCCGTGGCCCCAAAGGGCACCATTCCCAAAAGGTTCATGAAGAGAATGAAGAAAAAAACGGAAAGGAAATAGGGCACGTAGGGGCGGCCGCGCTCTCCCGTGTTGGGGAGGATCATCTCATCACGGATAAAAAGAACAAAAGCTTCCACCAGGTTCACGATTGTGTTGCGCCGCCCCGCGCGGACGGCCCGCGCAACGGGCAGGAAGATCATAAACAAGAGGGTCGCGGCGATCCACATCATGAGGACATGCTTGGAAACAGAAAGGGAGAACCCGCCCCAGCGGAGCAGGGGAAGATAAACGTGGTCCAGGAGGTGATGCTCCAATTCTTCGATGAAACTAAATTCCACGAAATCGCGCCTGTCGCTGGATAAAAACCGTTTCGATCATAAACAACACCAAAAATCCCCCCAATGTCCAGAGAAGAAAGGGAGCCAGGCTTTCCCGGTCAAACCGAAACACGGCAACGGCGCCCAAAAACAAACCCGCCAAACGGAACAGCACGCCTCCCACGAAAACTGAGTAAAATATTTTGTCCGACCGTGACAGCGCCCAGGAAAGACTCCAAAAACTGGGGAACACCAATAAAACAGCCAAACCCAACCCCTTCAGCGCCGGATCGGGAGGCAACGACAGCGCCCGGGACAAAAGGAACAACCCCCCTGCGGCCAGAACCAGCGTGACCGCGGCCCAACATCTATTTTTTCGAATCACTTGACCTGTTGAAGAAAGGTTTGAGGAAACCGTACAAGCCCGCCGCGATACCCAGGGCCGCGCCCCCCAAGGTCACCCAAGGGAGGGTTCCCCAACGCCGGTCCAGCCGATAGCCCACATACACGCCCACGAGGACCGCCAGAGCCAGTTGAGCGCCTCCGGCGGCCAGAAATTGAAGGGATGATGGATCTTCAGAGATCCTTGGGCGCCGCCCCTGGCCGGGGCCGCTTCCCGAAGGATTATTGGACACTGGCCGATGTTAGCAAAAGCTCCGATGAAGTGTCAAAGGGCCGTCCGGCGGACCGGAAAATCGGCCGGCGGGCGTTTGAAAACAACTGGTAAAAAAAGCGTGGGGAGCACGCGCCGGCCGCGATCATGTTAGAAATAATGACCCATGGTTCCGGGCGCCTTACCGTTGAAGCGGCGTTCCCGCGATCGGCGACAGACCGATCGACGGGGGAGACGTCGGCGGCTTCAAAAGGTGTGCCCAGCGGAAGAACTCCGGAATCTGCCGGTCCGCCGACAGGGGAACCGGCGGCGGGGCTTGCGGCGCGACACCGACACCTATCCCGCGCGCCGGAAAATGTTCGAGGCCTGGCAGGCGTCGTTCCGTCTTACCGCTTCCAGCGGCGGCGGTTTTGGAGGACCTGCCACCGAAGGCGCGCCCTCTCCCACAATTCCGGACCCAGAAACAGGCCATAACTGACCAACGACGCCGCCACCGTCAAGCGCGCGGTCGCCGACCCCGTCGCGAAGTTCCACGCCATCCACATGCAGGTGAGAATGCCCAAATACTTAACTTTAAGCGGAATGAAGAAAAAGAGAAGCAATTCCATGTCCGGAAAAAGCGTCGTGAAGGCCAGGAAAAGGCCCGCGTTCAAATAGGCGTTGGGAACGGCGTCCAGGGACGGAACGAACCCCGTCAAGGCCGTCGCCAGCGCCCCCGCCAGATAATAGACCGTGAACCGAAAAGATCCCCAGGCGCGTTCCAGTGCGGATGCGTAGAGGAAAATTAAGTACAGCCAAAACACCATGAAGATAGGGTTCAGGGGTGGCGGAACGAAAAGGAAGGTGACCAACCGCCAGTATTCCCCCGCCGCCAGAGCGGAGTGGGACAGGCGCAAATGGGCCGTCAGCCCCGGTTGGACCAGGTCGAAGAGAAAAACCAGGGCGTTGGAGGAAACGATGATGAGGGGCAATCCATCGATCCCCGCAAAAGATCTCCAGCGCGCGGGAAAGCGCATTTTTTAATCGGGGACTAGGGGATAGGGATCAGGGGGCGGCCCCTGCTCTTAAGCGGCGGGCGCGGGTTTGACTTCCGGCTTCACGTTGGACGCGGCGGGCCCCTTGGCGCCCGGGACGACGTCAAACTCCACCGCTTGGCCCTCCGCCAACACTTTGTCCTTGCCCTTGCCCGCGATGGCCGAATGATGCACGAACACTTCCGCGCTCCCGTCCTCGGGAATCACGAAACCGTAGCCCTTGACGCGGTTGTACCATTTCACTTTGCCCTTCATGTCGCCTCCGTTGATCTAGAGTCCGTTGAACTTCTCGCTCCCGACCTCATGATAGCCCTTTTTCCGCCGCCAGAACGGTGTTCCACAAAAGCATGGCCACGGTCATGGGACCCACGCCCCCGGGGACGGGGGTGATGGCCCCGGCGCGCTCCCGGGCACCGGCGAAGTCGACGTCGCCGTGAAGGCCCTCCGCCGTCCGGTTCATCCCCACGTCCACCACGACGGCTCCCGGCTTGATCCAGTCCCCCTTGAGGAAGCGATCCCGCCCGATGGCGGCGATGAGGATGTCCGCCGAGCGGCAGACCTCGTCGATTTTTTCCGTCCGGGAATGGGCCAGGGTGACGGTGGCGTCGGCCGCCAGGAGCATGAGGGCGATGGGCTTGCCGACCAGGGTCGACCGGCCCACGACCACCGCTCTCTTCCGCCCGATCTCGACGTTGTTTTGACGCAACAACTCCATCACGCCGGCGGGGGTGCAGGGCAGAGGAATTCCAGAAGCCAGGACGTCCTTCCAGGTTTTCAACTGCGTCCATTGGCCCTGGTTGAGCGGGTGAAGCCCGTCCGCGTCCTTCAGCGGATCCAAGGCCCTGAGAACGTTCTCGGCGTTGAGGGATTCGGGCAGGGGCAATTGCACGATGATCCCGTGCACCCGGGGGTCCTTGTTCAGCTCCCGAACTTTGGCCAGAAGGTCGGCCTCCGATATTGACGCGGGGAGGGGCGCATGGAAGGACGTCATCCCCGCCGCCTCGCACTTTTTAATTTTTTGCCCCACGTAAACGCGGGAAGCCGGGTCTTCCCCCACCAGCACCGTGGCGAGCCCGGCCCGGACCCCGCAGGTCTTGAGGGCCGACACCTTCCCGGCCAGGCGATCCAGAACCCGCGCGGCGGCGGTCTTGCCGTCCAACAGTTTTGCGCTCACGATTTTTTTCCTTGGGTCCTTTCCAGACTAAGCACGCCCAGACGGATGGCCAACGCTTACAAATTCTCCACGTCTTCCCGATTGTAGCGCAGTAGGAGTTCCAACGCTTCTCCATCGCCACCCCGATGGGCATGCCAAAGGCGGATGGCCGCCAGACCATCGATCCCCTCCGTGTCTCGGTGAATCCCGAGGCGCTGTTCCACTTTTTTCAGTCCCCCGTGGAGGTTTTGGGCCCAGCAATCCCCCATGAGGTCCCGGTGGGCGAAGAGGACGGCCAAGTCGGCGCCCAACCGCCGACGAACCAGGGGCAGGTCGAAACGCGCCCCGTTGTAAGTCATCAGCAGCTTGACGCCGTTCAAAAAGTTGAGGAGCTCGATGCGGGAGAAATTCGGCCGCACCCACTGCCGGTGCCCCCGGTCCGGACGGAACACCCCAAGCACCTAAGCGCCTGCGTTTCGTCCGTCTCCACATCCAAATAGGCACGGATCAGCGGCTCTGTCGCCCCAGGTGTCCGGAGATCCGTGACGGACCGCCCCATCCGACAAGCCGGGACGGCCCCCAGCGGCGGCCGCCCCAGGTGTCGAGGTCTCTGGCCGAGGCCGGATCATTGTTTCCGCCGTCCAAGAAATTTCAATGCGTCACCCACAATTTTACTTTTTGGGGAAGGACTTCAAATTCGACATACCGCGCCGCCTTGACCGGCGGCGGTTCCCCGTCGGCCTGGGGCCAGAGGGGGACGTCCGTCTCCACCGCGATGCGCTCCGCGGTGATTTTCGTGATCTTGTCGTCGAAAAGCGGCGCCCCCAGGCGGCCGCGAAAGAGCCGCAGAGCCAGCCGGATTTTGGAACGGGCGGGCACGAGATAAAAACGAAGGACCCCCTCTTCCGGCGACACGTCGCCCTCGAAGTGAAGCCCCCCCGAAAAAAAAGGGCCCAGGACAGCCAGGCCCATGTAGCACCGGGCCCGAAGCTCGCCTTCGCCCCAGCGTACGGAGGCCCGGATCGGACGAAAGGATTTCAACACCCGCCAGGGCGTGTCTTTTTTCTTGTGGAGGGACCGCGGACGCCCGAAGCCGGCGTTGTTGATGAAAATGTCCTCGCCGTCCAAGGAGGAACCGTCGGGGGCGGATTTCCACCCCATCCGGGCCAGCGTCAATTCGGCCAAGCGGCCGTGGGGCGACTGGGTTTCCCACCGGCGCCAGCACTCCCAGGAGAGCCCCAGGCGCCGCGCCAAGTCGTTGCACGTGCCCGAAGGGACCAGCCCCAACTCCATTTTGTCCAGGGCCTTCCTCTGCCAAAGACACCGCACCACCCGGTGGAGAGACCCGTCCCCCCCCCACACCACCAAGCGGGTCACGCGAGTCTTGAGCGCCCAGTCCAACAACGTCTCGGTGTGCCGGGGGTTCTGGCGGGCGACGAGCGCCCAGGGGGCGATGCGGCGCCCGAGCTTGGTGATGGCCGTCACGCGAGGACGGTGCCGCAGGGACGGGTTCATAAGATGAAATACGTTCGACATAAAGGGGCATTAATTAAACGAAATACGGACGGGTTGTGGTATAATGGAGGTTCGCCAACGAAGCATCCTTCCCCCTCCTCCCATTCATCGCGGCAACGGGTCGACGAGGTCCCCTATAGGACCCGGGGATGGATTTTGCCCCTGGAAAAGAGTCTTTTATGGAAAACCCTAAAATCGCACCGGCCTCCGCGACTCCGGCGTCCGCTCCCGCGGCCCCGCGGCGAACAGACGTCCGCAACATCGGGATCATCGCCCACGTGGACCACGGGAAGACGACCCTGGTGGACGCCCTTTTTCGACAGACGGGAGAATTCAAGGTCAAGGCCGACCAGGCCCAGGAATGCCTGATGGATTCCAATCCGCAAGAGCGGGAGCGGGGCATCACCATTTTGGCCAAGTGCACGTCGGTGCAGTACGGCGACACGCGCATCAACATCGTGGACACGCCGGGCCACGCGGACTTCGGCTCCGAGGTGGAGCGGATCCTCACCATGGTCGACGGCGTCCTGCTGTTGATCGACGCGCTGGACGGCCCGATGCCCCAGACGCGGTTCGTCCTGCGCAAATCCCTGGAGCTGGGCCTGCGGCCCATCGTGGTCATCAACAAGGTGGACCGGCCCTTCGCGGACCCTCCCAAAGCGCTGAACGCCACTTTTGATCTCTTCGTCGACCTGGAAGCGTCCGATGAGCAATTGGATTTCCCCATCCTCTACGCGTCCGGAAAAAACGGGTGGGCGAGCTTGGAATTGCACCATCCCTCCACCGATTTAAAACCGCTTTTCGAAACCATCATTCAACATGTCCCCGGCCCCGTGGCCGACCCCGCCGGACCCCTGCAGATGCTCGCCACCATGGTGGACCACAACAGCTACGTGGGCCGCATCGCCATCGGGCGCATCCACGCCGGGACCGTGTCCCGCAACCAGATGGTCACCCTGATGAAAACCGATGGTCGCGTTCTTCCCCTGCGCGTGTCGAAACTCTACGGGTTCTTCGGCCTCGAGCGCCGGGAAATCGCGTCGGCCAAGGCCGGCGACATCGTGGCCGTGGCGGGCATGGAAGAGGCCCGCGTGGGCGACACCGTGGCCGCCGCGGAAAACCCCGTGGCCCTGCCGCCCACCCTGATCGACGAACCCACGCTCTCCATCGAATTCATGGTCAACGACAGTCCCTTTTCGGGCCGGGACGGAAAATTTATGACGTCCCGACACCTCCGGGAGCGGCTGGAGCAGGAGATGAAGACCAACGTGGGCCTGCGGGTGGAAGAGCTTGAGCAAAACGTGTTTAAGGTCTCGGGCCGGGGAGAACTGCACCTGTCGGTCCTGATCGAGACCATGCGCCGGGAGGGTTTCGAATTGGCGGTGTCGCGTCCCCAGGTGATCCTCAAAACCGAGGGGGGTAAAACGCTGGAACCCGCAGAGTACCTCGTGGTCGACCTCGAGCAAAGCTATCAGGGCGCCGTCATGGAGAACCTCGGCAAACGCGGCCTCGCCATCAAGAACATGCACGCCGAAGGCGGGCATCGCCTCCGGATCGAAGGCGTCATCACCGCCCGGTCCCTCATCGGTTTTAAGTCGGAATTTCTAGCCCAGACCAAGGGCACCGGCCTGATGCACCACAGCTTCCATGGCTACATTCCCCGGACCGGCGCGGTCACCAAACGCCCCCTGGGCGTTCTGGTCGCCAAGGAGACCGGCCTGGGGACGTCTTACGCGTTGGAGGCCCTCCAGCAGCGTTCCGTCCTTTTTGTGGCCCCCGGCACCGAAATCTACGCCGGAATGGTCGTGGGCCAAAACGCCCGGGACAACGACATGGTGGTCAACCCCTGCAAGAAAAAAGCCCTCACCAACATGCGGGCCGCGGGTTCCGACGATTTGGTGCAACTCACGCCGCCGTTGATTTTCAGCCTCGAGCAGGCGATCGCCTACATCGAGGACGATGAACTGGCGGAGATCACCCCCAAAACCATCCGCCTCAGAAAAAAGGAGTTGGACCACAGTCTTCGTCGGAAGTCCGAGAAGGAAGAAAGCGAATAAAACCCCGGCCATGATCATCGCGCCCGTGTCCAAGGGATTCATCTGCCTGACCGCGCACCCGACGGGTTGCGCGAAGAACGTGGAGCGGCAGATCGCCTACGCGGCGCGGGGGGTCGACCCTCTGGGTCGAGCGCCGTCCTCGGAGTCTCCGGAGGGGGCGGCGCGGGGCGGCCGGAGGCCGGGCCCCAAGACCGCCCTCGTGATCGGCGCGTCCACGGGGTACGGACTGGCCAGCCGCGTGGCGGCGGCCTTTGGCCACGGCGCCGCCACCCTTGGCGTTTTCTTCGAGAAACCCGCCGATGGAAAACGGACGGCGACGCCGGGGTGGTACAACTCGGCGGCCTTTGAAAGCGCCGCGCGCGCCGCCGGCCTGAAAGCCGCAAGCCTCAACGGCGACGCCTTCTCGGACGACATGAAACAACGGGCCCTCGCGGGTCTAAAAGAGACCTTCGGCCCCGTGGACCTCGTCATCTACAGCCTGGCCTCCCCCCGTCGACTGCATCCCCGGACGGGCGAACTGTTTTCCTCGGTCCTGAAGCCTCTCGGCCGGCCCTACACCTCCAAAACCGTCAATTTTCAAACCGGCCAAATGGCCGAAGTCACCCTGAACACAGCCGACGAATCCGACGTCCGCCACACCGTGGCCGTGATGGGAGGGGAAGATTGGTCGATGTGGATCGACGCCCTCGAGGGCGCCGGGCTTCTGGCGCCGGGCGCCGTCACCGTGGCCTATTCCTACGCGGGGCCGGACCTGACCGCGCCGATCTACCGGCAAGGCACCATCGGCCGGGCCAAGAATGACTTGGAAGCCACGGCCCACCGGCTGGAAATGCGCCTGGCGAAGATCGGCGGCCGCGCCGTGGTCTCCGTCAACAAAGCCCTCGTCACCCAGGCCAGCGCCGCCATTCCCGCCATGCCGCTGTACATCTCCCTCCTGTTCAAAGTGATGAAACCCAAGGGACTCCACGAGGGGTGCATCGAGCAGATGCGGCGGCTGTTCACCGAGCATCTGTACGCGCCGACGCCCCCGCCGACGGACGAGATCGAGCGCATTCGGATCGACGACTGGGAAATGCGGCCGGACGTGCAAGCGGAGGTGGCGCGGCTCTGGGAGGACGCAAAGACGGAAAACGTGGAATCGCTGGCCGATCTGGTCGGCTATCGGGAAGAATTCTTCAAATTGTTCGGCTTTGGCCTGCCGGGGGTGGATTACGCCGCGGATGTGGACCCCCAAGTCCCTATCCCGTCCCTCATATCTTGACTTTTGGAGGCTAAGAGCCTAAAACGTGATCATTCCGTATCCTGGGTGCAGCCGAGAATCCCAGGATACGGGAGGTCGAGCGGAGGCCACCCTGGCGGGCGCGCCCGTGGAGTGGCCTGAACCTGGGCCTTGGCGCCGGCAAGGGCTGTGCCTGGAGAAGGGCTGCGATTTCGACGACGTCCGGGACTTGGCGCTGGAGATTGGTTGCACGCCGCACATTCGCGCCCGCGGCGAAGAGGTGCGGGCCATCAAGCGTGGGAAAGGGTTCAAGGCCCGTCGGTGGGTGGTGGAACGCACCCACGGTTGGATGAACCGGTTCGGCGATATTGATCCGCCGGGAGAAGATCCCGGAGAACTGTCCGGCTATGGCCCTTTTCGTTTGCGCCCTCATCACGTTCAGATGCATCGGCGTTTTAGGATAGGCTCTAAATCACCGCGTCAGGTCTTCGACGCCTTTGTTGCGCTTACTCCTTGAATTCGCCCACCCTTTTCCCCGCTATTTGGGACACCACGGAGCCGATGAGTTGCCCGAATGAATTATACCGATCCCGGGCACTCGCATTCCCCGCTATTTGGGACGCCACGAAGCCGATGAGTCGCCCGAATGAATCATACCGATCCCGATCCCGGGCACTCGCATTCCCCGCTATTTGGGACGCCACGAAGCCGATGAGTCGCCCGAATGAATCATACCGATCCCGATCCCGGGCACTCGCATTCCCCGCTATTTGGGACGCCACGAAGCCGATGAGTCGCCCGAATGAATCATACTGAGAATTGGTCCGAGTGGTTGTTCCATGCGGCCCCTCGATCTCACAATGCACGACCCGTCCGCCGGAATCCAGCGTTGAGATTGTCGTCATCAATGTCTTCAATCCGTCCGTTCCGGTCGTTATCGAATTCGTCTCAACCACGACTCTCCCCTCTGCCGCGGGCGCCGAAGCGGTTATCTCATAGACGTTTCTCGTCCCGTCCGCCAGC
>Ga0247727_10017729_pt1 | contig 11297 bp, 12 predicted proteins | sample WisWelCaveWW1625_FD_202498 | JGI IMG/M metagenome (GOLD analysis project Ga0247727, IMG submission 202498) | Biofilm microbial communities from Wishing Well Cave, Virginia, United States - WW16-25 | ecosystem: Environmental > Aquatic > Deep subsurface > Groundwater > Cave microbial mat | place...
CCGCGTGATGGGAACCGTGCTGAAGCTCAGGCAGAGGGACTTCCCGTGTCTCTATCCGGTCGCCGCTTGACGCCCCACTAACTTCTCCGCAAAATGCGCTGAAGTTACGAACCAAGAATCTATGCACTCATCGCGCCCGTGGCCCCGGCGCTGCCCGGGGATCCGGACGCGCTCGTCGTGATCGTGCCGCACGGCGCGCTGGCCCTTCTGCCGTTCGCGGCGCTCACCGACGCCGCCGGCGCGTACCTCGTCGAGCGCCACACCCTCGCGTGCGCCCCGGCCGCCGGCGCGCTGCGGCTGGCCGCCGGCCGGCGCGGCCGCCGCCCGGGTGCGAGGGTGCGCCTCCTCGCGGTCGGCAACCCGATCCTGCCGCCCGGAAGGGCCGGCGCGCCCGCGCCCCCGGCGCTGCCCGGCGCCGAGGCGGAGGTGCGCGCCATCGCCGCCACGTTGCGCGACGGCGATCCGCTCGTGCTCGTCGGCGCGGAGGCGACCGAGGGCAACGTCCGGCTGCGGGCCCCCGGCCGGACGCTGCTGCATTTCGCGACCCACGCAATCGTCGACGATCACGATCCGCTCGCGAGCCGCCTGCTGCTCGCGCCCGCCGGCGCCGCCACCGGGGCTGCCGGCGCGGGCGCCGACGACGACGGGGCGCTCACCGGCGGCGAGATCGCCGGCCTGCGCCTGGACGCTGACCTCGTGGCGCTCTCGGCGTGCGACACCGGGCTCGGCGGCGCCACCGGCGAAGGGATCGGCGGCCTGGCGCGGGCCTTCATGAACGCAGGCGCCGCCACCCTCGTCGTCTCCCTGTGGCGCGTCGCCGACGTCGCCGGCCGCGAGCAGATGGTGCGCTTCTACCGCGCCTACGGGCGCGACGGACTCAGCCCGGCGCGGGCTCTTCGCCGGGCGCAGATCGACACCATCGCGGCCCTGCGCGGCGGCGCGCTCCGCGGCGTCAGCGGCACGCCGCTGCCGGAGAGCCCGGCGTTCTGGGCGCCGTTCGTGGTGCTCGGGGAGCCGGGTTATGGACGCGGTGCCGCGGCGGCCTCCGGCCCGCCGAGGTCGAGCAGCCACAGGTCGGCCTCGAGCTCGCCCTCGACCATGTAGACCGTCCGGCCTCCGCGGGTCACGCTCCGGGAGAAGCCGTCGAACGTGCCCGCCACGCGGGTCCCAGTCGGTCCTCCCCCGCCTGAGATCGGCCGAACCCACCCCTTACAAGTCCAAGTTGACGGAACAGCGTATCGAGCCGCTGATCGACCATCCGCTCGACGTCAGCCGCACGAAACGGATCAGCTCGAGTGGCGCACAGGCAGCGCACGATGCCCGATTCCCCTATCCAGGTAGCGGTCGAGACGCGCCGCCACGTCCCTGAGGTAGGCGGCGTCGCCGCCGGCGATCTCGGCGGTCACCCAGCCGTCGTAGCCAATCTCCCCCAGCGCCTTGCGCACCTCCACCCAGTCCACGTCCCCCTCCCCGATGTTCCTCGACTGGAGGCGCCCGCCGGTCCGGTCGAGCCGGAAGTCCTTGACGTGCACCTTGGCGATGCGGCGGCCAAGGGTTCGGATCCAGTCCTGGGGATAGGCGTAGAACACGACGTTGCCCATGTCGAAGTAGGCCCTCACCCAGGGCGAGGCGAACGCGTCCACATAGCGGGCGAACTCGAGCGGACCGAGGAGGAACTTGTTCCACACCTCCTCGACCGCCACCACGACTTTCAGCTCCCGGGCCAGGGGCAGGAGCCGCTCGCGGATGACACTCTGCGAGCGGCTCCAGGCGTCCCGGTAGGAGGTCTCCCGGTCGACCACGGCCGGGACGAACAGCACGGCGTCGGCCCCCCAGAGCTTCGCGTTGCGCAGCGAGGTCTCCATACTGGCCACGCTCCGCCGCACAACCTCGGGGTCGGCGCTGGACAGCGGGTAGCGCGAGTGGGCGGTGTTCATGACGGAGTGAATGCGCAGACCCGAGCGCTCGGCTGCCTCGCGTATCCCATCGGCCTGCGCGGGGTCTTCCACCGTCTGCATCTCGATGCCCGCGAAGCCCGCGTCCACCGCCATCCGGAAGCGGTCGAGGAAGGGCCGATCCCCGGGCAGCATGGTGATGAGGACCGCCTTCCTGGGCGCGCTCGTGGCCGAAGAGAGTCGCGGGCCCAGCGCGGCCAGCGCGGCCAGGGCGGCCGTGGACGTGAGGAACCGGCGACGATCGATGGCGGCCATAGGCGCTCCGGCCTTCAGCTCCGGCGAGATGCCCTGAGGCGTGACTCGAATCGTACCAGACCACTCGGGGGCGATCAAAGCGCCTGGCCGGCCCCGCAGGCGAAAAAAAGGTGGTACCATCCGCACAATACAATCGCGACGCCGGAGCGAGGCACATCAACGCTCGGAGAGATGTGTGTCGGGCAAGAAGACCGAGGGCGCAGACGGTCGGGTGCTCGCCGCATTGATTGCGGCAGCGACCGCGACGAGCGTGTTCGGAGCGGTGCACGTCCGGCTCGCGAACGAAGGAACCTCGGGGCCGCTCTACGAGTGCGATGCGGCGGCGTGCGCGCCGGCGCAGACGGACGATCCGTCGCGCAAGAACCTGGGCCGGATGGACTTCTACGTGCTGCCCGACGGCTGCGTCGCGCTCGGGGGCGCGGTGCTGCGTCCGGACGGCCCCGGGGTCGACGTGGAGTGCGGGCCGCCGGGGGGCACGACGATCTACCGCTGCGAGGCCGGCGCGTGCCAGCCGCTCGATCCCGCCGCCGGCGATGACGGCGCCGGCACTTGGCCGATCCGCCTGCCCGCGGACTGTGGTGGGCGCATCCACGAGTTGATCGTCCTCGGCGTGCGAACCGACGCGCCGAAGGTCTACGTCGAGTGCGACGCATCGAGCGGCCCCGTCGGCGAGATGTGACCATGCCCGATTTCCCGCACACCAGGGAGTCGTCGGTCGCGCGCTGGAGCAACTACCACGGGACGATCCGGGACCGCGCGATCCCGCTGCTCCTCGTCCCCGAGGTGCCGGGCGAGATCGACCCCGGCGCGCCGCCCAAGCTCCGGCGCTGCGGCGAGGCTCTCTCGACGATCGTGGCCCACGCGATCCGGGAGGGGAAGACGCTGCGTGTCGCGGGCTCGCGATGGTCGCTCTCCAACGTGATCGAGCCCGGGGCGATCCTGCTCGATTCCGCGTACATGAACGAGATCCTGAGGGTCCGCACCGCATGGCTCACCACCGAATACACGCACGCCCGCTCGGCGAAGGGGTTCGTGCCGATCTTCGCGCAGGGCGGGACCACGATCCACAGCCTGAACAAGGCGCTCGGCGACATCGGTCTCGCGCTGCGCACGTCGGGCGCGAGCGACGGCCAGCGCATCGCGGGCGCGATCGCCACCGGCACGCACGGATCGGCGATCGCCTTCGGCGCGGTGCACGACGCGATCCTCGCCGTGCACCTCGTCGTCGCCGGCGACAAGGCGCTCTTCGTCACGCCGAGGACGAATCCCGCGATGACCGCCGACGTCGGCGACTGGCTCGCTGCGGCGACGGGCATTCCGACCGAGACGCTGCGCGACGACGACGCGTTCTCCGCGGCGCAGGTGTCGCTGGGATCTCTGGGCGTCGTCCACGGCGTCGTGCTCGAGGCGGAGCCGCTCTATGGCCTCAGGCGCCGGGTGATCCCGTTCGACTTCCGGGACGCCGGGCTGCGGCAGGCGGTCGAGACGCTCGACACGCTGCCGCTTCACCCGGACCGCCCGACGCGCCCGTTCCACTTCGAAGTCGTCCTGAGCCCGTATCCGCCGGCGGGAGGAGGGGCGTTCGTGGTCCTCATGTGGAAGGAGGACGCCGACCCGCCTCCGATCTCGCCGCCGCCCAAGGACCCGGATCTCTCGGTCGATCTCTTCAACTTCATCGGCGCGCTCGGCAGCATCATCCGCGGTCCGGAGGGCGGGCGGTTGATCGAGAACCTCGTGAACACACTCCTGAGCCAACGCTACAGCGCACGGGACGACGCCCCGCGCTTCCCGGGCGAGATCTTCGGCCCCACGACTCTCCCACCCGGCAACGGCACGAGCACCGAGATCGCCGTGGCGCACGAGCACGCGTTCGCGACCTTGAGCGCCATCTACGGCGCGATCGCCGCCGAGGCGGCGGAGGGTCGCCACCACCTCGGGGCGTTCGGCCTGCGCTTCGTTCCGCGCGGCCAGGGCGCGCTCCTGGGCATGAACCAGGCCGGCATGACCGCGCACATCGAGATGGGCGCCATCCGATCGACCGACGCGATGACGATCTTCCGCCGCTGCTGGAGAGCGCTCGATCTGGAGCGGATCCCGTTCACGTGCCACTGGGGCCAGCAGGGCGGTCACACGCCCGCGCGCGTCCAGCGCTACTTCGGCAACAACGCGACGAAGTGGCGCTCCGCCCGCCAAGCGCTGCTCACGCCGGCCGCGAGCGCGGTGTTCGCGTCGAGGATGCTCGGGTCGGCGGGGCTCGGCTGACGCGCCGATGGCGGGTCCCTCCCGCCGGGTTCACCTACTGCCGGCGGATGGCGACCATCCTCACCAAGTTGACGGAATAGACCTCACCGGACCCGCCATTGTGCCCGCTCGAAAAGAATCTATGCACCACGGTCATGGGGGGTGCTAACCTCCTGGGGGATGGGCTCGAACTGCCTCTTTGACCGAACCGGGGAGTGTGTGGCGGGTTTCGGCGACCGGTCCAGTCGAGCCGACCGCAAGACCCCGGAGAGTGCACATGCCATCGTGGGCAGTCGGCTCGATAAGCAGTGTGCGCACCTGGCGACAGGCGCGCGGGTCGCGCCACGCGGCGTGCCGCCGACGCGCAGCGGCCTGGCAGAGGGGAGTTGGACATGGACTACAACGGCGCCATCAAACGGTACTACCGGGCGTTTCGGGACCGCGACCGGGAGTGTCTGCGGTTGCTGCTCACGCCGGACTTTCATTTCCTCAGCAGCTTCGGAGAGTATCGCGATCGTGACGCCATGCTCGACGACATCTGGCCGGCCGTCGGCCAATCCTGGGCGACGAACCTCAACATGACGAAAGGCTGGTTCCTGATCTGGGGGCCGCCCATCAGCGCCGATTTCACGCGGGACAAGGGCGATCGATGGACTCTCCCGCTGGGCGGCGGAGTCGGCAGGGTCTTCTCGCTCGGCCGGCAGAAGTTGAGCCTGAGCCTCGAAGGGTACGGCAATATCGCGCACCCGGACGGGACGCCCGACAGCTTCACCATCCTGACGTTCAGCTTCATCTTCCCCGAGTAGTCAACTGGGCCGCGCGTTCGCCGCCGCGTCGTAGGCGGCGCGCCCGCGTACCGCGGTGACCCGGGCGCGCGAGACGACGGCCCTCCTCCCCGCGGAGGGCTCGCGCTGGTGACGTGCCCGGCCGCCTGAGCCGGCCGGTCGCGATCGTCGCGGCGCTGCTGTTCGCGGCGGCCTCGCCGACCGCGGCCGAAGTCCCCGCCGCGGGCGTCTGGGAATGGCGCCTGCCGTCCGGATTCCCCACACCGCGCGTACCGGCCGACAACCCGATGTCGGAGGCCAAGGTCGAGCTGGGCCGCCGGCTCTTCTACGACATCCGCCTCTCCGGCAACCGCACTCAGGCGTGCGCCACCCGCAACCGGAAGGCGCTGGCGTTCACCGACGGCCGCCCGCGGGCGATCGGCTCGACGGGCGAAACGCACCGCCGCAGCGCGATGAGTCTGGCGAATGTCGGCTACCTAGTGTCGCTGACCTGGGCCGACCCGGGTCTGCGCCGTCCGGAGGAGCAGGCGCTCGTCCCGATGCTCGGCACGCACCCGGTCGAGCTGGGGATGGGCGGCCGGGAGGGGGAGATCGTCGCGCGTCTCGCCGACGCGCCGCGCTATCCGCCTCTGTTCGCCGCGGCCTTCCCGGGCGAGGCGCGGCCGATCCGGCTCGACAATGTGACGCGCGCGATCGCGGCGTTCGAGCGCACCTTGATCTCGGGTGACGCACCGTACGATCGCCTGGTATACCGGGGGGAGATGGAGGCGCTCGACGCGGCGGCCTGGCGCGGGATGCGGCTCTTCTTCTCGGATCGTCTCGCCTGCTCGCGCTGCCACGCCGGCCCCGCCTTCTCCGGGTCGATCGATTAAGTCGGCACCGATCGGCTCGCCGGGCCGCCGGCGCTGCTCTTCCACAACACCGGGCTGTACAACCTCGACGGCAAGGGGGCCTACCCTCCCGACGACACCGGTCTCCTCGAGGTCACCGGCCGCCGGCGCGACATGGGGAAGTTCAAGGCACCGACGCTGCGCAATATCGCCCTGACCGCCCCCTACATGCACGACGGTAGCATCGCGACGCTGGAGGAGGTGGCGGCGGCCTATGCCCGCGGCGGCCGGGCGGGAGGCGCCTGCCGCGCGCGCGGGGCGTCGACGCTCGCGGGGTTCGCGATCACCGGCACCGAGACCCGCGACCTCGTCGCGCTTCTGCGGAGCCTGACCGACGACCGCTTCATCGGCGACCCGCGGTTCGCGGACCCGGGCGCGGATTGACGCCCCCGACGCCGGCCGCGACAGGTGGAAGCGGCGAGACGCCTATGCCAGCGGCAGGGTGACGATGAAGGTGCTGCCGCGGCCCACCGTGCTCTCGGCGCTGATCGTGCCGCCGTGCGACTCGGCGATCCAGCGCGCCAGCGACAACCCCAGCCCGGAGCCGCCGCGATCGCGCGAGCGGGCCGGATCGGCGCGGTAGAAGCGGTCGAAGATCAGCGGCAGGCTCTCGGGCGGGATCCCGATCCCGGTGTCCTCGATCGAGATGCGGACGCCGCCGCCAAGGCACCGCGAGCGGATCCGGACCGTGCCGCCGCTGTCGGTGTAGCGCACGGCGTTGGCGATGAGCGATCGGAACAGGCGGCGGAGCCGGGCGGCGTCCCCGTGGATGGTCGCCGGCGCGTTCTCCAGGAGCTCGACGCGCAGGTTCTTCTCCGCCCCGAGGATCGCGGCGTCGTCGCGCAGGTCCTCGATGAGATCCTCGACGCGCACCGGCTTGCGCTCGACGTGCGCCCGGCCCGCGTCCGCCTGCGCCAGGGTCAGCAGATCGTCGACGATGCCCGACAGCCGGACGGTCTCCTCGAGATAGGTGGTCGACAGGCGCTGCGCCTCCTCGGGGGTCTGCGGGCCGGCCAGCGCCAGCTCCGCCTCGCCGCGCAGGATTGTCAGGGGTGTTTTCAGCTCGTGGGCGACGTTCCATGAGAAGTGCTTGATCTGCTCGAACGACGCCGTCACCCGATCGGCCGTGTGGTTCAGCGTCCGGATCAACCGGCCCAGCTCGTCGTCGACGTCGCGCTCCGGCATCCGCTCGCCCATGTTCTGCGCCGTCCGACGCTCGGCGATGGCGATCACCTGGTCGATCGGCCGCAGGGCGGATCGCGCCAGGTGCCAGCCACCGGCCGTGCCGACCATGAGGACGAGAGGCGCGAGGAGCCACATGATCGCCCGCGTGTTGGCCAGGACCCGCCGGATGTGCTCTTCGGGCACCGCCACGTGGATCTCGAAGGTCTCGCGCGCCAGGCTGGCCACCCGGTAGGTTCCACCGACGCCGCCGTCGATCGACGCCAGCACCATGGCCCCGGCGACCGACGGATGCTTCGGGGCGGCGAGGACGGCGCGGTTGCCGGCTCTGTAGAACTCCTTCCCGTCCGGGGATTGGATCAGGACGGCGTAGTTGTCGCCTTTCTCGTCCAGGTGCCGCCGGATCTGATCGCGGATCCCCTGGGGCAGGTCGGCGAGCACCGCGGGTATCCGGTCCGACCGCACACCGGTCGCCACCCAGTCGGAGATCCAGGTCACTTCGGCCCTCAGGCCGCGCTCGATCGCGCGCCCGCCCTCCCAGCGGAGGTACTGGTAGACCGTGACCCCGAAGACCAGGTACGCGACGATCAGGACGGACGAGTACCAGAACGCAAGCACGGCCCGCAGCGAGCGGAACCTAGCGGGGATCATCACGGGGCGGCTCCTCCAGGACGTAACCGACGCCCCGAACCGTGCGGATCAGCGGGTGCTTCGCGCCATCGTCGATCTTGCGCCGCAACCGGTTGATCACGACATCCACGATGTTCGTCCCGCCGTCGAACTGCATGTCCCAGATGTGCTCGATGATCAGCACCCGCGACAGGACGCGGCCCCTGTGGCGCACGAGATACTCGAGGAGCTGGAATTCCTTGTTGGTCAGCTCGATCGCCCGCCCGGCCCGCGTCACCTTGCGGGTGAGGATGTCGATGCGCAGATCGTCGACCTGGATGGCCGCGCCGCGCTCGCCGTCGGCAGCCGGCCGTCGCATCAGCGCCCGCAACCGCGCCAGCACCTCCGCGAACGCGAACGGCTTGGGCAGGTAGTCGTCGGCGCCGAGGTTCAGTCCCCGGATGCGATCCTCGACCTCGCCGCGCGCCGACAGGATCAGGATCGGCGTCGACTTGCCGGCGGCGCGTATCTCTTTCAGGACTTCGATGCCGTCCTTCCCGGGCAGCATCAGGTCGAGCACGATGGCGTCGTAATCGGCTTCGCGCGCCAGGTTCGCTCCCTCGTCGCCGTCCAGCGCGACGTCCACCGCCATCGATTCGGCTTCGAAGCCCTTCCTGAGGAACGCGGCGAGGCGCCGCTCGTCCTCGACGATCAGGATCCTCATGGCCCTATGGTAGCCCCCACGATCGGCGCGGCGCAACCGCTCCGCGCGCGGATGACAAACTCTTCATCCGGCGTTCATGTGCCTGTCATCGGTGCCTCGTATGAATGGGGCACTATGAAAACAAATTCCCGTCGGCACGACACGGCACTCGGGCAGTACATGCAGGACCTCGGAGACTGCGCTCCTATGGACGCGGCCGCCGAAATGCAGCTGGCGCTCCGCATGCGGCGCGTCCGCGAACGACTGGCGCGATCGCTCGACCGGCTCCCCGAGCCACACCGGGGCGCGGTCCTCGATGGCGTCGATCCGACCCCGGAACTGGCGTTTGCCCTCCTGGACACGATCATCGCGCGGCTCGAACGCGCCGCGGACCTGCACCCCGACGCGGGGCTCGAGGTCGCGGCCAGGCGGGCGCGGGCGCTTTTCGGCGTCCTCGCGGCGGCGCGCTCGACCTTCATCACCAGGAACCTGCGCCTGGCGTTTCACTTCGCGCGGCGCATGTCCGGGTTCGACGCGCCCCTCGCCGACCTGATCCAGGCCGCCAACCTCGGGCTTCTCGAGGCGGTGGACCGGTTCGACCCGCGCCGCGAGGTGCGCTTCTCGAGCTACGCCGGCATCTGGATCACCCGCGTCATCCTCAGGGAGATCCCGCTGTTGACCCAGACGGTGCGGATCCCCGACTACTACATGCGCCTCAGGAGCCACCTTGCCCAATCGCGCCGGGTCCTGGCCGATGAGCTCGGCCGCGATCCGACGCTCGGGGAGATGGCCGCCAAGACCGATCTGGCGGAGAACCGGGTGCGCGACATCCTGAAATCAAAGGTCACGACCGTCGATCTCGACGCCCCCCGGCAGGAGACCGGGTCGCAGAGTCTCGCGGACAGCCTGACCGCGGACGAAGCGGACTCGCCACAGAACACGACGATCCTCAAGGAGCTCCTGGACCTGCTGCCGTCGATCCTGGCGTCCCTCGAACCCCGGCTCAGCAGGGTGGTGCGTCTGCGCTACGGCCTCGGGGGCGAGCGGCCGCGCACCCTCCAGGAGATCGGCGTCATTCTGCACCTGAGCCGGGAGCGCGTCCGGCAGCTCGAGGACGAGGCCACGGCCCTGCTGCGCACCCGGTTCCAGCGCCGTGCCCGGTCGCCGCGCGCCGCCTGTCCGATGCCCGCCTGAAGTCGGGCGCCGGCGGCCCCCTCCCCCTTCGCCTCCCGGTAGCGTGGCGTACCCTGTGCGCCGCTCGACCGGGAGGCTGCCATGCCGTCTACACGCCGTGCTTTTCTGTGGGGTTCGGGGCTCACCGCGACCGGCCTGGGTCTCGGCCGCGCCTCGTGGGCCGGTGCCGTCGCCAGGAGCGCGGCAACCGCGCCGGAGACAGCAGCGTGGTTCCGCCCCGACAACTGGGCCTCGGTGCGCGCGCAGTTCAGGCTGTCGCACGACTATGCGCATTTCGCCTGCTACTTCCTCGCGTCGCACCCGGGGCCGGTGCGCGCCGCCATCGAGTCCTACCGCCGCTCCCTCGACGAGAACCCGTTACGTTACGTCGAGGCGCACATGTGCGAGGCCGACAACGAGAAGCTGTGGCGCCAGGTGTGCGCCGCCGCGGCCGAGTACATCGGTGGGTCGCCCGACGACATCGCGCTGACCTGCAACACGACCATGGGTCTCGCCCTGCTCTACAACGGGCTGAGGCTCAAGCCGGGGCAGGAGATCCTCACCACCGCCCACGACCATTACTCGCACCACGAGTCGATCCGCCTGGCGGCGGAGAAGTGGGGCGGGACCGTCCGCAAGGTGTCGCTCTACGAGTCGGGCGCCAGGGTCTCGGTCGACCAGGTGGTCTCGCGGCTGCGGGCCGCGATCACACCGGCAGTTCGGCTGATCGGCGTCACCTGGGTGCACTCCTCCACCGGGGTCCGCCTGCCCATTCGCGAGATGGCCGAGGCGATCGCGACCGTCAACAGCGGCCGCGGCGAGGCCGACCGCGCGCTGCTGATCGTCGACGGCGTGCACGGGCTGGGTGCCGTGGACGCATCGGTCGCCTCCCTCGGGTGCGACTTTTTCGCCGCCGGCACTCACAAGTGGATCTTCGCGCCGCGCGGCACCGGCCTCATCTGGGCCAGGCCGGAGAACTGGGCCCTGGTGATACCGACCATCCCGACCTTCACGGCGGACGAATCGTACCTGGCGTGGGAGGACGGCCGCCCGCCCGCCGGTCCGACCCGGGCGGCGACCGTGAGCCCGGGCGGCTACTTCGCCTTCGAGCACCAGTGGGCGGCGGTGGCGGCGTTCCGTTTCCATCAGACGATCGGCCGCACCCGGATCGCGGATCGGATCGCGACCCTGAACGGCCGGCTCAAGGACGGTCTCGCGTCGATGAAGCACGTGACGCTGCACGCTCCGCGCGATCGGACGCCCTCGGCCGGGGTGAACGCGTTCGAGGTGGCGAACCGGACGCCCGAGGCCGTGGTGCGGGCGCTCCTGGAGCGCCGCATCATCGCCAGCACGTCGCCCTACAAGCCGACCTAGCCCCAATGCCGGTTAGTTTAGGCGTATGCCGCATGGTGTCACACGTTGCGTGGGTAGTTGCTCATTTTGATTTTCACGGCACGTGGATATCGGCGGGGGCGTCGAGGCGGGAGGATGAGGAGCGCGAGAT
>Ga0247727_10017730_pt1 | contig 11296 bp, 12 predicted proteins | sample WisWelCaveWW1625_FD_202498 | JGI IMG/M metagenome (GOLD analysis project Ga0247727, IMG submission 202498) | Biofilm microbial communities from Wishing Well Cave, Virginia, United States - WW16-25 | ecosystem: Environmental > Aquatic > Deep subsurface > Groundwater > Cave microbial mat | place...
TACAGTCCCAACGGCCGGCGGTAACGGCCCAAAAACCTGCGCGGGGCGGCGAGGAGCCGCTCTAAAAAATTAGCTCGCGGCGCCTCTCCGCCCCGCAGCCCTTCATTGTTTGGACTGACTCGCCGCGAGCGGGAGTCAGGTCGCTGGCGTTGCGCACGTGGATGGCCGGCGACACGCTTTTTTGCTGACACTCGTGGGTACCCAGGCAGCAGGGCTATCGACGTCGGCGCGGGCGGAGGGCCGGCGACACGGGTCGCCGAAGGTATGACGGGCGGTTGGGTCGTCCCTCTCGACCGGTGGACCCCTCCCCCTGCGTCGAAGGCGCGCCTTCGACGCGAATGACGGGGGAGGGCGGTGCGTCCGCGGCTTGGATCGGCGCTTCGCCGACCGTGCCCAATCACCGGCGCCGAGCCAAGTCGCTGGACGCACTGGGTGGGGGCGGCGGGCGGCAGAGTGGGCGCGCGAAGCTTCGACAAGCGGCGCGGGGGGCCATATAACGTGCGCAGGATACACATGGCCAGCGGCACGACGTCCATGACGGCATCGAAGACATCGGCGCGCGCGCCGGCGCATCTGCGCCTCGGCGTGAACATCGACCACGTGGCGACCATCCGCAACGCGCGGGGCGGGCGCCATCCCGACCCGCTGCGGGCAGCCCACCTCGCCGTGGAAGCCGGCGCCGACGGCATCACTGCGCATCTGCGCGAGGATCGCCGCCACATCTCCGATCACGATATCGCCCGGCTCAAGCGCGAACTGACGCGGCCGCTCAATTTCGAGATGGCGGCAACCGACGAGATGCTGGCGATCGCCTTGCGCCACGTGCCGCACGCCTGCTGCCTGGTGCCGGAGAAGCGCGAGGAGAAGACCACCGAGGGCGGGCTCGACGTGGTGCGCGGCGAGAACCAGCTGCGCCACTACGTCGAAGGACTGAAATCAGCGGGCATCCGCGTGTCGCTGTTCATCGAGCCGGATGCGAAGGCGATCGAGGCGGCGGCGCGGCTCGGCGCACAGGTGGTCGAGCTGCATACCGGCGCCTATTGCGAGCGGGCGCTGGAGGACGATGCGGCGGGCCTGGCGCGTGAGTTGGAGCGGCTGCGGCGGGCGGCGCACATGGCGGCGGCGGCGGGGCTCGAGGTGCACGCCGGGCACGGGCTGACCTTCAATACCGTCGGCGATGTGGCGCGCATCGCCCCGATCGTCGAGCTCAACATCGGCCATTTCCTGGTCGGCGAGGCGATCTTCAGCGGGCTGGCGCCGGCCATCTGGCGCATGCGCCAGCTGATGGACGAAGCCCGCGAGGGTGCCGCCACCATGGCGCAGGGCGGCGCATGATCCTCGGCCTCGGCAACGACCTGATCGACATCCGCCGCATCGAAAAGACCATCGAGCGCTACGGTGACCGCTTCCTCGATCGTGTCTTCACCGACACGGAGCGGCGCAAATCCGATCGCCGGGCCAACCGCGCCGCATCCTACGCCAAGCGCTTCGCCGCCAAGGAGGCCTGCGCCAAGGCGCTGGGAACGGGGTTCAGGAAGGGCGTCTTTTGGCGCGATATGGGCGTCGTCAACCTGCGCTCCGGCCGGCCGACCATGGTGCTGACGGGGGGCGCCGCCGAGCAGCTCAAGCGCATAACGCCGCAGGGTCTGGAGGCGCGCGTCGACGTCACGCTGACCGACGACTTCCCGCTGGCGCAGGCGATTGTGGTGATTTCCGGCATCCCGGCGGGGAGCGCGGCGGCCGCGAGCGGCGCTTGAGTGCGACGCGAGCGCAACTGTCGGTGAATTGCAGCACCAGCCTTAACCCGCTATACGGGAGTCCAAGGGCCTGCCCTGGCCGAATGAGGGGGCGGGACGATCGGTTGCGTCCAGGGGCCGGGTGCAGCCAAACAGAGAGACCATGAGCTTGCAGACAAACGCCAATAACGTGGGGGAGAGCGGTTGGCGTGAAACGGTCAGGATTGTGATCCACGCGCTCATCCTGGCGATGATCGTGCGGATCTTCTTCTATCAGCCCTTCAACATTCCCTCGGGCTCGATGAAGTCGACGCTGCTGGTCGGCGACTACCTGTTCGTGTCGAAGCTCTCCTACGGCTACAGCCGCCACTCGTTCCCGTGGGGCCTCATCCCCTTCAAGGGGCGCATTTTCGCCGGCGAGCCCGTGCGCGGCGATGTCGCCGTGTTCAAGCTGCCGCGCGACAACTCGACCGACTTCATCAAGCGCGTGATCGGCTTGCCGGGCGACGAGATCGCCATGCGCGCCGGCGTGCTGCACATCAACGGGCAAGCCGTTGCGAAGGTGCGCAAGGACGATTTCATCTCGCCGGAGGAGGACCGGGCGATCCCGCGCTTCGAGGAGACCTTGCCGAACGGCGTGAAATACCTGGTGCTCGATTCCACCTCGAACGGCTCGTTCGACAACGTCGGGCCCTACAAGGTGCCCGCCGGTCACTACTTCATGATGGGCGACAACCGCGACAACTCCACCGACAGCCGCGAGCAGTCGCCGCGCTATGGCGTGGGCTATGTCCCCTACGAGAACCTGGTGGGGCGGGCGGAGATCATCTTCTTTTCCGCCGCCGTCGACGACCCGAGCGCCTTTCGCCTGACGAGCCCTTGGACCTGGCCCTTCGACATCCGCTGGGGCAGGATCTTCCAGCTCGTGCGTTAGCGCGCCGTGGCGGCCGCCCGCAAGCTCAAGGACCTCGAAGCCCGCGTCGGCTATCACTTCAAGGACCGCGCGCTGCTGAAGAAGGCGCTGACGCATGCGAGCGTCCGCCAGGCCCCGTCCGCCAAGCGGCGCGATAACGAGCGCCTGGAGTTCCTCGGCGACCGCGTGCTGGGCCTGGCCGTCGCCGAGCTGCTGAGCGAGCTGTATCCGGCGGCGAGCGAGGGCCAGCTCGCCCGCCTCTACAATCGCCTGGTCCGCGGCGGCACCTGCGCCGAGGTGGCGCGCGCGCTCGACCTCGGCCCCTCGCTGGTGCTGAGCGAGTCGGAAGCCGGCAGCGGCGGGCGCGACAAGGAGACCATTCTGGCCGATGCCTGCGAGGCGCTGCTGGGCGCGATCTTCATCGAGGCCGGCTATCAGGCGGCGCGCAACGTCATCCGCGCGCACTGGGGCGCCAAGCTCGACGGCGCACCGGCCGAGGCAGCCGACGCCAAGTCCGCCCTGCAGGAGTGGGCGCAGGGCCAGGGGCTCGATCTGCCGGCTTATGTCGAGGTCGAGCGCCAGGGGCCGGATCATGCCCCGCGCTTCACCGCCGAGGTGCGCATCAAGGGCAAGAAGCCGGCGCGCGGCGAAGGTGCCAACAAGCGGGCGGCCGAGCAGGCGGCCGCAACCGCGCTGCTCTGGCGCGAGGGCGTGTGGAAGCGGCCGATGGCGGAGGCAATGACGGGGCCGATGACTGGAACGGGTCAATGAGCGAGGCGGAACCGGCGAGCGGCACCCGCTGCGGTTTCATCGCCGTCATCGGCGCGCCCAACGCCGGCAAGTCCACCCTGGTCAACACGCTGGTCGGCACCAAGGTCAGCATCGTCAGCCACAAGGTGCAGACGACGCGCATGGCCGTTCGCGGCATCGTCATCGACGGCGCGAGCCAGCTCGTGTTCATCGATACGCCGGGCATCTTTGCGCCCCGTCGGCGTCTCGACCGCGCCATGGTGGAGGCGGCGTGGAGCGGCGCGGGCGATGCCGACATCGTGGTGCTGCTGATCGATGCGGGCAAGGGCCTCGACGAGGAAGCGGAGCGCATCCTGGACAAGCTGAAGGACTGGAAGGGCACCGCCCCGCTGCTGGCGCTCAACAAGATCGATCGCGTGAGGAAGGAGCGCCTCCTGGAGCTGGCTCAGCAATTCAACGACCGCGTCCCGTTCGCGGCCACCTTCATGATCTCGGCGTTGCGGGGCCACGGCGTCGCCGACCTCAAAGCCCATCTCGTGCGCAGCGTGCCGCCCGGCCCCTGGCACTACCCCGAGGACGAGGTTTCCGACGCGCCGCTGCGGGTGTGGGCGGCCGAGATCACGCGCGAGAAGATCTACGAGCGCCTGCACGACGAGCTGCCGTATGCGGCGACCGTGGAGACCACCGACTGGAAAGAGCAGAAGAACGGCGTGCGCATCGAGCAGACCATCTACGTGGAGCGCGACAGCCAAAAGAGCATCGTGCTCGGCAACGGCGGCCACCAGATCAAGCAGCTGTCGATGGAGGCGCGCAAGGAGCTCGCGCAGGCGCTGGAGAAGCCCGTGCACCTGTTCCTGTTCGTGAAGGTGCGCGAGAACTGGGGCGACGACCCCGAGCGCTACCGCGACATGGGCCTCAAGTTCCCGAAGGAGTGAGCCGGCCGCAGGCTCGATACCAAAGCGGCAGCGAACGACCTTTCTCGCGGCTCCTGGGGGAGCTTGCTGCAACCAAGAAATTCTGCGGCGCTCGCCTGCGGGGGGAGTGCGCGATTGGGCGGCTACACCACCTACACCACCTACACCGCCTTCGACGCTTTGCGGAGTTTGGCCTCGCGCCAGGCGATGTAGAACGAGCTGCCGAACACGATGGCGGCGCCGACCCAGGTGAGGAGGTCCGGGATCTCGGCAAAGAAGATGATGCCAAGGAACGCCGCCCACACGAGCTTGAGGAAATCGAGCGGCATCAACACGGTCATGTCGACGGACTTCAAGGCCTCGGTGACGACGAGCTGGCCCAGCGTGCCGATCACGCCGATGAAAACGAGCCAGCCCCACATGTCGAGCCCCGGGGTCTGCCACACCAGAACGGCGGGCACGAGCGTCATCGGGATCAGCAGCACCGTGACGTAGGCGGTGATCGTCAGGGTCGATTCGGTGCGGCCCAGCAGCTTGATGTCGATCAGCGCCACGCTCCACAGCAGCGAGGAGAAGAGCACCAGCAGCGCGCCGGTATCGAGCGCCTGTAACCCCGGCCGCAGGATCACCAGCGCGCCGAAGAAGCCAAGGAAGATGGCCGTCCAGCGCCGCCAGCGGAACACCTCGCCGAGGAAGAGGGCGCTGAACAGCGCGACGAACAGCGGTGCCGTGAACGAGAGCGCGGTGGCGCGCGCGATCGGCGTGAGCGACAGGCCTATGAAGAACGCCACCATCGAGAACACGTTGAGGACGGCGCGAAACACATGCAGCCCGAGCCGCTTGGTGTGGAACATGCCAAGCCCGTAGCGCACGAGCAGGGGCGCGATCACGACCAACCCGAACAGGTTGCGGAAGAACGCCACCTCGACGGCCGGCAGGTGCTGGGTGGTGTGGCGGATGGCCGTGTGCATGGCGGCGAACATCAGCGTGCCCAGCACCATCAGCAGGCAGCCGCGGGTGACCGTGGACAGGCTTCGGTAGCGGCTCAGCAGGGGAATGGCGCCCACCAGCGCGAGGAGTTGTCGCATTTGGCGCAGGGGTACCTGCTTCGCGGCGCGCCAACAAGGCGGCGTTGGGGATGGCAGCCATCCGTCTTGCGATCGTGGCGGCAGCCGGGCGGCTTCCAGTAGGACGGTCGGCGGGCTAAACCCTCTCCATGCAGTGGTCCGACGAAGGTGTGGTCCTGAGCGTGCGCCCGCATGGAGAGACGGGCGCCGTGCTCGAGCTGTTCACGCGCGCGCACGGGCGCCACCTGGGCCTCGTGCATGGCGGACGCTCGCGCAAGCTGCGCCCCGTGCTGCAGACCGGCAATCATGTCGAGGCGGCCTGGAAGGCGCGGCTGGCCGATCATCTGGGCCACTTCACGCTCGAGCTGCGCAAGGGCGTCGCCGCGCCGCTGATGGAGGATGCGGCCGCGCTGGCCGCGCTGACCACGATGGCGTCCCTGGCCGGGCTGCTGCCGGAGCGCGATCCGCACCCCAACCTGTTCGAGGTGACGCTGTTCGTGCAGGGCTTCCTGGACGACCGCGCGGTGTGGCCCGCACTCCTGGCCCGCTGGGAGCTGGCGCTGCTGGAGGAGCTGGGCTTCGGCCTCGATCTCGCCACCTGCGCCGCCACGGGCAGGACCGCGGACCTCGTGTACGTGTCGCCCAAATCGGGCCGGGCGGTGTCGGCCGGGGCGGGCGAGCCCTACAAGGACCGGCTGCTGGCGCTGCCGGCTTTCCTGCGCGGCGGGGCGGTCGGCGCCGTCACGGCCGACGATTTGAAGGCTGGCTTCGCGCTGACGGGATATTTCCTCGAGGCGCGCGTGCTGCGGCCGCGCGAGATGGAGATGCCGGACGCGCGGGCGCGGCTGCTGGCATATCTCAAACAGCCATAATCTGCTGCTACGCCCTGACAGGCTCAGGGAGTACCCGGATATGGCAGCGGCGTCCCTCATCGATACCGTGCGTGCGCGGCCAGCCCTGTCGCTGGCGGCGTTGGGCCTGATCTCGGGCGTGCTCTCGGCGTGGGCCGGCATGACCTACGAGCCGGCGTGGCTGGCTCTGCCCGGCAAGCTGTTCTTCCTCGATGCCGGCTCGATGCCGATCGGGATCTTCTTCGCGGTGGCGGTGGCAACGGGTGTGTGGCTGTCGACGGGGCAGCTGGCGGCGGTCCCGGTCGTACTGCTGGCGACGATGTACGCGTGGAGTGCTGCGATCCAGACGGCGATTGTCATAATGAACACGACCAGCGACCTGCGCCAGATCCTCGGCAGCCTGGCGGCGGGCGCGGTCGGAGCGGGCGTGACGCATCTCGGCTGCGCGGTGCTCGTGGCCGAGCTGCGCCAGCTGCGGGGCGTAGCGCTGACGATCGCGGTCGGCGCGCTGGCCGGTCTGCTCTATTACCTGGGGGACCGGCAGATCATCGATTTGCGCCTGCTGTTCGTCGTCTGGCAACCGGCGGTGGCCTATTGCATCGGCTTGGGGCTGGCGGCGCGCAGCGCTGCCTGAGGCGCCGGCCCACTACTTGCGCTCGTTGGCGATCGTGATGGCGCTGCCCGACGTGCGTGCGACGAACCGGTCGCCGTCGCGCGGGACGAATCTGGCGGCGGCCTGCCCGGCCCGCTCGAACGTCAGCTCGGCGGGGTCGCAGCTCGTGTGCGTGACGGTGGCGCGCATAGGCAGCGTCTCGGTTTCCTCGCCCAGCGTGTAGGAGACGGGCGTGCCCGCCCGGTTCTCGATTGTGAACTGAACCTTGAGCGATTCCGGCCGGCCGAATAGCTGGACGGAGATGAACTTGGGGCTGCGGTGCTCCGCCCGGGCGATGCCGACGCCGATCTCGGTGGCACCGGGCTGCAGCATGTTGGCGCGGTGGCCGGGCGACGTTTTCCAGCCCTCGACGGCCTCGCGGGCGAGCCGGCGGCTCTCGAAGCCGCGGCTGTCGAGGTTCAGGGCGAGGTTTTCCGATACCAGGCAGTAGCGGTAGCCCTGCGCCAGGGCCCGCTCGTGCGGCGCGCGACCGTCCGCCGCGTGCGTGAACTTGCCGGTTTTTGCCAGATAATCCGCAAAGGCCTTGGCCGCGGCGGTGAGAGCCGCGTTGGGCTTCACCGCGCCAAGCTTGTGCTCGATGCGGAAGGCATTCGTCATCTCGACGATGGCGACCTCGGTCTGCGGCAGGTCGGGGAGCATGGCGGTCGCGAGTCCAGCCTGACAGTATGGCGGCAGCATGTGCATACTGGGATTCGCAAACCAGGAGGGAGCGATGACGCAACAGGGCGCGGGCGTTGCAAAGCCCGAATGCTTCGAGGTGGGAATCGCCGATGGCGTCGCGCACGTGCGCCTCGATCGTCCCGAGAAGCTCAATGCCATGGGCCGCGCATTCTGGTCGGAGCTGCCGGCGATCGTGCGCGACATCGACGACAACGCGCGCGCCCGCGTGATCGTCATCTCGTCCACGGGCAAGCATTTCTGTGCCGGCATGGACCTCGAGGTGTTCGCCGCCAATGGCGCGCTGCAGGAGGGCGCCGGGGGCGATCCGCATGTGGGCAATGAGGCCTTCCGCCATCTCGTGAAGGCCTTGCAGGGCACGTTTTCCTGCCTGGACCAGGCGCGAGTCCCCGTGCTCGCGGCGATCCAGGGCGGCTGCATCGGCGGTGCGGTGGACATGACCTCGGCGTGCGACATCCGCTACTGCACGGCGGACGCGTTCTTCTGCATCCAGGAGATCAACATCGCCATGACGGCGGACGTCGGCACTTTCCCGCGCCTGTGCAAGCTGATCCCGGAAGGCTGGGTGCGGGAGCTTGCCTACACCGGCCGCCGCCTGCCGGCGGAGAAGGCCAAGGCGATCGGCCTCGTCAACGAGGTCTATGCGGACCAGGCAGCGATGCTGAGCGCAGTGATGGCGACGGCGCGCGAGATCGCGGCCAAGAACCCGCTGGCGGTCGCCGGCTCCAAGGCGATGATCAACTATGCGCGCGATCACACGAGCGCGGATGCGCTCGACTACATCGCGCTTTGGCAATCGGGCATGTTTGCCCGCGACCACATGCGCGAGGCGTTCATGGCGCAGCAGGAGAAGCGCAATCCCCAGTTTCCGGATCTCGCGCCGGTGAGGAAGGGGCTTTAGGTTCCCTCGCCGCGCTGGACCTGAGCCAATGCTTCATCCACAGCGCTCAGTTCCGCGTCGCTGGCGTGATACGAGCCGGCGCCAAGCCGATCAAGGGCCAGCAGGATTTCCGCCGCCTCGTTCTGCTGCTCGGTGGACCAGGTGCCCACGGCCGCCAGAGCCTTCTCCATCAGGTCGGTCATTCGGTTGTCCACCTTTATGCCGAGGGCCAACAACGCAGATGATTGTCTCGTCGGGCTGTCGCAACAACTGCGGGCCCCGTCGTGGCTACAAGGTGAAGCCGGCCAGCAGCTCGATGCTGCCCAGGTCCTTCGCCTTGGCGAAATAGGTCTCGTCTGCAGTCACCAGCGTCGCGCCCGCCTCCAGCGCCACGGCGTGGTAGAGCGTATTCGAAGAGGTGGTGATTCAATCCGACGGCGATGTCCGCAGCGCGCCGATAGGCGGCCCTGCTCGCTGTGGTGGGAAATCGAGCATGCGTCAAAAGAGCGATGGATGCGACCGCACGATCGGGTTTTAGTCGGCTGACGACACCTGTGACCTCCGCCACCCAGTGCGCCGGCTCGATGACGCTTACCGTGCGCCGTGCGATCGCGCCGAGCAACGCGGAGGCCCGGTCCACATCCGTTTCGCCGGGCCGATCGCCCAGAATCCATTTCACCGCGACGCTGGCATCGATGACCAGCTTCATCTGCGAAGCTCTTCGCGAGCTTTGCGGATATCCTCATCGGTATAGTAAGGAGGTTCCTGGCGCACTCGAAGCATCTCCTGGACGATGTCCTCAAAACTCCTTTCCGCGGCCGCGTCGGCGTCTTGCCGGCGCGCGATCTCGGCCTCGATGAGGTGCAGGACTACTGCGGTCTTGTCCTCACCCGGGAAAGCCTCCTCGAAGGCGGCTTCCATGTCTTTGGGGATATTGATCTTGATCTCACCCATAGTGCACCTCGCGTTGTTCGGGGCATTCTATTCGCGCCACACCACTGGGACAAATGCGTTCGGCATCGTTGAGCATTTTTTCCGCCTGCTATAACCAACGTCCATGAGCAAAACGACGATTCTGACCCCACCCGCACCCATCGAGCCGATCAACCTCAAGGATGCGCTGGAGGAGCGCTATCTGGCCTACGCGCTCTCCACCATCATGGGGCGCGCGCTGCCCGACGTGCGCGACGGCCTCAAGCCCGTGCACCGGCGCCTGCTGTATGCCATGCGCGAGCTGAAGCTCGATCCCGACGGCGCCTACAAGAAATGCGCCCGCGTGGTCGGCGACGTGATCGGCAAGTTTCATCCCCACGGTGACCAGGCCGTCTACGACGCCATGGTGCGTCTCGCCCAGGACTTTTCGCAGCGCTATCCGCTGGTCGACGGCCAGGGCAACTTCGGCAACATCGACGGGGACAACGCGGCCGCCTACCGCTACACGGAAGCCCGCCTGACCGAGACGGCCTCTGCTCTGCTCGATGGCATCGACGAGGACACGGTCGATTTCCGCGCCACCTACAACGGCGAGGATCAGGAGCCGGTGGTCCTGCCGGCCAATTTTCCGAATCTGCTGGCGAACGGCACCTCCGGCATCGCCGTCGGCATGGCGACCAGCATCCCGCCGCACAACGTGGACGAGCTGTGCAGCGCCGTCCTGCACCTGATCAAGCATCCCAACGCCACCATCGAGAAGCTGGTCGAGTTCGTGCCGGGGCCGGATTTCCCGACCGGCGGCGTCATCGTCGAGCCGCGCGAGGCCATCATCGAGGCCTACAAGACGGGCCGCGGCGGCTTCCGCCTGCGCGCGCGCTGGGAGAAGGAGGACACCGGGCGCGGCACCTACCAGATCGTCGTTACCGAGATCCCCTATCAGGTGCAGAAGGCCAAGCTGGTCGAGCGCATCGCCGAGCTGATGAGCGAGAAGCGGCTGCCGCTGCTGGGCGACGTGCGCGATGAATCCGACGAGAACGTGCGGCTGGTGCTGGAGCCCAAGACCCGGGCCATCGATCCCACGCTGCTGATGGAGAGCCTGTTCAAGTTCACCGAGCTGGAGGTGCGCTTCTCGCTCAACATGAACGTGCTGACCGGCGGGCAGATCCCGGGCGTGCTGTCGTTGCGCGATGTCCTTAAGCGCTGGCTGGAGCACCGCCAGGTGGTGCTGGTGCGGCGCTCCAAGTTCCGCCTGCAAAAGATCGAGCATCGCCTCGAGGTGCTGGACGGCTACCTGATCGCCTACCTCAACCTCGACGAGGTGATCCGGATCGTGCGCTTCGAGGACGATCCGAAGGTCAAGCTGATCAAGCGCTTCAAGCTGACCGAGGTGCAGGCCGAGGCCATCCTCAACCTGCGCCTGAAATCGCTGTCGAAGCTCGAGGAGGTCGAGATCAGGGCCGAGCACGACAAGCTCGGCAAGGAGCGGCGCGAGCTCAAGACGCTGCTCAAGTCCGACGACCAGCAGTGGGAGCGCATTGCCGACGAGGTGAAGGCGACGCGCGAGGCCTACTCCAAGAAGACCGCGCTCGGTCGCCGTCGCAGCGAGCTGGCGGATGCGCCGGCCATCGAGGTCGTCGATCTCGAGCAGGCGATGATCGAAAAGGAGCCGATCACGGTGATCCTGTCCGAGAAGGGCTGGATCCGTGCCATGAAGGGCCACATGGAGGACACCTCCAAGCTCGAGTTCAAGCAGGGCGACAAGCTGCTGCGCGCTGTCAAGGCGTCGACCACCGACAAGCTGCTGCTGCTCGCCTCCAACGGCAAGGTGTTCACGCTGACGGGTGATCAGATGCCGGGCGGACGCGGTCACGGCGAGCCCGTGCGGCTGATGGTCGACCTCG